>SESB01000050.1_pt1 | contig 77271 bp, 61 predicted proteins | sample 3171441 | NCBI WGS metagenome assembly SESB01 (sample SAMN06051867, study PRJNA518727) | freshwater metagenome | biome: subpolar coniferous forest; feature: holomictic lake; material: water; isolation source: holomictic Lake 227, 6 m depth | place: Canada: near Kenora, Ontario | collected...
CTTCGCCAACTTCGGTTACAGTGTTCGGCTCACTTTCGCACACCGTTCGAACTACGCCGTGAATAATTTGGTCTGGCTGATCAAATTCGCTTCTTGTTGAAGCACGCTGCGTAGGAGGTAGGATTCAATGGCCAAGAAAATCACAAAAGTTTTTAAGATCATGGCGCCCGGCGGGAAAGCAACTCCTGCGCCACCACTCGGTCCAGTACTTGGCGCCAACGGCGTCAATCCCGGACAATTCATCACCAAATTCAATGAAATGACTCGCGAGCTCAACGGCCGCGTGGTCGGTTGCATTGTCACCGTCTACGGCGACCGAACATTTGATCTTGAAATCAAATCAAGTCCCGTGAGCGTGATGATTCAAGCCGCGTTGAAAATTGAAAAAGGTTCCGGCACTCCAAACACCGTGAAGGTGGGCAAGATCTCCAAGGCGCAAGTCCGAAAGATCGCCGAGGAAAAGTTGAAGGACTTAAACACACGCAATGTCGAATCCGCTATGCGGGTCGTTGAAGGCACAGCCCGCAGCATGGGCGTGACGGTGGAAGGATAAAATCATGGCAATCGCAACACCAAAAGTAAAATTACACGGCGGCAAGCGCATGCGCGCAAGTCTTGAAACACGTCCAAACACAGCGGTTTCCCCTGAGGAAGCCATTTCAGCATTGCGCAAGTTCAAGGCCCCAAAGTTTGATCAAACGGTCAACGTGGTCGTGAATCTTGGCATCGATCCAAAGGCCGCCGATCAAGCGCTTCGCGGTTCCATGAGCATGCCTCACGGAATTGGTCGCACTTCGCGCGTGATTTGTTTCTGCGGTTCAGACAAGGTTGCGGCGGCCAAAGCGGCTGGCGCCATCGAAGCTGGTTCCGATGACTTGGTTGCAAAGATTGAGCAAGGCTGGATGGACTTTGATGTCGCGGTTGCAAGCCCCGACATGATGAGAATTGTTTCCAAGCTTGGAAAAGTTCTTGGTCCAAAGGGTCTCATGCCAAGTCCAAAGGCTGGAACAGTTGCCCCAGATGTCGCGGCGGCTGTGAAGGAATACGGCGCAGGCAAGCAGGAATATCGCAACGATGACAGCGGCAATGTGCAATGCGTCATTGGCAAGATGAGTTTCAAGGACGATCAACTGATCGACAACTTGAAGCACTTCATCGCAATCATTCACAAGGTCAAGCCCTCAAGTGTGAAGGGTGTGTATCTCAAGAAGTGCGTTGTTGCGGGAAGCATGAGCCCAAGCGTGCAAGTGAACGCATAAGAAAAGAAAGAACACTCCAATGAGCAAAACCATCAAAGAAATGATTGTGAAGGAATATAAGAATCGCTTCCACGGAGCCACTGGCGCCGTCTTGGTTGAGATTCGTGGCATGGATGCAAGCATGAACAACAACATGCGAACCACCCTGCAGGAGAAGCACATTCGTGTCAGCGTTGTGAAGAACACCCTGGCGCGCAAGGCTTTTGAAGGCACCAAGCTTGAAGGCTTGGCCAAATATCTTGTCGGTCCAACCGCTGTGTTGACTGGCGCCGAAAGCGCCGTTGACATTGCGCGCGAAATTGTCGCGTGGGCCAAGGACAAGGAAAGTTTGCAATTCAAGGGCGCGTGCATTGACGGCGAAGTTTTTGAAGGCAAGGTTGGCGTGGAACGACTGAGCAAGTTCCCAACCCGCGTCGAAGCCTTGGCCACTGTGGTCACGTTGTACTTGAGCCCAGCGCGCAATGTTGTTGGCGCGGTTGTTGGTCCAGGACGCAAGGCCGTTGGTCTTGTGAAAGAAATTCAACGCAAACTTGAAGCTGGCGAAACCATCGCCGCCAAAGTTTGATGTGTTTGCATGATTGCGTGTTTGAGTTTTGAGTGTTGTTGAAACGTTACTTTAACCAGTCTTTTTGCCGATTTCTGTCAGGCCCTCTCGGGTCAAACGCCGGATGTTCCGGCGCCTCACAGGAAAGGCGTATAGGAGTTTGAGACATGTCTGATACTAAATCGTTTGAAGCTAAGGTCACCAAAATCGGAGACGAAATCGCATCCCTCACCTTGAAGGAAGCGGTCGATCTTGCCGAGTACATGAAAGACAAGTACGGCATCGAAGCTGCTGCTGGTGGAGGCATGATGATGGCCGCCGCTCCTGCCGCGGGCGCCGCAGCCGCTACTGAGCAAAGTGAATTCGATGTGATTCTTGACAACGCTGGCGCCAACAAGATCCAAGTGATCAAGGTTGTGCGTGAAGCCACTGGTCTTGGCTTGAAGGAAGCCAAGGACATTGTTGATGCAGCACCGAAGGCGATCAAGGAAAAGATCTCCAAGGAAGATGCGGACAAGCTCAAGGGCTTGATCGAAGCTGCCGGCGGCAAAGTCGTCATCAAGTAATCGAAATCAGAAGATTTCGAAGATTTATTTGGCTAAAAAAGCCCGTTCCCCACAAGGGGAGCGGGTTTTTATTTCGCCTTGGATTTTTTACAAATTTGCAGGAAAAAAGGCGGCGTTTACTTTCATTACCAAATCTGCTGATCTATCAACGTCCAAATAACTTTTACAATATTTAAAATTTTTCAAGTTCTTACCTGAATCACATATTGAGTTTTGGCTTGGCTATTGCTAGTCTTTGGGGCTCGGCGGTGCACGCTACGCAAAGATCCAAAGCTGAATCAATTTTGTTTGAAACAGTTTCGAAGTGTCCCCGGCTGGCGGGAACACGGCTCCAGTTAGTGTTGCAAAGAATCAAGGACGACGCATTCTATGCCCATTCAGACCATCCGCGACTTCTCAAAACGCGGCGATGCAACTTCCGTCCCAAACCTTACACAAGTTCAACGAGACGCCTACGAGCGTTTCCTTCAAAAAGAAAAAGCGCCCAACGAACGCGATACCACAATCGGTATCGAATCTTTGTTGCGTGAAGTTTTTCCAATTGAAAGTTACGACAGCACGGTGAAGCTGGAATATCTCGAGTACAAACTCGAGCAACCACGCTACACACCTGACGAGTGTCGTGAACTTCGTTTGACATACGGCCTCCCCTTCCGCGTCAAGGTTCGCCTGTCGCGCAATGGAACGCAGACCATCAGCGAAGAAGATATTTATCTCGGTGAAATTCCAGTCATGATGGGCGGCGGCGAGTTCATTGTGAACGGTTCCGAGCGCGTCATTGTGAGTCAGTTGCACCGCAGCCCTGGCGTGGATTTCTCCATCGCCAGCCGAATCGGTGATCGTCCGCTGCACAGCGCGCGCATTAGTCCAGAGCGTGGAAGTTGGATCGAGCTTGAAGTGACCAAGAAAGATGTGCTGGCAATGCGCATCGATCAAAGCACCAAGATCGCCGCCACCACATTCCTGCGCGCTCTTGATGAGCGTTTTTCTAGCACCGAATCGCTGCTGAAGTTGTTCTATGAAATTGAAGACGTGAAGATTGAGAAGCTGAAGCCAGAGCACCACTCCGCGGAATTGATTGTCGACAGCGACACCGGCGAAGTGATTTGCAATCCTGGCCAGCAACTTGGAACCAAGGGTCTTGAAGTCATCATGCAATCCAGTCTCAAGACTGCGCGCGTGATCACCAATCCAGTTGACTCGCTCATTCTCAACACCATCGCCGAGGAGAAGCTTGACTTCCTCGCCGAAGTCACCGAGTACGACGCCGCCAACTTGAAGATTTACGGCCGTCTGCGACCAGGCAATCCACCGCAAGTGGATAAGGCGCGCGCGCTGTTCAAGGAAAAATTCTTCGACGACAACCGCTACCGATTGGGCCGCGTTGGTCGTTTCCGAATTAACCGCAAGTTCGAGATCTACAAGGATCGCGACAAGGCCGAAGGTCGCAATTGGAAATGGACCGAAGCTGATTCCAAAACGCAAAGCCTGCGCGCCGAAGATTTCTTGGCCGTTGTGCAATACATTTTGGATCTGCGCTCACGCAATCCGCGCGCGCATCCCGATGACATCGATCATCTTGGCAATCGCCGGTTGCGAACGCTGGATGAGTTGGCTGTTGAGGAAATCCGCAAGGGCTTCCTGAAGTTGCGACGCACCGTTCAAGAACGCATGAGCGTGAAGGATCCAAGCGAGCTCGGCAAGATCGCCGATCTTGTGAACTCCAAGAGCATCTCAAGCGCCATTGAATTCTTCTTTGGTCGTAGTGAACTCAGCCAGGTGGTGGATCAAACCAATCCGCTGTCCATGCTTGTGCATGAACGACGTCTCTCGGCCCTTGGGCCTGGAGGTCTCAACCGAAAGCGCGCCACATTCGAAGTGCGCGACGTGCATATTTCCCATTACGGCCGTATTTGCCCAATTGAAACGCCTGAAGGCGCCAACATTGGTCTGATCGCCAGCTTGGGTATTTACAGCGAAGTCGACGCCTACGGTTTCTTGCTCACGCCATATCGAGAAGTGAAGGATGGCAAGGCAACTGGAAAGATCCGCAAGCTTCGCGCCGATGAGGAACTTCGCAAGGTGCTCGCACCAAGCGACAGCCTTGATCGCGAAGGTCGACTCAGCGGTGAAAATGTTGTCGCCAGGCGCGACGGTGATCTCACCCCTGTTCCTTCGGAAGATGTTGAGTTTGTCGACATTTCGCCCAAGCAAATCGTGGGTGTCAGCGCCAGTCTTATTCCGTTCCTTGAGCACGACGATGCCAATCGCGCGTTGATGGGTTCCAACATGCAGCGTCAAGCTGTGCCGTTGATCCGCGTCGACCCGCCAGTGGTGGCGACGGGCATGGAAAAATCAGTTGGCATGAACAGCGGCATGATTGTGCGCGCGCGCCGTGGAGGCGTGGTGACACAAGTTGACGCCGAGCGCATCATTATTGACAACGCCGATGAATATGTCCTTCGCAAGTTTGTTGGTTTGAACGAGCGAACGTGCCAAAATCAAAAGCCACTGGTCAAGATGAATCAAAAGATCAAGACCGGCGACATTCTGGCCGACGGCGCCAGCACGTCCAACGGTGAACTTTCGATTGGTCGCAATGTTCTTGTGGCGTTCAACACCTTCGACGGCTACAACTTTGAAGACGCCATTGTGATCAGCGAGCGTCTTGTGAAAGACGACGCCTTCACCAGCATTCATATTGAGAATTTTGATGTTGAACTGCGTGAGACCAAGTTGGGTCGCGAGGAATTCACGCGCGACATTCCAAACGTGTCCGAGCGTCTTCTGCGCAATCTTGACGAAAAGGGCGTGATTTGCATTGGTTCCAAGGTTGGTCCTGGCGACATTCTTGTCGGCAAGGTCAGCCCAAAGAGCAAGAGCGAACTCTCGCCTGAAGAAAAGTTGTTGCACGCCATCTTCGGCCGCGCCGGTGAAGACGTGAAGAACGATTCGCTTGAAGTTCCAGCAGGAACCGAAGGCATTGTCATTGGCGCGCGTCGATTCAGTCGCCGCATGCATCTCAATGATGAGCAAAAGAAGCAACTCAAGAAGGACATGGAAGCCTTCGAGACCGAGATCGATCAAAAGCGCATCGACCTGTTCCGCCAGATGACACGCGAAATTGTTCGCATCACTGGAACTGAAATGGTCGATCCAAGCACGCGCCAGAAGGTTGGCGCCAGCGATATCGCTGAAGTCATCTTGGAGCAGATCGATGGTTTCTCAACCAAGTGGATCAAGGCCTCCGCCGACGCGAAAGCGGAAGCGGAAACCGTGTACGGCCAATTCTGGCCGCGCATCACTGGTCTACGTGAAGAGAAGGAACGCAAACTTGGTCACATGAAGCGTGGCGATGAATTGCCAAGCGGCGTGCTTGAAATGGTCAAGGTCTACCTTGCCACCAAGCGTCAACTTTCAGTCGGCGACAAAATGGCCGGCCGTCACGGAAACAAGGGCGTTATCGCTCGAATCGTGCCGGAAGAAGACATGCCGTTCATGAACGACGGAACTCCAGTGGAAGTGTTGTTGAATCCACTCGGCGTACCAAGCCGCATGAACGTGGGCCAGATTCTTGAGACCCATCTTGGATGGGCCGCCAAGGTTCTTGGTTTCCAAGCGTTGACTCCAGTGTTTGACGGCGCAACAGAAGCCGAAATTCTTGAAGCCATGAAGAGCGCCAATGACCATGTCCGCACCCGCGTTTCGAATTTCGAAACAACGGGCAAGGATCCTGGACATGCGCGCGAATTGCTTGCCGAAATTCCATTCGGCGGCAAGGTGCAGTTGTACGACGGTCGCTCCGGCGAGCCGTTCCATCAACGCACCACTGTTGGCTACATGTACTTGCTCAAGCTCCATCACTTGGTGGACGACAAGATTCACGCCCGAAGCACGGGTCCATACAGCCTCATCACCCAGCAACCACTTGGCGGTAAAGCCCGCACCGGTGGTCAGCGATTCGGTGAAATGGAAGTGTGGGCGCTTGAAGCCTACGGCGCGGCGTTCATGTTGCAGGAACTTCTCACCGTCAAGAGTGACGATGTGGAAGGCCGCACCAAGATCTACGACTCCATGGTCAAGGGAACAAACACGCTCGACGCCGGCATGCCGGTTGTGTTCGACGTGCTCTGCCATGAAATCAAGGGACTTGGAATGAACATCCAACTTGAGAAGAAAACCACTGACATTGATTCGCTGCTTTAAAAAGTAATTGATGTGTTCCGTCGCGGCGCGGCGGCGGAACAATAAAACAGATTGCACGCGCCTGTTCTGATCACGCACCCTAAAGAACTGGAATTGAATCCATGACCATTGCCAACGACAGCATTTATGACCGTGTGAATGATTACGGCGCCGTACGCATCAGCCTTGCCAGCCCCAACGACATTCGTTCGTGGAGCTTTGGTGAAGTCAAGAAACCCGAGACCATCAATTACCGCACCTACCGCCCCGAGCGCGACGGTCTGTTTTGTGAGCGCATCTTCGGGCCAGAGCGCGATTATGAATGCGCATGCGGCAAGTACAAGGGCACCAAGTACAAGGGAATTATTTGCGATCGTTGCGGCGTGAAGGTCACGCACAGCCGCGTTCGTCGCAAGCGCATGGGCCACATTAATTTGGCCGCGCCAGTTGTTCACATTTGGTTCTTCAAGGCCATGCCAAGCCGACTTGGCAATCTTCTTGAAATGAAGACCAGCGATCTTGAGAAGGTTGTGTACTTCCAGGATTACGTCATCACCGATCCAGGCTCGACCGATCTTGAATTCAAGCAGGTGCTCACGGAAGATGAGTGCCGCAGCGAGCAAGACAAGCATGGCTCCAGCAGTTTCTCCGCCATGATGGGCGCCGACGCCGTTCGTGAATTGCTTTCCGATGGCAAGTTGGACCTGGATGAGCTCAGCGTTGAGCTTCGCCAGAAGCTTGATGAAACCAAGAGCAAGCAACGCCAAAAAGATTTGTCCAAGCGCCTTAAGCTTGTTGAGCAAATCCGCGGCAGCCAAAATGATCCACAGTGGATGGTGCTTGATGTTGTTCCAGTGATTCCACCGGATCTTCGTCCGCTTGTCATGTTGGAAAGCGGAAATTTCGCCACCAGCGATTTGAATGATCTGTATCGCCGCATCATCAACCGCAATAATCGTTTGAAGAAGTTGATGGATCTCAACGCGCCAGAAGTCATTGTGCGCAATGAAAAGCGCATGTTGCAACAGGCGGTCGATGCGCTATTCGACAACGGCCGTTGCCGTCGCCCAGTGCTTGGTTCAAGCAATCGTCCGCTCAAGTCGCTCACCGACATGATCAAGGGCAAGCAAGGCCGCTTCCGCGAGAATTTGCTCGGCAAGCGCGTTGATTATTCGGCGCGTTCAGTCATCGTGGTTGGTCCAGAACTGAAACTGCATCAATGCGGTTTGCCAAAGAAGATCGCGTTGGAATTGTTCCAACCGTTCATCATTCGCAAGCTCAAGGATCGTGGACTTGCCGACACCATCAAGAGCGCCAAGCGCATGCTTGATCGCCGCGACCCAGAAGTGTGGGACGTGCTTGAAGAAGTCATCAAGAATCATCCAGTGCTTTTGAATCGCGCGCCAACTCTCCATCGCATGGGTATTCAAGCGTTCGAGCCTGTTCTTGTTGAAGGCAACGCAATCAAAATCCATCCACTGGTCTGCACCGGTTACAACGCCGACTTTGACGGCGATCAAATGGCCGTGCATCTTCCACTGTCGGTGGAAGCGCAAACTGAAGCGCATGTGTTGATGATGTCAACGCACAACATCTTCAGTCCAGCCAACGGAAACCCAATCGTCAGTCCTTCGCAGGACATTGTCATGGGTGTGTACTTCCTCACATGCACGCTTGAAGAAGCGCCAGCATCGCTTGATCGATTTGTCGAAGGCGACGGCGCCATTGGCGATGAAGAGCGCAAGCGATTGGCCAAGATCCCCCACTTCCTCAGCCCAAATGAAGCTATTTTGGCTTGGGAAACTGGCGCGTTGGATTACCACACTTGGATTGAAGTGCGCTTGGATCGCTTCAGCGAAGTCGTGATGGATCAATCAAAGCCAGCGCAGAAAATGCGCGCCAACAAGCGCATGATGACCACGGTTGGTCGTTTGTTGTTCAGTGAAATTCTTCCCGATGGAATGCCGTTCTACAACTGCTCCCTGGGCAAGAAGGGTTCGGCGCGCGTCATCGATGACACGTTCCGTCAACTGGGCAAGTCGCACACCATTATTCTGCTTGACCGCATGAAGGAAACTGGTTTCCGCTACAGCACCCGCAGTGGTTTGTCATTCGGCATCGCCGATCTTCGCGTTCCCGCGGAAAAGACAAAGCTCATTGATGATGCGCAGAAGCGCGTGACCAAGATTCAACGCAATTATGAATCTGGCGCCATCACTGATCAAGAACGTAAGAATCAAGTTCTTGAAGCGTGGGCCAAGTGCCGCAACGAAGTTTCCGAGCGCCTCATGGAGACGCTCAAGAACGATCGACGCGATCAAGAAGGCCGCGAGAATTCATCAGAGGCCACCAAGGCCAACGCGAAACGTCGCTATCTCAATCCTGTGTACCTGTTCGCCGACTCCGGCGCCCGCGGTAACAAGAGTCAGATGCAACAGCTCGCGGGTATGCGTGGACTTATGGCCAAGCCAAGTGGAGAAATTATTGAAACACCAATTATTTCCAACTTCCGCGAAGGCTTGAAAGTTCTTGAATATTTCAGTTCAACCCACGGCGCCCGCAAGGGTCTGGCCGACACCGCCCTCAAGACCGCCGACTCCGGTTACCTCACGCGCAAGTTGTGCGATGTGGCCCAAAGCGTGACGATTTGTGAGGAAAATTGCGGCACCAAACGCGGCATTCCGAAGAAGGCCGTTATGAAGGGTGAGGATGTTGAAGTTCCACTCCGCGATGTGCTTCGTGGTCGTACCGCCCTCTTGGCGTTGATCGATCCACGCACCGACAAGTTGATTGTTGATGCTGGACAAATCATTGATCCTGAAATCGCCCTTGAAGTTGAGAACTTCCTGGGCGAAGACGGCGTGTTCCAAGTTCGCAGTCCATTGGCCTGTGAATCGCAACACGGAATTTGTCGCACCTGCTACGGCATGGATCTCTCCACCGGCAAGGCCGTTGAAGAAGGCATGGCCGTCGGCATCATCGCGGCGCAAAGCATTGGCGAGCCTGGTACTCAGCTCACCATGCGCACATTCCACACCGGTGGTATTGCGTACACCACGGCCGCCGAGAGTGAATACAAAGCGCTCAATGCTGGTCGCGTTGAATTGGTTGATTGCAACGATGTTGATGTCACCGACGCCGACGGCAATACCCGCCGCGTTGTGTTGAAGAAGACTGGTTTGCTTCGCATGCGCGACAACAAGGATCGTGAACTTGAAAGTTTCAAGGTTCCTTACGGCGCGTTTGTCATGACCAAGAATGGCGAAACCGTGAAGAAGGGTCAATTGCTCATGCAATGGGATCCGCACAGAATGCCGATTCTTGCTGAAAAGTCTGGAACGATTCAGTTCGAGGACATCATCGACGGCGAAACCATCAAGATTGAAAAGAAATCTGGTGGAACGCTTGAGACCATCGTCATTGAGCACAAGGGCGAGCGACATCCACGCATTGAAGTGCGCGATACCAACGGCCAAATTCTTGACTTCCACCATTTACCAGCCAAGGCGCGTATTGAAGTGCAAAACGGCTCGAAAGTTGTGGCTGGACAGATGTTGGCGCACACCCCGAAAGAAGCGGCTCGTTCCGCGGACATCGTCGGTGGTTTGCCACGCGTGACCGAAGTGTTCGAAGCCCGCAAGCCAAAGGAGCCAGCCGTTCTCGCCGAAATTTCCGGCAAGGTCGAACTGCTTTCCGACAAGCGCAAGGGCAAGATGACCATTCGCGTTCTGGGCGAAGCCGAAACATTCATGGAGCACCACGTTCCGCAGGGAACGCATTTGCTTGTGCATGCGGGTGACAATGTCACAGCCGGCGATCCACTTGTGGAAGGTCCACGTGATCCAGCGGACATTCTTCGCATTAACGGTGAAGACGCGTTGTATGTGTACATGCTTGATGAAGTTCAGAATGTGTACCGCGCTCAAGGCGTGCCCATTTCTGACAAGCACATTGAAGTCATTCTGCGTCAAATGCTTTCCAAGATGAAGATCACCAGTTCGGGTGACACGGGCGTTCTTCTGAACGACGTCATGGATCGCTTCAACTTGAAGAATGTCAACGCGGCTCTTGATGACATGCTTGTCGTCGAGGATTCGGGTGGAACAACTCTTGCACGCGGCAAGATGTTCACCAAGGATGAAGTCAAGGAAGCCAACACAACCGCTGAAGGTCAAGACAAGGCGAAAGCCAAAACCCGCAAGCCCAAGCGCGCCACGGCTCGAACACTTCTGCTTGGAATTACCAAGGCCAGTTTGCAAAGCGAAAGCTTCCTTTCGGGCGCCAGCTTCCAAGAGACCACCAAGGTTCTCACCGAAGCGGCTCTCAAGGGCGCAATCGACACGCTTGTCGGCCTGAAGGAAAATGTTCTTCTTGGACATTTAATTCCAGCGGGAACCGGTTACAAGGCGTACCAAGCGATTCGTATTCAGAAGTTGGTTGAAGAACCAATGGGCGATGAAGACAATGACTTGACTGAACTTGAAGCCGCCGCTGAGGAAGCGGAATCCTTGGGCGCTGAGCGACAAGGGTCTGGCCCAACCGTTGGCGACCGCGTTGCGGCGCTGAACGAAAGTTCTGAACAAGGTTCATTGATCGCGATCGAAGAGTCCGAAGCCGGCAACGACTCGGATTCTGAGTGAGCGCTTCAGAAAATAAAAACCCACCACCTGCCTCCAAAGGGCCAGGTGGTGGCACGCCATGGTGGCGCGACGGACTTCGCTTTGAATGCACATGCTGCGGCAACTGCTGCAGCGGCGAGCCCGGCGCAGTGTGGTTCGCAAAAGAAGAAGGCCAACAAATGGCCACGCGACTTGGCTTAAGCGAATCAGATTTCTTGCGCGACTACGCCAGAAAAATTGGCACCAAGTGGTCGCTGAAAGAAGTCACCGGTCCGGCGGATTTGCATCGCGGACATGATTGCATTTTGCTTGATCGCCAAAGCGTTCCTGGCAAAGCGTTGTGCAAGGTCTATCAAGACCGTCCAAATCAGTGCAAAACATGGCCTTTTTGGGATCAAAACATCAGCTCCAAAAAAGCCTGGGATCAAGCCAAGAAAGCCGCGCCGTGCCCTGGCATGGGAAGCGGTCCGCTTATTCCAGCGGAGAAAATTCTTGAAGCGCTTTTGGCGGAGCGCGCCTCAAGCAAGGACGCTGCTTGGTAAACGGAGCGGCGGAACTGTATCAACACATTCCAGCGTGGCGCGACGCGGCGCGTGACCCACGAGTGGGCGCCCTCATGCGCGAACTTGAATCACAAGCGCAAGAACAACTTCGCATTCATCGGCCAGTGTGTTTGGCCAGTGGTAAGTGCTGCAACTTTGAGCAACACGGCCACTCCATGTGGCTGACCGGTTTGGAAGTGGCGTGGACCCTTTCGCAACTTCCATCCGCGCCAACGTCCAGTGAAGTGGCCGCTTCAGTGCGTCAAGGTAATTGCCCATTTCTTGCGCAGGGCATGTGTGGAATTCATCAAGCGCGGCCACTTGGTTGTCGCGCCTATTTCTGCGATCAAGCGGGCGACGGTTGGCAAGAGGCCATGATGGAATCGTCGCTGGGTCGCATTCGTTCATTGCACACGGAGCTTGATATTGCCTATCGCTACGACGAATGGCGACGACTTCTTGGCGCATTTTCCGCGCAAGAACAAGACATTTTCCCCTTGAAGCCGTGACACACATCCACGCATGCGCTGGAATATGACGTCAAGGATTCGCCATGATTTCCCACAATTCCAAGTGAATTCAAGTCGTCCTTGGTCTAAGATGACCCAATGCCCCGCGCCACAAAAAACAAGTCCATTGAACGCGTTGCGTTTGTCAGCCTAGGGTGCCCTAAGAATTTAGTGGACAGCGAAAAAATGTTGTCCATGTTGCGCGAAGGCGGATTGACGCCTGTGAATGAAAGTGATTCACCCGACGCAATCGTGGTGAACACGTGCGGATTTTTGGAAGCCAGCAAAGAAGAAAGTTTGGATGTGATCCGCGAAGCGCTGGAGCGCAAAGAGCGCGGCGAGTTGAAGCGCGTTGTGGTGGCTGGATGTTTGGTGCAACGACACCGCGCAAAAATCTTGGAGTGGGCGCCAGGCGTGGACTCTATGATCGGCGTGTTTGATCGCGATCGCGTTGTTGAAGCCGTGACTGGCATCACACCATCGCGCACCAATCTTGCAAGCGACGCGGATCATCCCCCCTACTGGATCGCCGCCAACGCGTTGCAAGCCGCCAAAGATCGCGGCATGAAAACTGTTGGTCTGACTGTCAATGGAGCCGATGGCAAAGGCGTTGGCTACTTTGAATCCGACGCAAATCGCTTTCGACTGACGCCACGGCATTGGGCCTATCTGCGCGCAAGCGAAGGCTGCAATCAACGCTGCGCCTTCTGCACAATTCCATCAATTCGCGGGAAAATGCGCTCAAAATCACTTGACGATGTGGTGGCTGAAGCCGGTGCGCTCATGGACGACGGCGCCTTTGAGTTGAACATCATTGGTCAAGACACCACAAGTTGGGGCTTTGACATTGGCGACGAGCGCGGTCTACCTGGCTTGCTTGCTGGTCTTGATCGCGTGGCGCAAGAGCGCGGCGGCGGTTGGATTCGTCTGATGTACGCCTATCCAAGCAAATTCACAGACGCCATGATTGACGCCATCGCCACGCTTCCAAGCGTTGTGAAATATTTGGACATGCCATTGCAGCACGCCAGCGATTCCATGTTGACGCTCATGCGCCGTCACATCACCAGCGATCAAACGCGCGACTTGTTGGCGCGGCTGCGCAAGAAAATTCCGAACTTGGCGTTGCGCACAACTTTTATTGTTGGCCACCCGGGCGAGACGGAAAAAGATTTCGAGCAGCTGCTTGAATTTGTGCGCGAGCAACGCTTTGAAATGGCGGGCTGCTTCAAGTACAGCCACGAAGATGGAACTCCAAGCGGCACCATGAATCTTGATCCAAAGTTGCGCGTGCCCCCCGAGGAAGCCGCGCGTCGCGAAGAGGCATTGATGCTTTTACAGCAGGAAATAGCCTTTGAACACGTGGCCGCCATGGCCAAAGCCAATCGTCGGCTTGAAGTCTTGGTGGACGCGCCAATCGAAGCGCGCGCCAAAAAGGGCGAGCATCTCTACACAGGTCGCGCGTGGTTTCAAGCGCCTCAAGTGGACAGCTCCACCATCATTCGCTCCAAGCGCGAGCTTTCTCCTGGCGAGTTGGTCATGTGTGAAGCGGTTGACAGCGCCGAGTACGACCTTGTGGTCAAGCCTGACGATGAGACTGGTCGAAGCATTTCTTTGCCGCTTGCCAATGCTCGCCACAAACATTGACGCGTATGTCGCAAAGTGTTGAAGAGAATCACTTGAGCACTTCAAACCATAAGCGCTCTGATTGGGGCTTGTGGTTTCACATGCACGAACATGTCCCACTGTCCATGCGCACGCGGTTCTTGGTTCACTGGCGCGCCAACTGGCGAATGTGTAAAGCTAGAAAAATTCTCGCGCTTTCATCCCTGATTGCCGTCGCACCATCTCTGTTGTTTGCATTGCTGCTGTGGATTTTTGATCCTTTCAATCCGCGAAGATTTGAAGCACACCCCATGGATCTAATGCTCTTGGTCGGTATCGTTGGCGGCATTCTTTTGATCTGGCTGATCGCGCAACATCTCGTCTTTGTTTTCACCATGAACCGCTATTACGCCCCATTTGTGCGCCGCGAAATCGCTCTTTTGGGCATGCCTATGTGTCATGCATGCGGCCATTGTCTTGCCAGCATGCACGTGAAACGATGCCCCGAATGTGGAACTGAATTGCAACCCAACAATTTTTGATTTCCTGCGCAACTTCAACGCCGCCGTCGACTAGAATGCTGTGCTCAAGTTATTCCCTCCAATGCCCATCCGAAACTTTTCAATCATTGCGCACATTGACCACGGCAAAAGCACGCTCGCGGATCGTTTGTTGCAAGCCACGCACGCGGTCAGCAGTCGACAAGCGCGCGATCAAATTTTGGACTCCATGGATCTTGAACGCGAGCGCGGCATCACCATTAAAGCCAGCGCCGTCACGGTCACGCATATTTTCAAGGGCGAAACGTATCTCCTGAATTTCATTGACACGCCGGGCCATGTTGATTTTGCATACGAAGTCAGCCGCGCGTTGACGGCGTGTGAAGGCGCGGTGTTGGTGGTTGATTCCACCCAAGGCGTGCAAGCGCAAACCGTTGCCAACGCGTACTTGGCCACGGCCAACAATTTAGAGTTGATCCCCGTCATTAATAAAATAGATTTGCCCGCGGCGGATCCCGACGGCGTCGCCATGGAAATGGAACAAGTGCTTGGAATCCGCGCCGAAACGTGCATTCTTGTCAGCGCAAAAACTGGCCAAGGCATTCAAGAATTGCTCGATGCGATCTGTGAAAAACTTCCGCCGCCGCCGCCGCCAAAGACCAACAAATTGCGCGCGCTTATTTTCGACAGCATCTATGACGACTACAAAGGCGTGGTGGTGTACTTCCGCGTGTTCGACGGAGCCATCAAGACGGGCGACAAGATTCGCATGATGAGCACGGGACGCACCTTCGCGGTTTCGGAACTTGGTCGCAACACGCCGTTCCCACAAAAGATGCAGCGCTTTGAACACTCGGAAGTGGGCTACCTCGCGGCCAGCATCAAAACGCTTGCCGACGTGCGAGTTGGCGACACGATTACGCTTGATTTGGATCCCGCCGATGAACCCCTGCCTGGATATCAAGAGCCAAAGCAAATGGTGTTCTGCGATTTTTATCCTTCGTCAAGCAATGAAGATGGAAGCAGCGGAAAGAAAGGCGAGTTTGAAGCGTTGCGCGAGGCGATTGAAAAATTGCATTTGAACGATGCCAGTTTCACCTTTGAAGTCCAACATTCGGAGGCGCTTGGATTTGGTTTTCGCTGCGGATTCCTTGGTCTTTTGCACATGGACATTGTGCAGGAACGACTTGAGCGTGAAGGCGGAGTTGAAGTTGTACAAACCGCTCCCACCGTGACGTATATGGTTGTCATGCATGACGGCAGCAAAGTTGAAATCCATAATCCAGCCGATCTTCCCGATATGAGCCATGTCTTGGCGCTTGAGGAACCCATCGTCAAGATTGAAATTATTTGCCCCAATGAAAATATCGGCGACCTGATGAAGCTCAGTGACTCGCGCCGCGGCGTGTTCAAGACGCAGCGCTTCCTGAGCGACACGCGCCAAATTCTTGACTACGAGTTGCCGCTGGCCGAAATTATTTACGACTTCTACGACAAACTGAAAAGCATCACGCGCGGCTACGGAACCATGGACTACGAGATCATTGGTTTCCGCGCGGACGATTTGGTGAAGGTCAATGTGCTTGTCAACGGCGAAGTGGTCGAAGCGTTGAGCTTGATCACGCACAAATCCACCGCGGAGCATCGCAGCCGAATCATTTTGGAAAAACTCAAAAAGCAAATCGATCGACATCAATTTGAGATTCCGCTTCAAGCCGCCATTGGTGGCCGCATCATCGCGCGCGAGTCCATCAAGGCGCTGCGTAAAAACGTGTTGGCCAAGTGCTACGGCGGAGACATCAGCCGCAAACGCAAACTGTTGGAAAAGCAGAAAAAGGGTAAAAAGCGCATGAAAACCATCGGAATGGTGAGCATTCCTCAAGAAGCTTTCATGGCCATTCTTGACCAAGGCGATTGAGCCGGCGTTTGTGCGATTTTGAAATCGGACCGAAACTTGTGAGCATTTTCACGCGCAATCTCCCCTTGCATATTGCTTGTGATCGCCAACTACACGCTTTTGCGCCACTGCGTTAAACTGACCCAATGAAAAAAATTGAACGCATCGCGCTTTGCCTGACCATTCTCACAGTCGCATGGCTTCTGATTGGTCGTCCCTCGCCAGACACAACAGCCAATGCGCGCGCCGTGAACATGGCGGATCTTGGACCTGCGCAAAATATTTTGCTTGAAGGCAAAGATGGCGTGCTCACACTGCGCAACGAAGCGAATCATCTTGCATGGGGCGATCAACCAACCTCACGCGTCTGGAGTTGTGCGGCGGTGCATCTCGACAAAGTGCTGAAGAAATTACTGGCCAGCACCCGCTTCACGGACGAGCGAAGTCAATTTGAAGAGGCGGCAAAAAAACAGAGCGGTGATTTTGAACGCCAAATGGAGGCGATCAAAGCCAAGTACGGCGAGATGGCAAAAGACAATCCGGATCTCGCCAAGGGCAAGGAAGAAATGCAAGCGCTGTATGGGCAGTATCAAAAATGGAATGAGGGAATCAGCGCTTCCCAAAGCAAACTCATGGCTGGCCAAGTGGAGTCCGCGTATCGCGAGTTGGTGACCGCGGTCGATGTGGTCGCCGACCGCCAAAAAATAGATGTTGTGTACAGATTTATTCCAGCCGCGGCGCCATTTGAATCCGCACAATTGGGCGACGCCATGGTGCAAGTGCAAGCGCGCACATTCTTGCGCGCGCCAGAATCACTGGACATCACCGCCGATGTCATGAAGGAACTTGGTCTGAAGGATCAGTGATCGCGGCGACATGGGCGGCAACGGCTTGGTGAAATTTGCGCGCAATATTTTCCTTTACTGCGTCCATGGACGGACACTGTTCACCCAAGCACGCGTGCAAACTGGTCACGCCGCGCTCAGCCAATCCGCACGGCACGATCAAATTGAACGCGGCAAGATCTGGATTCACATTCAAGGCAAGTCCGTGCATGCACACCCATCGACTCACGCGCACACCCATGGCGCATATTTTTAAATCGCGCGACTGATCCTTGGCACGCACCCACACTCCTGTCGCCGCTTTGTCGCGCTGGCCTTGAACTCCAAAGTCCGCCAACACTTGAATCACGGTTTCCTCAAGCAAGCGCATGTAGCCATGAATCCGCAAACCCATGCGCTCCAAATCAAGAATGGGATACACCACCAATTGACCCGGTCCATGCCAAGTGACATCACCACCGCGGTCGGTTTCCACGCACTCAACACCCAGATCGGCGAGCCGCTGCGGCGACACCAAAACATTTTTCGCCGCGTCAGGACGTCGACTCACTGTGATGACTTGCGGATCATGCTCCACTACAAGAAGCTGCATTTGCCCACGATTTGCCCGCGCCGCAAGCACTTGCGCATGTGCGGCGCGCTGCAACTCCAGCGCCTGCGTGTAGGACATTCTTCCAAGATCTTTCATTTGCAGCAATTGCATTGAATCTTCAGTTTACGCTGCCCGCGCCCGCGACTCTCAATACAATCCCACACATGTCCAAGGTGCATCCTTCAGCAATTTTAACTGGCGATGTTCAAATTTCCAAAGGTGCGGAGGTTGGTCCGTACTGTGTGCTTGATGGAACGATTGGTCCCATCACCATTGGCGCAGGCACGCGGTTGATGCACCAAGTTTCCATGCAAGGACCGTTGACGATTGGCGAACGCAATCGCATTTATCCTGCGTCGAGTATTGGATACCCGCCGCAAGATTTGGGTTTTGATCCCGACAAGGCTGGCGCGGGTTGCGTGATTGGCGACGACAACACCTTCCGTGAATCGGTGAGCATTCACCGCGCAAAAATGGAATTGCCCACGCGCATTGGTGATAAAAATTATCTCATGGCCAACAGCCATATCGCCCATGATTGCTTGGTTGGAAGCAAATGCATTTTTGCCAACAATGTTTCTCTTGGTGGACATGTTGAAATTGGCGATGGAGTTATTTTTGGCGGCGTGTCCACAGTGCACCAATTTGCGCGCGTAGGTCGCGGGGCCTTTCTTGGTGGCTTGACCGGTTTAAGCACGGATTTACCCGCGTTTTTCATGCTGACCGCCATCAATGTCGCCGGCAGTTTGAATTTGATTGGCATGCGCCGCAGCGGAATGCAACGAAGCGACATTGATACCGTTCGCTGGGTCTATGAAGTTGTTCAAAGAAGAAAACTGTCAAGACCCAATGTGCTGATCGCGTTGGCGGAGCGCAAAGAAAATCCGATCGTGCAGGAATACATTCGCTTTATTGAGACCGCGAAGCGCCCCATTACTCCGAGCACTGGAAGCGCGCTGCGCGGAACTTCCATCACGACCACTGTGGAATAAATGCATCCACCAATTCGCATTCGTATTTTGGCCAGCGGCAGCCAAGGTAATGCCGCCATTGTTTCACTGCGTCCACGCGATGATGCGCCAACGCATTTGATTATTGATTTGGGTTTGTCACCGCGCAAATTATGCGGCGCGCTCGCGGTAGAAAATATCAAGCCACATGAAATTGCCGCCATTCTGATCACGCACGCTGATGCGGACCATTTGCATGGCGGGTGGGCTCGGCGCTGGCCCTTTGAAAACGCCAAGGTCATTGCGCGTAACGCGCATCACCGCGCTCTTGCCAAAGCAGGAATTCAACCCGCTCACGTGCTTGATGCGGACGGAAATTCTCAAGTCTTTTTCCCACAAATTAAGACCTTTGCATTGCCGCATGATCAATCGGGTTCGACTGCATTTCACATTTCAACTGATGGCGTGGCAATGGGCTGGGCCACGGATTTGGGTCGCATGTCAAGCGATGCGCTCGCATTTTTCGCTGGCGTGGACGCACTTTGCATTGAAAGTAATTACGACGCGCGCATGCAACAACACTCATCGCGCCCGGATTTCTTGAAGGAGCGCATCATGGGTGGCCATGGACATCTTTCAAATGTGGAGGCAATGCAAGCGGTACTTCACATTCACCGCAAGCGCGCGCTGCGCCACATTGTGCTGCTGCATCTTTCGTCGCAGTGCAACTCGCAGGACTTGGTGCGCGAGTTGTGGAATACGCACGCGCCGGAAATTGCCGGCGATATGCAAGTGGCCACTCAAACGCTCCCGCTGCCATGGCTTTGCGTGGGTCAACCGCGCCACTGCAATTGGAGCGAGTCACTGTTTGCGGCGCAGCATTCAACTTTCAATTCAAGCTGCGCCGGACAATAAAAACCAACGCTCACTTTCATCGCCAAAGCGGCTTCATTGATAAGGCGCCTACCAAAAATCCAGCAAATCAGGCTGCCGCCCAAAGCCCCCCCGCCTTCGCTACGCTCAGAAGTCCTTCATGAGCGACTTCATTGGACATCACTGTGGCGTTGCCTTGGTGCGCTTAAAAAAACCGCTGGCGGAATTGCAACGCATACACGGCGACCCGCTATGGGGACTTCGAAAATTATATTTGCTCATGGAGAAGCAACACAACCGTGGCCAAGATGGCGCCGGTATTGCCAGCGTGAAATTTGACACGGCTGCGGGTGAGCCGTTTCTTTCGCGTCTTCGAAACAGCAAGCGAAGTCCCATTGAGCGAATCTTCGACGCGGCGCTGGGACCTGCTTCAAAAATTTCTGAGCATGATCTGCGCAACATGGATCCGCTGGAACTCAAGCGTCGCATTCCAATGTTGGGCGAAGTCATGCTTGGGCATCTTCGCTATGGAACATTTGGCGGCCGCGGTGAAAATGTATGCCACCCATATGTCCGCCGATCCAATGTTGCCAGCCGCAATTTGGCCGTGTGCGGCAACTTCAACTTGACCAACGCCACGGAACTTTTTCAAACGCTTGCGGCATACGGACTCAATCCAGTGGGCGACACGGACACCGGTGTTGTACTGGAAAAAATAGGCCATTTCCTTGATGTTGAACATGATCAATTACGCGCCAGCGTGGGTACGGGCAGCTTGAAAAACTTAGACGGTGTTGAATTGGCGCACGCCGTTGCGCAGGAACTGAATCTCACGCGCGTTCTTTCAAAAGCCACCGCCGATTTTGACGGCGGCTATGTCTTTGTTGGCCTGCTTGGTCACGGCGATTGTTTTGTCTGCCGCGATCCCAACGGAATTCGCCCCGTCTTTATTTTGGAAACCGACGATGTGGTGGCGGCCGCAAGTGAGCGCGCCGCCCTCACCACGGTCTTTGATGTTTCGCCTGAATCCGTGAAGGCGCTTGAACCAGGACATGCGTTGATTGTGCGTAGGGATGGCGTTGTGGTTCACGAACAATTTTGCGAGCCCGCCGAGCGCTTGGAATGTTCCTTCGAGCGAATTTATTTCAGCCGCGGCAATGACCCAGACATTTACAACGAGCGCAAACAACTTGGTCGCAATTTGACCGAACCTGTGTTGCAACAAACAGGCGCCGACTTCTCTAAAATTGTTTTTGGATTTATTCCAAACACCAGCGAGCCCGCGTTTCTAGGCTTGGTGAAAGAGGTCGAACAACACATCCATAAGCGTGAAATTGCGGCTTTAACTGGCAAATTGCGCGCTGGCACGCTGACGGAGTTGGACCTTTCAACATCTATTGGCATGTTGCCGCGCGTGGAAAAAGTGGCGCACAAAGACCAACGCTTGCGCACCTTCATTACGCACGACGCGGCGCGGCGCGATTTGGTCACACACATTTATGATGTCACGCGCGGTGTTGTTGGCGAGGGCGACACGCTTGTCATGGTGGATGACTCCATTGTGCGTGGCACAACGTTGCGCGACTCCATCATCACAATGCTTGCCCGCTTGAAGCCCGCGCGCATTGTGATTGCAAGTTCGGCGCCGCCAATTTGCTATCCCGACTGTTATGGAATTGATATGAGCCAACTTGGAAAGTTCATCGCGTTTGAAGCAGCCGTGGGCGTGATCCGCGATCGCGGAGACGAGAAAATGTTCGCGGAAATTGAAACGCTCTGCCAAGAGCAGGCGCATCTTCCAGCGGCGCAAATGAAAAACTATGTTCGGCGCATTTATGACTCGGTGACACACGATCAACTGTGCGCGCGCATCGCCCAACTTATTCGCCCCGCTGGCCTGGCTTGGAAAGGTCAACTGGAGGTGGTCTATCAGCGAATCGAGGGTCTGACCCAAGCCATGCCAAATCACCGCGGAATTTGGTACTTCAACGGCGAATATCCCACTCCTGGCGGGCTTCGGGTGCTGAATACGGCCTACTTAAATTGGCGAAAAAGCTCTGAAAAAAGGGCGTATTAGCCAATATTCACCGCGCCTTGGTTATGCACACCAACGCGTGTCCCGAAGGAAATTTCACGGTGAACTTGACCAACGAGGCGATTTAGAGTCTACTAGTCGACTCGCTGCAGTGCGACGAATCGCACAGCAGTTTCAAGGCTCTTTTAGAGGCACAGATGGCTCGCTACACCGGTCCCAAAGTTAAACTTTCTCGTCGAGTCGGCGTTCCAATTGCGGATATCCCGAAGCACACCGCAAAGCGGCAGCTCACCTCTAACGGCATGCACGGTTTCCGTGGCAAGCGCCCGAAGCCTTACGGCATTCGTAAAGATGAGAAGCAAAAGTTGCGCTACCACTACGGCGTGCTTGAAAAGCAATTCCGCCACGTGTTGGCAAACGCTGGTCGAACCACTGGCAACACCGGTGAAGTGCTCATGCAACTTCTGGAGCGTCGCTTGGATAATCTCCTGCGCCGCGCTGGTTTTGCCCGCACCATTTGGGCCGCTCGTCAACTTGTTGCTCACGGTCACGTCAAAGTGAACGGCGAGAAGGTTGATCGTCCAAGTTATCTGGTTGAAATTGGTCACGAAATCACAATGCGAGAAGGCACGCACAAACTTGTTCGCGAGAACATGGAAAGCATGTCCAGTCACAATGTGCCAGGTTGGCTTGAAGTGAATCCTGCTCAGTTGTCCGCGAAGGTCACAAGCCTTCCAACTTCGGATCAGATTCCATTCGACGTCAACACCAATTTGATCATCGAGTTTTATCGCTAATATTTGAACCTTCGGGTCTTTGGTTGCCAATTTGGCCACCAAAGGCTCGGAGGTTCTTTCTTTTCCTGCTTGGAGAATTCACATGCTCAAATTTCTGCGCAAATACAACAAGTCCTTGTTCGGTTTTTTCAGCGTGTTGCTCATGCTGACATGGCTTGTTCCAAGCGCAATACAGCAGATTTCCAAGCAATCAGCGGCATCCAACGCGGTTTGGGCCACGGTTGGAAACGGCGAAAAAATAACGCTCACTGAACAACAGAAACTCACGCGCCAATTGAAAATGTTGGATGTGCTGAAGTTGCCAATGGCTAAGGATCTTGGCATCAACGGAAATCCAGGACAGTGGTATTTGCTTGTTCGTGAAGCCAAACAGGCTGGCCTTGTTGGTGGCGCATCCGATGGAAAAAACTTGCTGCAGAAAATTGCCGGCGGCGAAGTCAAGCCTGGCGAAGCCATGTCGCAACAATCCATGTATCTACTGAACGAACTATGCCGCGCTGGCGGATATCAACCGCCGATGGTGTATGAAACACTCGCGGAACTTTCAGGAATTGCGCGCATGTTGAATTTGGCTGGGAACGCGCCGCGCATCAGCGAAGCGCGATTGAAATCTTCCGCCCAAAATGCGCTGATTGGACTGAGCGCCGACGTGGTGGTGATCTCAGCGGACATGCCACTTCCAACAAATGATCCGCAACCAACGCCAGAGCAAGTTGAAAAACTTGTGAAGGACAATGCCAACATCATGCCTGGAAAAGGTCCACATGGAGTTGGCTATCGTCAAAATGAAATGGTGCAATTGGAGTGGTTTGTCATTCCCGCGCTTCAGGTTCGCGATCAACTTGCCAACGACCCGCGCCTTTCCAACGTTGAGTTGCGCAAGGCATTCCTGCGCAATCCCACTTCTTTTGGCTCCAAAATTGGTGAAGTCGATCCAAACTTTGACGCATTCAAAGATCAAGTGCGAACCCAAGTCTTGAATCAACTTACTTCGGATCGCCTGAATGAAATCGTGAAATTCATCGCTGATCAAGCGCAATTGTTCACGCGAACCATGCCCAAGGATGGCATCTACGCCAAATTGCCGAGTGACTGGCAATCTCTTCCTGGCCTTCCCGCATTGGCAACGGATGTCTCCAAACAATTCGGCGTGAGCGCGCCGCAAGTTGAAACTGTTGGTCCAACACCAGTCGCCGATCTTGCCAGCATTGTTGGATTAGGCACAGCCACAAGTGATCGATTTGGGACACAACCCACTCCCCTTCGACAACTGATTTCAATGACCAAAGAATTGAATCCAAGTGAGACGCGCGGCGTTCTGCAAGTTGGAGTGATTGGACCACCGCTGCGCGCGCCTGATCCTTCGCAAAATAAGAATGATCCAAATCAATCAGCGGCGAATCGCGCTCCACTGACCACCGATATTTTCGCATTCCGTATTTTGCAGGCCACGCCAGCTCATGCCGCAATCAACTCGGCCGAAGCTGGCAAGAAGGCGACAGAGGATGAGCAAAAATTGCTTCGATTTGCCGTGTTAGAAAGCAATTTAGCCGCGATTCAAGCTACTGCCAAAGAAAAAGGTTTGGAAGCGTTGGCACAGCAATACAACACCAAGGTGAACTTTGCTCCGCAAATTCGTGGCGCCGATATGAAGTTTGTGCAATACGGAATGAAAATGCCAACAGCTATTTCCGGACTTGGTGAGGACGCGACCGTTGTCAATGAACTTGTAAAGCAAACGCTCGCCATTCCACAAGGCGAGTTCGCCAATACTCCAGATGCGGCGCGAACATTTGTGGTGGCTTCTCCAGACAAACTGGCCATTGTTGCGGCGCATATTCGTGAAGTACTTCCCGTGTACGCGGAGGATTTCAACGGACTGTCTGGCGATCAACGATTTCGCGGAGCCATTTCAGGCGAGAATGATCAAATTAAATTAGCGGATGAATTTTCATTCGCGGTCATGTCTGAGCGCAACAAATTCAAGCAGACGAAACAACCAACCGAGCCAAGCGATTCCAGTGCGCCAACTCCCCCGCTTGATCCAGTTGGATAAATTGACAGCGGAAGCCTAACTTGGATCATTCGTAGACCAAGAATTTATTTGGCTTTGAACTATGCGCAAAGAATGTGATTTCGAAGTTGAGTTGACCGTGATTCCAGCGTGAATTAGCTGACTTTGGAACCGGGTTTCACAGGCTTATCAACACTCAGAAAAACAACGTCGCGGGATTCTGGACCAGGCTTGCCATCGGCATCAATCACAGCCTCGGCTTTCAAGTCGCTTGCCGCAAGAATCATTCCCGCGCTGACTTCACCGCGCAACATGCGGGGCTCCAAGTTGGCCACAATCACAACTTGCTTTCCTACCAGTGTCGCTGGGTCATACCAGGCGCGCACTCCAGCGCACACTTGGCGTCCCTCTGGGGTGCCATCGTCTAATTTCAGTTTCAATAATTTGTCTGCGTTGGGGTGCGCTTCCGCAGCCAACACCGTGGCCACGCGCAAATCAATTTTTGAGAACAGGTCGTAGGCAATGGCTGGTAGTGGCTCGCTCATGTTGGGTCCTCTGAAAGAATTATTCAAACATTTGTAGCGCCGCAACTCTCTGCGCCGCGTATTTGTATATCAAACTTCTGTGTGACGATGTATTTCCAAACATCTCAGGATGTAACTGGGTGAAGCGCCTTGAATGTGGTCACCGCCTCAAAATCCCTCTCGCTCAATAGTCCGCCGTCGCTTCTCATGCTCACGGTTTCATCTCGGCGACGACTGCGCTCACAGCGCGGCGCCTCGCGCAGATCAATCACTTGCACGGCGCTGGTGGACTGATCAAACTTGGCGCGCGAAACTCCGCAAATATCAGCGAAATCATCGGCAAATCTGCTCAAAGTTCCATCGGAGTCGGGCATAACTAAACCAGCGTCCAGGGTGTTTTCGATTCCACGCGCCTTGGCTTCCTCAAGGGCCTTCAATGCCGCGGCGCGCGCGTCCATGACTTTGCTCCAATCCGCATGCGCTTGATATTGAATGTTCAAATAGGTCTGCTCGTGCACCGACGCATCGCCGGCGTTCATGGTGCGATAGATCTCGTCCGCCGTGTGCGCCATGATTGGCGCTAGCAATCTTGAAAGCGTTTCGGCGCACGCGCGCATGACAATTTGCGAGCGACGGCGGCGATGCGAATCAGGCCGATCGCAATACAAGCGATCCTTCACCGCCACGCAATACATGGAGGAGAGTGTCTCATTGCAGAACGCATACAGCGCCAAGTGCGCGGCGCGGAAATCAAAACGCACATACGCCTCGCGCACATCTTTCTCAAGCCGCGACAATTCGCCCAGCACCCAGCCGTCAATCGATTCAGGCTCAATGCTCTTCAATGCGCCACGCCAATCCGTGGTCGCGGGAAGATCTCCAAGATTGCTCAATAAGAAACGAACCGTGTTGCGAACTTTGCGATAGGCCTCACCCGCTGTCTTGAGAAACTCAAGGTCCATGCGGATGTCGGTTTCATACGCCAACCCGCTCACCCACCAGCGGCACACATCGGCGCCAAACTCCTTCAAAATATTCTCCACATCAATAGTGTTTCCAAGGCTTTTACTCATTTTTTTGCCATCTTTGTCCACCACAAATCCGTGGGTGACAAGGCGGCGAAACGGCGGCTGCCCCGTGGAGGCCAGCGCAAGCAACATGGAAAGTTGGAACCAGCCGCGGTGTTGATCGCTGCCTTCCAAATACAACTCGGCTGGAAATCCTTGGCCGCGCTCTTGCATAACCGAATGCCAACTTGAACCAGCCTCGAACCACACATCGAAAATGTCAAACAATTTTTCAATGGTTGCGCTGTTGAAATCTTTGGGCGCGTTCACATCTTGCGCGCTGTTGTAATGCGCCAACAATTCTTGCGGCGTGCGCTTGAACCACGCGTCGGAACCATGCTCGCGCATGACTTTGGCCACGGCACGAATGCTGGCGGGCGTCATGAACGTGGATCCATCGGACAACTTGAACGCGGGAATTGGCAAGCCCCAAGATCGCTGACGACTCAGGCACCAATCTGGACGCGACGCAATCATGCCGCGCATTCGGTTGCGACCCCACTCTGGAACAAATTCAATCTTGCTCTCCACCGCTTCGCTGGCCAGCTCGCGAATGGTGCGTCCAGAATTTTTCGCCTTGCGATCCACCCCAATAAACCACTGCTCCGTGGCCCGGAAAATAACAGGCGTTTTACTGCGCCAATCATGGGGATAACTGTGTGTGAACATGAGGTGGTGAACCAAATGTCCACTCTTGGTGATGTGCTCCAAAATGGTTTTATTGGCTTCCCAAATAGAGACGCCGCGCAACCACTCAGGCACAGTGTCGTCATAGGTTCCGTTGTCGCGAACAGGGCAATAGGCCTCAAGACCTTCCTTGCGGCCAGCGCGCCAATCTTCCTCGCCGTGGCCAGGAGCCGTGTGCACAAGACCAGTTCCATCTTCAAGAGTGACATGCGGCGCGGCAATTATTTTTCCAATGCGATCACAGAACGGATGCGTGTATTGCAAACCCACAAGTTTGTCGCCCGTGGTCTCGCCAAGTCGCTCAACTTTTTGTGCGCCAATCGCCTTGGAAACTTTTTCAATCATATCGCTGGCGATAATGCTTTCACCGCCATCAATGCGAACCAGCGAATAGTTGTACGCGCCGCCAACAGCGATGGCCAAATTCGCGGGCAACGTCCACGGAGTCGTGGTCCAAATCATGAAGCTTGGAGTTGAATCAAGTTCAACGCCGAACACTTTTGCAACGGCCTCACGGTCGGCTGCCTCAAAGTCAACCCAAATGCTGGGGTCCTCGCGGTCCTCATATTCAAGCTCGGCCTCCGCAAGCGCCGTGCGATTGGCAATGCTCCAATGCACTGGTTTTCGCTCGCGAAACACAATATCTTGCTCCACCAATGTGGCGAACAATTCAAGCGTGGCGCCTTCGTAGGCTTGGTCAAGCGTGCGATATGGATGTTCATAATCCGCGAACGTCAGCAAACGTTTCATGCCATCAGCTTGCACTTGAATGAACTTCACGGCGTCGCTGGCACAAGCCGCACGAATAGCAACGCGCCGCTCATTGGGTGGCAACGCGTCAAGCTCCTTCATCTTTCCCTTTTTGGAAAGTTCAGTCAGCACTCGGTGCTCAATTGGAAGTCCGTGGCAATCCCAACCTGGCGTGTATGGACAACGCATGCCCTCCATCAGACGGCTTCGAACCACCATGTCCTTGAGAACCTTGTTCACCATATGGCCAACATGGATTGGTCCATTGGCGTACGGCGGTCCATCATGAAATCGGAAGATGGGCGCGTTGGCTCGCGCGGAATTCACGCGCTCATAAAAATTCATCTCAGTGAATCGCTGCAGCGTCTTGGGTTCGGATTGCGACAGATTCGCCTTCATGGCGAAGTCGGTTGCGGGCAGTTGAAGCGTGTCGCGATATTCAGGCATTGGAGGCGCGATGATAGAGGTGTTGCGCGAAGATGGTGGACAATTTTCTAGGGCGCTGTGATTTCAAAGCCACTGAATCACCACGTGAATTGCGCATTGAAGAACGCCCGAACTCATTCATCAGGGCATTCACCAGGCTTGACGGATTCATCCAAATAGCGCTGAAATTCAGCCATTTTGTAGCTGACAAAGCAAAATGTGTGGTGCAGGGTAAACCACTCAATGTCTTTGGGGTCCTTCTCCAAATCATGTCGCAGGCGGTTGAGTTCGGCTAAAACTTTTTCAATTTTCATGGGGCGTGACTTTCTGTTGAATGATCCGCGGAGTGTGGCTGCACTGCCGCAGAAGTTGGTTGATATGAATGATTGTGCTCATCGCTGTGTGACATGCTCTCCAAATTTCCAATGCCCCAGGCGATGGCCAAGCCTAGGACCAAGGCCAACGAAAGTCGCACGCGATCATGTGAATGAAAGTGCAACTCTGGAAGCAAGTCACTTCCCGCAATGCACAAGAACGATCCCGCTGAGAAGGCCAACGCGTAGGCGGTGAAGGTTGGATCGCCACCACCGGTCTTCAATAGAAAAATCGCGGCGCCAATTGGAACAATCAGCGCGAAAAGAATATTCACCACATGCAACTTTCTTGCGCTTGATTTGCCGGCACGCAGCAATGTGGTGAGCGTCATGGCATCAAAAGGCTTATGCAACACAATGACAAGAAATGTTCCAAGCCCCGCCAACCCAGCGCCGGGATGTAGCGTGGCGGCAACAGAAATGCTGGAGGCAAGAGCCACGCCTTCCAGCAAACTATGCAGCGAAAGCCCCAACGCCGCACCGGACCACGTCAATGGCGTCACACCATGTGAATGCGCGCGCGCATGGTCATGGTCATGCGTGTTGCACTCCTCCACCACATCATGTTGATGGAAACTCGCGAAGCGCTCCAAGAAAAACATGGCCAGAAAACCAAGCGCCGCTGAAAGCATGACAGGATTGATGGCGAGATGGTCCATCTCATGACCAGAGGAATTGCGCTGCTCTGAAATTTCCATAATGGCGTGAGGCAACATGTGAAAGAACGCCACGCCAAGCATGACACCGGAGACAAATGAAAGCGCGATCTGCATTCGCTGATGCGTGAGGCGAATGAGCGTGGGCAAAAATCCACCAAACACGCTTGCCACAGCGATCAATCCACACGCAATCCAAAGCCATTGTGTGTCCACCGAAACAGCATAACTGCCTTTGAAATCACGTGGCGCAGCGGTGGCGATTGAACCTTGCTGCGATTACACTCTCCCCTCGCTCAGGCACATCGGGGGTGGTAGCTCAATTGGTAGAGCGCTTGAATCGCATTCAAGAGGTTATGAGTTCGATTCTCATCCACTCCATTTGTCAGCCCCGCTTTCAAGCGGGGTTTTTATTTTTAATTCGCTCTTCGCGCGCCGAACTTTGACCGCGCTTTCGTATGCTTTATGCATGAGCGTTGCAACCCGTGAAACACCCGCCATGAAGCAATATGACCGCTTCAAACGCGAGCATCCGGGCTGCCTTCTGTTCTTTCGTATTGGAGATTTTTACGAGCTCTTTGATGAGGACGCCGTCACGGCTTCGCGCGCGCTTGGCATTACGCTGACCGAGCGCACCAAAGGAGTGCCCATGGCTGGCGTTCCCCATCACGCCGCCGAGGGATATTTGCGCCGCCTTGTTGAGCAAGGATTCCGCGTCGCCGTGTGCGAACAAATCCAAGATGCAAAAGATGCCAAGGGCGTGGTCGATCGCGCGGTCACTCGAGTTGTGACTCCAGGCACTCTGGTTGATGAAGCGCTGCTTGACGCCGGCGCCGCCAACCGTGTTGCCGCAGTGGCCATAAGCGCGGACGGCGCGAGTGTTGGTATTGCGTCGGCTGAACTTTCCACTGGTGTGTTTGAAGTGTTCACGGTGACGGTCAATGAGTGGCTTGATTTGATCGCGCGCTTGGAGCCGGCGGAATTATTGCTGCCCGAAGGTTTTGCGGGCAAGGAGCATGCGTCCACCTTGGTGAAGTCATGTCTTGAGCGGCCGGCTTGGAACTTTGCTGCGCGAGACGCCGCGCAACTGCTTCAAAAACACTACAAAGTGGCTGCTTTAGGCGGCTTTGGCTTAACCGATGATGGCGCTGCCACGGCCGCCGCTGGCGCATTGCTGCGCTATTTCATAGAGACGCAAGCCGCGGGCAATGGCGCCGCGTTGTCGCATCTACGCGCGCCGCTTCCAGTTGAGCATTCGCAATCTCTCATTATGGACGCGGCATCGCTGCGCTCGCTTGAAGTGGAGCGCACCATGCGCAGCCAATCCACCGAAGGCTCATTGATCTCGTGCTTGGAGTCGCCGCGCACCGCAATGGGTCGTCGACTTGTGCGCGCATGGTTGGTGCGACCATCGTGCGATCGAAATCAAATCATGCTGCGACATGATCGCGTGGCGTTGTTGGTGGCCGACACGCACCGACGCGGCGAGATTGAGCAAGCGCTAGATATCGTTCAAGACATCGCGCGCATTGCCGCGCGACTGGCACTTGGCCGCGCAACTCCGCGGGACTTGCTTGCGCTAGGTCGCAGCGTGGTCGCCGCGGAGCAACTGATAGCGCTTCTACCAGCGGACAGCGCGTTTGATCACGATCGGTTTGCGCTGCAAGAACCAGTGCGCACTCTGAAGTCGTTGGCTGAAAAAATAGTGGCCGCCTGCGTGGATGCGCCACCAGCCCACATGCGTGAAGGCGGCTTGTTTCGCAGCGGTTTTAACGCGGAATTAGACGAGTGCCATGTCTTGCAACGCGACGCGGATGGATGGCTGGCTGACTATCAGCAAAAGTTAATTGAGCGCACAGGCATTACCACGTTGAAGGTTGGATTCAACCGCGTCTTTGGGTATTACATTGAAGTCACCAATTCGCATGTTGGAAAAATTCCCGTGGACTTCACGCGCCGGCAGACCGTGAAGAACGGCGAGCGCTGCATCACGCCGGAGTTGCGCGAGTTTGAAGTAAAGGTATTGGGAGCCGAGCGCCGCGCGCTTGACTGCGAGCAAAAACTTTTCGACGCGCTGTGCGTGGAGGTCGCCTCTCATATTCGATTGATCCAACGCGTGGGTGAACTGGTGGCCGAAATTGACGCGCTGACTTCGTTCGCATCAACGGCGCAGCGGCGCAATCACGTACGCCCCACCATGGTTGACGAACCACTCTTGGACATTGTGGATGGACGCCATCCCGCACTTGAAATTTTACTTGGACGAAAATTAATTCCAAACAGCGCGCTGCTTGGTCCTGCCAACAAAGTGAACAAGCCCACGTTGGCATTGATCACTGGCCCAAACATGGCGGGCAAAAGCACCTATATCAGGCAAAATGCGCTCATAGTCATACTGGCGCACGCTGGGGCTTTTGTTCCCGCGCACAGCGCCACCATTGGTATCACCGACCGCATCTTCACACGCATTGGCGCGTCGGACGAACTTCACTTGGGCCAATCCACGTTCATGATTGAAATGTTGGAGGCCGCGCGAATTCTGCACCAAGCCACTGAGAGAAGTTTAATTGTGATGGACGAAATCGGCCGCGGCACCAGTACCCTAGATGGCTTGAGTTTGGCGTGGGCCATCGCGGAAGGACTTGCGGCCCGCGGTTGCCGAACATTTTTCGCCACGCACTATCACGAGATCACTTCGCTTGCGGATCGATTGCCGCGCATCACAAACCTGCATGTGACGGTGCGTGAATGGGAAAATGGAATTGTGTTCCTGCACAAGATCGCCACGGGCCACGCCGATCGTAGTTACGGAATTCATGTAGCACGCCTGGCCGGCTTGCCGCTGGATGTGGTGGCGCGTGCGGAGGCCATTTTGAATTCACTGGCTGTGGAAACAGAAATCCAAACTTCCACCCCTGGGACATTGAAGCGCGCCGAAAAAAGTTCCAAAGCAGCCCCCCCCGCCCCCGACTTGTTCTCGCAACTTCCAGGCTCAGATCAACAATTCTCCACCAAACCCATTCTGAAAAACGTTCAAAAACCAAGCCAAACGCTGCAAGAACTGCAATCCGTGGATCTGAATCAACTCACCCCATTGCAAGCCTTCGACGCCCTGCGCCGCCTTCAAGCCGCGGCGTTGCAAGAGCGCGAAACAACCAAATCTGAACTAGGTTGACGCCCCGACCACGTATTTTTGCGTGCCAATTTGACCTTGCCACGCTACGATTCCCACGTCAATGCAATTCCGCTTTCTCCATCAATTCTGTACCGCTTCGCTGATTGGCAGCGCCCTTGTTGGCTTGAACGCCTGCAAAAGCGACGACCCATGGAACGAAGATCGATTTGAAAAACTTGTTTCGGATTCTTCCGCAACACCATGGTCCGTGGAAAAACAAAAAGACGCTCCTCAAGACGCCAAAGGTCGCGCGGAAACAGAAGCGGAAAAACAATTCCAGGCCCTTCCAAAAGATGGGCCCAATACATTGCCGTCACTTGTGGAATTTGCCTTGGAAAATAATCCAAGCACCCGCAGCGAATGGCAGAAAGCCAAATCGCGCGCCGCGCAACTTGGTCGCATTGAAAGTTTATATCTGCCAACGCTTTCCGCCTCTGGCTTTGGCGGCTATGTGCAACAGATCGGCTACATCAACACTGAACGCTTCAGAAACACCGGTCCACTGGTGCAAGGCTCATTAAATTTGGCTTGGATTTTGGTGGATTTTGGCCGCCGCGACGCAAAAACTGAATCCGCGCGCCGCGCTTTGATGGCGTCCAACTACTCGTTCAACCGCGGCATTCAAAGAGTTATCTTTGAAGTGCAAGACGCCTACTTCAGCGTGGACGCAAAAATAGCGTTGCAAGAAACCGCCGAGCAAAATCTAGAGACCGCGCGCGTGCAACTCGAAGCCGTTGAAGATCGCCTGATAGTTGGATTGGCCACGCGTCCCGAAATGCTGTTGGCCAAACAACAATTTACACAGGCGCAATTCGCTCTTGAAGCCTCCAGTAGCGCCACCTTTGACGCGCAATCCACGTTGGCGCGCCGTGTTGGTTTGTCCGCAGAAACAGAAATTAAAATCACAAGCTTGCAACGCCTAGCCCTTCCCGAAGATATGAGCGCGCAAGTGGATGAGTTGATTCGCACCTCCATTCGTGGCCGTCCCGATTTGCTTGCCGCCGTGGAACGCGTGCGCGGAGCCGACGCCGAAATTAAACTTGCGGAGGCGCAGTTCTTACCCATCGTGAACGTTGGCGGCATGGTTGGACAAACTCGATTTTGGTACGAAGGCAACACCTCTGCGGGCGATCCGACCACAAATCAAAATTTCTGGGGTCCCGAGTACTCCGCTGGTTTGAACGGTTCTTGGCTGCTTTTTGATGGTTTTGAGCGCACCAACGCCGTGCGTCAAGCGCGCGCGGACCGCGCCGTGGCAGCGGCTGATCTTGAGAAGTTGCGTCTTGAAGCTTCGAGCGAAGTGTGGGATTCCTACTTTGTGCATCTAGCCGCCATCAAGCAATTCGCGTTCGGCGAATCGCTACTCAAAGCCAGCCAAGATTCCTACGACTCCGTGTTTGAATCGTATGTGAATGGCTTGAGCAATATCAACAATGTGCTCACCGCGGAATCAGCGCTGTTCACCGCGCGCTCCACGCTCATTCGCACGCGCGCGGAATTGCTGGCATCAGCCGCCAAACTTGCCTTTGCCGTGGGCTCACCAGAAGACACATCGCGATGGACCCGCAAGGCGAAAATGGCTTCCCAAGCCGAAGCCGCGCCACGCGAGTAATTCGGGCCCCACGTTCGCCACCCGTTTGAATAAATTTCATAATTATGGTGTGATTCATCGCGCGCGTGCGCTTCATTCGCGATCCACATGAGCACAATCACTTCAATTCCATCACTTTTCAAATAGATCCCCGCTATTTCACGCTCGATTATTTTTTGGTGATTGCATACTCTTAAGCCATGAACGCAACCCTTCTGCAAAGCGCCTTTGAACAGTCACTGCCCTACGACCGCTATTTAGAAAGCGATCCAGGCCGCGCCGGCGCTTGGCGCAGCGTGGAAAAAAGTGTGCGGCTCACCGGCGAGCAAGAAACTCTTCTGAAAACTTTTGTGCGCCACATGCCTGTGCTTGTTGTGAGCGGCGTGTGGTGCGGCGACTGCGCGCAGCAAGGTCCAATGCTGCACGCCATTGCCAAAGCATGTCCACAGATTGATTTGCGCTGGATCGATCGCGACGCGCGTCCGGATTTTACCGAGCACACCAAAGTGTGCGGCGGCGCGCGTGTTCCCGTGGTGGTATGGATGGCGGAAGATTTTGAATTTGTCTCCATGCTTGGCGATCGCACATTGAGCCGCTACCGCTCCATCGCGCGCAAGCAACTTGGTTTCTCTTGTCCCGTGCCGGGAGTTGCGCTTCCCGCGGATGAAGGCGCGGAAACCCTGCAAGATTGGCTGAATGAATTTGAGCGCGTGCAACTGCTTCTTCGGCTTTCAGGCCGATTGCGCCAAAAACACGGCGATTAATTGACAACGCTCATTGTCACGGCCCCCCAAAAACTACATTTCAATTTAAGAAATCGCGCGCCACGGAGCGGCGACATCATGCTCCGCCAATTTCCAACACGCCTCAAGCATGTCGCGCAAGCCTTCGCCTGTTGCGCCGCTGACCACCACGCGACGCGCCGCGGGCACGCGCAACGCGTTGCACATTTTCATGACTTTCTTTGCGCGCTCGGCTTCCGGAATTAAATCCACTTTGTTCAACACCAACAACTCGGGCTTGGAACCAAGTTCGGCGCTAAACACCGCGAGCTCATTGCGGATCAACTCCACATTCGCGATCGGATCAGAACCATCATCGGGAACCATGTCCACCAAATGCAAGATCACGCGCGTGCGCTCAATGTGGCGCAGAAATTCGTATCCCAAACCAGCGCCTTCGGAAGCGCCCTCGATCAAACCAGGCAAATCCGCGAATACAAGACGTCGATCGCCCGGCAATTCCGCAATGCCCAACTGCGGCGAAAGCGTGGTGAATGGATAGGCGCCAATCTTGGCCTCAGCGCGCGTTAACGCGCACAGCATTGTGCTTTTGCCGGCGTTGGGCAAACCAACCAAACCAACATCGGCGATCAGTTTCAATTCAAAGCGCAACATGCGCTCAATGGCGGGTTCGCCAGGCGTGAACTCTGTCGGCGATTGATGCGTGCTGGTTTTAAAATTCTCGTTGCCAAGTCCGCCCTTGCCACCTTTGGCCACAACCAATTCTTGATCAGGCAACACCATGTCGCACAACAACTCGCCGGTCGTGTCGTCAAACACCAGGGTTCCACAAGGCACTCGCACAATCACGGATTGACCGTTGGAGCCGTGGCAACTTTTGGAAAGCCCCTTCTCACCATCGGTCGCGAAAAAATGTCGTTGATAGCGAAACGCAAGCAGCGTGTCCAAATGCGCGTCGGTCACGATTGTCACGGTGCCGCCATCGCCACCGTCACCGCCGTCGGGACCCGCCTTGGGATTAGATTTTTCGTGGCGCATATGGCTTGCGCCATTGCCGCCCTTGCCAGATCGCACCATGATTTGCGCACGATCAACAAGCATGTTTCATCTATCCGACCCTAAGGGTCAATCGCGGTGAACCAAATGTGTTGGACCACATGTGTTGGAACAACCGCAGTGCGTGAAATTTAGTTTGACGGAAGAATGTCGACAAAGCGTCCGCGGAAAGCAACCTTGCCATCGGCGCCCGCCATGATGGCGTCGTCCTTGGCTCGGAATGCGTTCTTGCCTGGCTTCCACTTGGTGCCGCGCTGATGCAGAATGATGCAACCAGTTCGGGCAGCTTGACCGCCGTACAGTTTAATGCCCAAGTGTTGCGCGTTGGAGTCGCGACCGTTTTCAGTTGAGCCTTGACCTTTTTTGTGTGCCATAGTTTGGTTCCTTCAAATGCGTTCCCAGAAATTCTGGGTCGGGCAGTTTAGCGAAATTCTGGGATTTCGCAAAGCCCCATTGTCTATTTTGTTCAAGCCGTAAATCGCATCCAAGCCGTCATGCCCGGCACTACGTAAATGCCTTCAAAACAAGCGCATTTTACTTAGCGCATGATCCAACGTGGATTCTGCTCCGCGCCGGAAGGAACCATGGGCACTTCGCCGATAAGCGTGGCTCGGTCGGTGGCCATTTGATAATCAATCCTGCGCGTCTTCTTCAAAACAATCGGCTTCTTGGTGGCAGGATCGTCGGACACTTTTTTAATATTGGAAAGACCGGCGACCAAAATCGAAAAGCGCCGAACTTCAGGTCCAGCTTTCCAAATTGCAAAACCGCTCTTGGCATTTTCCTCGCCAGTCATGATGTCGCCAATGACGGCCGATTGATCTTCATGCAGAGGATTTGCCAACAGCGCTTGCACCGCTCGCTGAACGCGCCGAGAAACTCCCTCGCCCGCGTTGAAGAGGCGACCCTCCTCGTCAAGAATGGTCCACTGCGGCGCAATGTTTCGATCGCGACCAGTTCGATTCACAATGGTGTACGTGGCGTACCAAAATGCCTCGCCCGATTCGCCATCTTTGTACAAGCGCAGTGGCCCAACTTGATAATCAAGTTCCCATTGATCCGCGGCGCGACTGCGCGCGGCTGGCGGCTTCGGAGCCGGAGTTTGCTGAGCGGTTGCGGTTGCGCCATCAAGTGCAACCATGAAAAGAAATACAAGGGAAAGCATTCGGGTCATGGTAACCAATACGCAAGAAACCTTGGAATGGTGCTAGGCTTAATTCCGTGAGTTCAAGCCAGTCACCTGATGACCGTTCGCAGCCAGTTGAACCGGAAGATCGGTTGCCTGCGCTGGAAAAACTTCTTGGAAAGCGCCGCGCCGAAAGCAGTCGATTTCTGAAAGCGGCACAACGCGAGGGTTTATCCCTGCAGGACTTATGGAAGCGGGTCGATCAACGAGGACAGTTGGTGGCGGTCGGACTTTTGTCGAGCAATCCAGGCAAAACCGCCTCTTTGGCCATTTCGCCAATTCACAATCGCGAGCAAGCCGCGGAAACTGTTCTCTTATTGAAAGCCATGACGCACCACGCGTTGAGTGTTGGAAATATTGACCTGATCCAATATCTGGCGGAGCCCGACGATGATCTGGAACTTTCCGTTCTGAAAGATGCCGGCTTTATGGACTTGGCCACGCTGGTTTCCATGGAGCGCTCAAATTCTCGCCACGCAAAGCCTCCGCTTGCGAAAGCGGATGTGGTGTTGACCTCAACGCCAATAAGCGATGACGCAATGCTTGCGTTGTTGCGCTCGACATACGAAGACTCGCTTGATTGCCCTGGTTTGTCCGCATTGCGCCACGACAAAGATATTTTGGATGGCCATCGACGCGGCGGAAATTTTGATCCGCAACTTTGGACCGTCATGCAAATCAACGGAGTGAATGCCGGCGTTGCGATTGTGAATCGCACGCCCGCCGCGGATTGCATTGAAGTTGCGTACTTTGGATTGGCAAAATCTGCGCGCGGCAAGGGATTTGGCTCACATTTACTTGACCATGCGTTGTGTCTTGCCGCAAAACATAGTGAACGCAGCATCATGCTTGCGGTGGATGAGCGTAATTCCCCCGCTTTGCGCTTGTATGTCTCTAGAGGTTTCCGCGTGATCAGCCGCAGAGTGGCGCTTGCTTTGTCAAGTTTGAAATTCTCCACATGATGTGGACAGTCGTGCATAAATGTGCGTGCACAAGTTAATTTCAAAGTGAACTCCCATCAATGCAAGGCTTTGTGAGCGGAATAAAAATTGCATGCCGATTTGCCTTGCGCAAAAAATAAATCGCACTAATCTGCCTTGACTCCGCAGGACGCGGAAATGTTTGCGACCAACTTTCAAGTTTGTCGCGACCCAGGAACGGACGACGCCAAAAGCCATGGGGATCAACTGAAATCAATTCGGTTGGTTGTCTTATTGCTTGTGGTTCCACTTGATTCACCTTCTGCGCCAGTTTGGATTTGTCAGTGTCCGCCAGCCTGTTTCAACACTCTTTCAACACCGTTGGAGTCGATCGTCCGTGTCCCCAGAAAGCACCTTGGAATTACCCAGCCGAATTCGAAACTTGCTCAGCCAGCGGTTGGGCAATCGCCGCGCTGACATGTGGTTTGATTCCGCATCCACGGTGCGTGTTGAAAGCGGAAAACTAGCCGTTGACGCGGAAAGTTCATTCGCGGCGGATTGGATTCGCAAGAATTTCGGCGGAGACTTGCGCGCCGTTTCCCAAGAGGCTTTGGGTCGCGACGATTTCGATCTGCGCGTGGTCCAACTGTGCCCAACTCAAAGCTTCAATGCGCCCGCGCGCCCAACAGAAACTTCAGATCCATCCTCCGATCGCCCCGTCTTCGCCACGCCTACGGCTCGTCCGCGGACTATGGAAGCATGGCGCCGCCTTGAGGACTTTGTGGTGGGTCCAACCAACAAAATGGCCTTTGATGCCGCCAGCAGTTTTGCCGCCGGAAACGTGATTGGAAATTGCCTGGTCATTCACGGAAGTTGCGGCGTTGGCAAATCCCATTTGCTGCAAGCATTGTGCAGGCGCCGCCGCGAGTCGCGCACTCAACAACGCGTTCGATATGTCACGGCCGAGCAATTCACCAATGAATACATCCAGTCGGTGCGCCACGGAACCATTGACGCATTTCGCGCGCGCGTTCGTCGCGTGGATGTCTTGGCGATTGACGACGTGCATTTTCTTGCGGGCAAAACCGCGACACAGACCGAGTTCTTGCACACGCTGGATGCGGTGCAACTTGCTGGTTCACAAGTGGTGCTTGCCTCCGATGAGCACCCGCACTTGGTTCGTCGATTGAGTCAATCACTGGTCAGCCGCATGCTCGCTGGAATGGTCGTGCGTATTGACGCTCCGGATCTTGCGCTGCGACAAGCGTTGGTGAAATCCGTGGCGTTGCGAAAATCAATCCTGCTGTCCAACGAAGCCGTGGATGCCATGGCGTGCCATTGCGTTGGTGGCGCGCGCGAAATCGAAGGCGCATTCGCCAGTTTGCAAGCGATGTGCTTGATACACAATGCGACACATGCAGCCAATCCACAGACGATCTTGCATACCCAAGACCGCAATGAGATTTCGTGCGGAATTGTTGAAACACTTTTTCGCCGCGAGAATGCAACGCGGGGAACGAGTCCAGTACGGCTGTCGGACATCACTGAACACGTGTGCTTGATCATGGGCATTGATACGGCGCAACTCGCGGGCGAAAGCCGCCACCGACACATCACGTTGGCGCGCGCGTTGATCGCGTGGCTTGCGCGGCATCACACGTCCATGAGTTTTCCAGAAATTGCGCGCGCGATGAAACGGAATTCACACTCGGCGATTCACAGCGGTGCGACGCGTATCGAGAAGCTGATTCAAGAGAAGGCCACGATCGATGCGGGAGCTGCGGGCACGTGCATGATCGTGGAACTTTTAGAGCGATTGCGTCTTTCGCTGCGCAACAGCCAGCATCAATCCAAGCACCTCAGTCAGCGCAACACGCCGCGCCAACTCCGCGCCTAAGGTCCGCCATACGCGCCTTGTGGCCAAGTGTTTTCAAGTCGCTCCACCAAAGAGAATGCGCTGCGGCTACACTCGCCGAATGAAATCTGCGGCCACTTTACTTGTTGCCACTCTTTGGTTTTTTGCTCCAATGGCAAGCGCCCAATACGCCCGCGCAACGCCATACGACACCGCCGTGACGCAAATCCAAAAAGCCATGACGCCAAGCACCACGGGCATTCAACATTTTCGTTGGGTGTCGCTGCGTTTGCTGGCCGATCCCGCAATGAATCCTCTCTTTGAATCCTTGACCAAGAGCAAAGATGTGGCTCTGCGCATCGATGGATTCATGGGAATTGCCTTGGTTAGCGCTGACAAAAGTTTGAATGCGCAGCGAGTCAATCAACTCAAAGATCCTGCGCTGCGACGACTTTTAATCACCGAAGCGCTTGGACTTGATTTGCTGAAACCTGCGGCGCTGAATCTTTTTTTGCAAGAGCAGGATCTCACCAATTACGAACGCTCCTTACTTGTTGCGGAACTGAATCGACAGGAGCAACCTTGGGATAAATCGCTGCTTGCCAACGCGCCCAATGACGAAGCCGCCGAAGTTGCGGGTCTTGCGTCCATGCTTCTGTTGGAGCGCGCCGACAATGGTGGATGGCTTGGATTCACACGAAAATGCCAAACACTTTCGCCCGATCAGCAAGTCGACTTGCTTGCTCAAATGGCTAATGCGGCGCGACAATATCGCATCACCGCCGCGGTGGAACCCCTTCTCCAAATCACAAAGGATTCCAATGGCGCAGATCGCCAAGCCGCCATCTTGAATGCAGTCAGTCTTTCGCCAACAATTGGTCGTGGGGTTGTGCTTGAAAAAATAAAAGCAGATCGTTCACAATCCAACCTTGTCAAAATGGGATTGTTGATGCTGTCCACCAAGTCAGGGTTTGAAGCGGCTGATTTCGATGCGCTGCGAAATGGCGATCCACTGGTTGAAGCAATGGCCAACGCCGGCGTGGCGATGCGCAATCAATCGGCGGACCAAGCAAGCGCCATTACCACGTTGCTTGAAAATGGAAATCGCGCAACACGCGAATTCGTGCTCAGCATCACTCCCACCTTGCCGCCGGACATTTCCAAGCCATTGCTTCTGAATGTGCTCAATGCGGCCGCGAAGCGAAATTCCATGCGCGGCGAAGATCAAATCGCCACGCTGCTTGCTGTGCAGCAACTTTTGCGCATGCCCGACACACATGATCAACTTCGTGCAATCACCCTGCAGAGCGCGGACAAAAATATTGAACTTTTGGAAATCATCATGTCCGTCGTTGCCGATTCATCCAACGCCGATGCCGCCGCGTTTGCACGCAGTGTCCGCGGAAAACTTCCACGACGCGGCGACTCCATGGCGTTGCTTGCCTTGGCCAAAAATTCAACCCCTCTCACCGCCGAGGAAATTTCGGAACTTGGCTCGGTCGCCTCTGGTGGTGGCAAAGTGGACGAGTCCTCTCAAATTCAAGCCGCTTGGCTTTATCTTAAATATGCAAAGCGAGACAAAGACGCAACGACGCAACTCGCCCGCTAATCCATACTTACCATGCTGCACCTTCACCCACACTTTCAAAATTATGTTCTGGAGACAATCAGTTGATCCCGCTTTACCAACCTTCATTCACACAAAGTGATTTTGATTCCGTGCTTGAATCTTTGCGATCTGGTTGCGGAACCATGGGTCCCAAACTGCTTGAGTTTGAGCGGCAAATGGCCCACAAAACACGCCGCACGCACGCCATTGGCGTGAACTCTGGATCGCTGGCCATAGAAATTTCATTGCGCGCATTGGGCGTTGGGCCTGGTGATGAAGTTCTTCTCAGCGCCTTCGCCTACAGCGCAAACGTCAATTCTGTTTTGCATGTTGGAGCCACTCCAGTTTTTGTGGATGTCAATTCACGCACCATGAACATGGATCCTGTCGCCGCCGAGAGCAAAGCCACGCCTAAAACCAAAGCCATGTTGGTTGCCGAAACATTTGGCAACCCCGCTGGCTTTCCAGATCTCATCGCATTGTGCTCGCGTCTTGAAATTCCCATGATTGAAAATGGAACAGAGGGACTTGGATCAACCTACGGCATGGACAATGTCGGGCGATTTGGACGCATTGCGTGTTTTGGTTTTTTCGCCAGCCGTCCAATCACCACTGGTGAAGGCGGCATGATTGTCACGCACGATGATCATCTAGCCGCGGCGTGCCGCGCAATGCGTCATCAGGGACGCGTTGATCGCATTTCTTTCCCCCATCAATCCATGGATCTGGGAACAAAAATGGAACACCTCTACGATGGCTACGACGGTCGCCTTCCAGAAATGAATGCCGCGTTGGGTCTGAGTCAGTTGCAACGGCTTGATCAAACCATCGCACGGCGCGCCGAAGTGGCTCAAAGTTATACCAAGCGGCTTGGTGGCGAATCCGACATTTTGCTGCTGAATCCGCCGTCAGAATGCACAATGAGTTGGTCCAACTTTGTGGTTCGTCTGTCGGATCGATTCACCAAAGACGACCGCGATCAAATCATCGACGGCATGCATCGACTTGATATTGGCGCCGCGGATTGGTGGCCATGCGCCGCGCTGCTGCCCCATGTTCGAAAAATAACTGGTCATCAAGCTGGCGATTTTCCATTGGCGGAACGCCTGAGTCATAGAACCATCGCGCTTCCTTTTTACGAGACCATTTCCGAACGCGAAATTGATGATGTCTGCCAAACGCTCACAACGCTGATCGGTAGAGTGGGCGCAAGTCGCGAAGAGAAAAAAGATATTGGTGAATAATCTAGCACGCCCACGGGTTTTGGAGCGAGATGATTCAACACATTCTTCTGAGACAGCGACATGAAAATGCCGTGAGCAATTACCGCACACGTGAAATATTTTTGCCGGTGTCGGCGGAAACTCTCAATAACAACAACGCAAGCAATGTGGCACGCTCCGACAAACTATCAATCTCAATAAACTCATCCGTTCGATGAAGATTGCCGCCACGCACTCCCAAGCCGTCCAAGCAAGGAACTCCCGCGGCCTGAATTAAATTTGCGTCGCTGACGCCACCAGTCTTTCCAGTTGAAAGATGAAGACCTATGTCTTGCCCCACCGTCAACGCAATATCCGCAAGCAATGCAACTTGCGCAGTGCATGGCTTGGGGGGGCGATTCAAAGACATTTCAATGGAGATGTGTGGCAAGTTGTGGGCGTCGCCAGACGCGATTGCCGCAATTGCGCCGATGAATTGCGCGCCCTCGCTGTCGCTGGCAAAACGAATGTTGCCCCATGCGCGCGCGTGATCAGCCACAATATTTGTGGCATTGCCACCCTGCAGCGGACCAATATTCACAATTCGTTGCCGTTGCACATCGCTCAGACTGGTGACTTTCAGAATGCATTGAGCAAGCGCGTTGACCGCGCTAATGCCATTTGCAAAATCGCGCCCCGAATGCGCTGCGCGTCCCAACACATCAATCATGAATTGCCCGCTGCCAGGACGATCCACCACCAGTCCGCCATTGGGAAGCGCCGGCTCCAAAATAAATCCCGCATCACATTCCTTGGCAATCTCCGCCAAGTGCGCCGCGGATCGAAAACTTCCAGCCTCCTCGTCGGCGTTGATGACAAAAATCCAGCGCACATTGGGCGCATGTTTTTCCAGCGCTTCCAATGCGGTCATCGCCACTTCAAGTCCGCCCTTCATATCCGCGGCGCCAGGACCTGTGGCGCGCTTGTCATCAAGCCGCGAAAGTTTTTGAAATTCACCGATGGGGTCATGCACGGTGTCCATGTGGCCGGCGATCAACAACGTGGGGCCACTTCGCCCTTGCACTCGCCGCGCGACCACTGTAGGGGAACCAATTGCGCCAGTGTCATTGGGTGTAATCCATGACGGGCGCGGCGCGGCGGCAAGTTCAAGCACCTCAGCGCCCATGAATTTCAATCTGGCGCTCAACAACGCGCGCATGGAATTCAAACCAGTTGCATGATCACGTCCAGTGGCAATGGCAACCATGTCGGCCAAGCGGATTTCCATGGCGGATTGCTGCATGCGAACGCATTGGACAATTTCGCTTTCAATGGATTTCAAAGGCATTTACTTGGCTTTCTCCATGAGTTCATTGGATATTGTTCCGCGGCACACTTCAACGGCTGGTCCTGTCATGATGACCGATTGACCAAGGCCCGCCCACTCCACTTGCAGCGCGCCGCCCAGCAACATGACCTCGCATTTTGAAGACAACTTTCCTTCCAACACGCCAGCCACAACCACCGCGCATGCTCCGGTGCCACAGGCGCGCGTCATGCCGCTACCGCGTTCCCATGTTCGAACTTTGACGAGGCTCTTGGTATCGCGCTGCGCAAAATGCACATTGATGCGCTCTGGAAATGCGTGATGCCGTTCTATCAATGGACCAACAATTTCCAGTGGAACTTTTGAAACATCATCGCACCAAAAAATAGCGTGTGGATTTCCCATGCTCACAAGCGTTAACTTTTCGTCATATCTACATGCATGTTTCCAATGTGGATTTGTGTCGAACGCCCACCAAGATGCTGGCAGCGGTGTCCCAACCACGTGGTCCTCCTCTGAAAATCCTTCAATTTTCGCAGGTATTTGAGACATTTTTAAAATAGGCAACCCCATGTCAACTGACGCTTCTCGCACACGAGCATTGGCGTATGCGCGCCATGACACGGCCAAAGTTCCCCTTCCGGTTTGAATGCGCAGCGGATTTCGGCTGGCCAATCCACGCTCAATGGCGAACTTGGCGACGCAGCGAATACCATTGCCACACATTTGCGCCTCGCCGCCATCGGCATTGAAGATACGCATGCGCAAGTCGGCCGCGGCGTGCGCGTCGGCTGCGCCAACCAAAATCAAACCATCGCTTCCAATACCAGAGTGACGATCGCTGACCACGCGCGCCAATGCGGCTGGATTTGCAACGTGCTCTTGGAATGTGTCAATGTAGATGTAATCATTTTCAAGGCCATGCATCTTTGTGAATTGCATGATTAACTATCTTTCCTTGGGCGCGCAATGCAACCCAAATCAACCACCATTGGACCATGGCGATAAAAATCGACATTCAATTCTTTGCGGGAAACAAAGCTAAAAACCAAGCAATTGGCGCGCGTGCTCTCGGCGTAGGCAAAATCGCCCAAGTGCGGCCCGGCATATTGCATGTTGTCGTAACTCTGGCAATGCAAATGAAAATGAAACAAACCCGTGTAAGCACTATCAAACATTTTTTGCGAGGCCTCATATCGCAAATCATTTCCTTGAACACGCGGTTTCATTTCCTCAATCACCGGTTTCCCATCGCTTTTGATACGGATCACCCCACCATATTCCGTGTCTCGATCAGCCATGTCGCGATCGGCAAGATCAAACATTTGCTGACGAAGAACGGTCGAGTCGAAAATTTCCATGGCGATGGCCATGGACGCTAAATCGCCCCATGAAAGTTTATTGCGCATCTCGTACAAATTTTCCGTGTGATCCCCGCCGTACCCTTCAAAACTTGGACTGACAATACGAGATCCGTTGGCTTGTCGACGCGCCTCCACAATGTGATAGAGTTCCGCGGTCGTTTTTGTTAGCAATTCAGGCTTGAATGTGGACACAGCCACCGCGATGGGCAGTTCACGAATTTCCAATTTCAGGCGCACATCTGGCGGAAGTTGCATGGTTGCAGATTTGGCTTGCTCCCAAAATGAAATGTTTTTCGTTTCAAGCAATGCTTGAAGCCACAAAATTTCCTCCTTGGTCGTTGGCACAATTCCAAGTTCGCCAGCACAACTTCGCAAATTGGATAACAACCGATCTTCGGGCTTCACCGAAGCATCCGCGAGCAATTTCACCAAGCGCTCCTTCTGTCCAATCTTTTGCAACATTTCCCAACATCGCAATCGCAAGTTCGCCTCTGTGATCGGATTGGATTCCACCAACATCTTCACCAATATATCCGTCAATTGATCTTTTCCATTCAATTGCTCAATGGCAATGCGTTCTGGACGATCCTTGTCTTGCTCTATCCAGGACGCCATTGGAACACTCCATGCGCGTACAAGTGTTGGTGTCATGTCAACCCAATGATGCGCGACTATGAGTTCGCACAATGTGCTCCGCCAAGCCAACGCCATTAATTTTGGCAATTGCAGCCGCAGAATTTCCTTTAAGCCAGGCTCATCCAGTTTCACCAACCGCTCAAACGCCGCCAATCGCGTGGACTCCGCGAATCCGGGTTGCCACATCATGCGCTTCAACGCGGAGATGTACTCAGGCGTTGGCGCCTCGTCTAGTTTTTCCATAGCCGCCACTTGCACCACGGGCAATGACTCGGGATTTGACAGCGATTTCATTGGGTCTTTGCCCGCCGACACGGCGCACGCACTCAGCACGCAGGCAACACAAAGCTGCAAAAAAATACACGCCCCAACTTGGAAGATTGATTGATGAATTCGTTTGTCAACCCGCGTGCTCAAAGTTCGTGGGGCAAACTCACGCGCAAACCCAGTCCATCGAAATGAACGCAATTTCATGGTGCGAGTCTAGCGGCGAATACTTACAGTCAACAGCGCGACCTCAGTCTTGAACCCCTGGTGAATGCGAAACATTCAAGTCTGAATGAAATTGTTACGGAGTTTCGCCGCCAGAAGCTGGTCGAATTTGCCCAACAATAGGATTGCCGTCTTTGCCAATCTCCGTGGCATTAATTTGATCAGCAAGTTCACGGCGAAACAATTTGACCTCTCGCGGAAACTCAAATGCAATGCGAACTCGATCGCCTTTGATTGAGACAATGCGAACGATCCCTAGTGGAGCCGCTGGATCGCCAATTACAACTTCTTCACCTTCTCGACGGGTAATCACCAACATTGCGTAGGACCTCATTGCCTGAGACCATCTCGCCGCGGTGCTCCAAGCCTCCGCGAATCCATGCGATCAAGTCTGCATTTCGGAAATTTCCGAAGGATCAGTCTACCCAAACAATGTGAATTTAAAAACAAAAACGCCCCCGTACCGGGTCACGGTACGGGGGCGACGACGGATAGAACCCCAAAAACAGGGTTCCAGAGTCCTTGCCGCCATCCTTGGCGGATCAAACCCTTCTCAACGAGCCGTCCCTGGCTCGTTTGTTCTGTTCGAATGGCTCCCACTTCGCCGTCCTTGGCGCAAGTGAGGGTGACCATTCGTTGCTCTCCCGCGTTGGGCCATCCTTGGCATCAACGCAAGTCTTGAATCAAATCGTCGCGCACTGCGACGAGTTAAAATTTTTTCCAAAGATCAACTCGAAGTTCGGTTTCGAATTGTCTCGCGAGCACGTCGCCAAATATCCGCGGCGGCGGGCTCAAGTAATTCACGTTCTTCCTTCCACTTGTCGCTGGTGCACAGTTCCAGATGATCTCGAACACCAAGAATCATTACATTTCCCGATAATCCGTAGCGAGCCAGCATTCGATCCGGAACGCGCACGCGCCCCGCTTTGTCCAGTGGACAACGCGAAGACTGACTGAAGATCAACCGCTCGAAATTCTGAACTCCCTCGTCGCCCAACAATGAACCGCCGAGAGCGTTGGCTAAATCCGCGAATGTTTTTTCCGGCCACAACCACAGAAATCCGTTTGGTCCAGGCGCTGAAACAAACACCGCATCGCTGCCCTCGTTGGGCAAGCAATTGCGCAGTTCCGATGGAATAGCCAGTCGCTGTTTCGCATCGAGAGAATGTTCGAATTCGCCTAAAAAGAGCATGGTGCACCTGTGTCGATAGATTAACATCATTTCCCCACTTTGCAACACTTTGCCCCACATATGATCAAAAATCTTTAAATTTTTAGTCTTAGAACAATTTTAATCCCCACCAGAATGCGTCCTATATTTATATAAATACTTGTAAATTATGGATTTAAACTAGATATTGATTTATTTCGGGATATTGTGTGTGCAATGGCACCAAGAAGCGATTGGACCCCAATTGAACGTTCTGGCATTAGTGATCTTTTAGATCAAATTCCCAGTGGAGTTTTTCTTTTAACTGGCGCATTTGGCGACATGCGCGGCGGCGCACTTGTGCGTTGGGTGCAACAAGTCGCATCGCAACCACCCATGCTTGTCATTGCGATTGAAAAAGGCCAACCACTGAGTCCAATCATCCGTGATTCAAGAGGCTTTGCATTATGTTTGATCGCCGCGAATGATCCAGTATGCACGCGTCTCTTCCGCCAAATTCCGGAACACACGCAAGACCCAATGATTTCAATTCCGTGCATGAAGACGCCATCCGGTGCGCCAGTACCGCTGCGTGCAACAGCTTGGTTTGATTGTGAAATCGTTCGCCACTTTGATATTGAAGCGGATCACGAAGTTTACATTGGATGCATTCATCACGCGGGTCGAAATGCGGTCATTCCAAACGCGACAACAAGTACCGTGATTAAAAAACGTGTGACACAAACTCCAAAAACAAAAGCCGAGGGCGCTCGCTTGGCGAGTCGAAGTAAATCACGCCCCCGCCGCGCTCGATAATTCTTGTCGTGAAATTGAAACACGCGCTAGGATTTATCGCGTGACGCATTCAACACCTATTCAGTCGCAACGCAACGTGAATCCATCCAATCGATTTGGATGGGATTATCGCGCGCTTTCTAAGCAATTGCCGACTTTGCCATTCGCCATCACAGACGCTCATTCGCACGTGAACGGCGCGCATGCCTGCAAAATTCTTCGCGAAGCGATGGACATGTACGGTATTGGTTCGATTTGGTCCATGACCTATTTGGAACAAGTGCCCGTGGTGCGGGCGGAACTTGGTGATCGGCTTCGCTTGATCGCCGTTCCAGATTTCGCTTCGAAAGATCGCAAGCATTCGTTGGGCGCGGGTTTTTTGGAGCGCATCGAAAAATATCATGAACTTGGTTCACGCCTTTGCAAAATTTGGGCGGCGCCGCGCAGCGTTGAGTTTGCGATTGAAGCTGGAGATGCGACGATGTTTCAACTGGATGCGCCTCTGCGAGTTGCCGCCATGGAATTGGCTAACAGTTTGGGAATGTCGCTCATGGTGCATATCGCGGATCCCGACACTTGGTTTCAAACTCGCTACAGCGATGCAGCGCGATACGGAACAAAGTCCGCGCAATATCTTCCACTTGAAAGGCTGCTTGATCGATTTACCTCGCCATGGCTGGCGGCTCACATGGGTGGATGGCCCGAAGACCTGCATTTTCTTGCTGGAATTCTTGATCGCCACCCAAATTTATTTTTGGACACAAGCGCCACCAAATGGATGCTGCGAGAAATTTCCAAACATCCGCAAGGCGCGGTGGAAACTTTTCTAGAGCGCTTCCGCGGACGCATTCTTTTTGGAAGCGACATTGTCACCACGGATGAACACATGTCCGCGGGCGAAGCCAAAAGTGAAATGGCCGCCAAAGCAAGCCGCCCGGAAGACGCGTTTGATCTGTATGCCAGTCGCTATTGGGCTTTGCGAACAATGTGGGAAAGCGACTTTGATGGCGAAAGCCCAATCGCGGATCCTGATCTTGCAATGGTGGATCCACAACGTTTTACCGCGCTCGATGCCCCGCGCTTACGTGGGCAACATCTGCCGCTCCACTTGTTGAAATCGCTCTATGTCGAGGCCTCGGCGAATTTTGTATCCGCCGGAAAAAAATTCGAAGACTCGCGGACCGCAAATACCTCGGGGCACACGCGCCCCACGCATTCCTGAATTGCAAGCGCAAATCCATCGCGGACATTTTTAGCCCCGTATTTCACGCGCCCTGAAGTCGCCATTGCCCCAATTTGTGCGGGATTTTTGGCGATTTGAAGTATTTCAAACGCCAACGCATTGACCCCTTCTCCAGCGACAATTCCGTCCACTTGATGTTCAATGCAAGCCGCGGCAAAACTACCGCTTTGCGCCACAAGGGGCGCGCCAAGCGCGGCCGCGCAACTGTGGTGCATGGAGGTTTCATCAACATGTGCGTCGCGCAAAGACATCCAGACATCAATCGCCGAACATACTTTCCAAGGGCATGACAGAGCCGAATCAAAATGCACTCTTGCATTCAAATCAAGTTTGCGCGCGATGGAACGAACACCACTTGCGTTGCCAAGGTTCGGATCAAGAACCAAATGCGCGCCGTGCCCCGCGAATGCAACCCGACCCATGGCATGAAACGCGAACAATGCGTCCGCGCGACCTGAGGACACTGGCAACACGCCCATGACACAATCCTGATCGGTTGCGCCCCATTGCCTGCGCAATGAATTGCGGTCATGCGATGGATCTTGCTGCCACGATGGCATCGCTGGCAAGACCGTGCGGATTCGAATTGGAAGCCAACCCAACGCGCATGCGTGGTCTGCCATCAAATCGCCCATGCACAAAACTTCAGCTAATTCAGCGTGAATCACGCTCTTGGATTCAAACGGAGCGTCCATGACCACCACCAAAGGAGTGTCGCGCATGGTGCGCGAAACCAACTGCGCCGCTCGCGCTCCCCAAGCCAATACAACGCTGGGCGTTGAGTGATTTAAAACCCGCGATAACGCTGGCTCGGCCAGCCGCAAATTTCCGCAAGGGATAGGAACTCTCCAGGCGGGCGCAAGACCGCATTCGATTGCAAGTTGCGTTGACAATTTTGTTCCAAGCACGCCAACTTCAACGCGGCCTGCTCCAATTTTATCCTCAAGCGCACGCACAGCTTGGGCGCATGCGGCAAGAGTGGCGGCGCCAGCACCGGGCCCAAGTGGATCTGTTACGCAAACAATTTGTGGCCGAAAACTCACTTGCGCACACCCAAATTTTTACCCAGTTCTTTTCGCTCGTGTTTATAAAATAATTTCGCCACTTCAGAACCAATTTCAGCGGCCAGCAAATCTTCAACTTGCCTGCGCCCAGAGGTGCTTTGATACAAGTCTGCGCTCACTTCGCGCATGTCGGTTGCCACGGGCTCGCCCGTTAATTCACTGGGCGCAGGAAATAGCCTCGATCGCCCTGAAACATCGATCACTTTCACGGAGGCGAGGGCTGAAGGAAGCGAATCGCCGCCTGGATCCGCAAGTTTGAAATCACGAATTTGCACATAAATAATCATGTCCGCGCCAACGCGCTGGCCGATTTCGCTAATGGGCATGGGCTTGTCCACCGTCTCATCTTTGCGCGCCATGGCAAGCGCATCGCGACTGGCGATGGTCTCCGTGATCAAACCTTTTTTCATCAAGTCCGCGGCGACCTTGTCGCCAATGACCGCTCGAAGCTGTGTTCGACTGAGAATATTTGTGCGGTCATCCACAAAGACGACCGTCTTTCGATCTGGCAAATCATATTTTGCCTCAATAGAAGGCGGACCATCGATAATGTAGGCCGCGGGAACAAGATAGTTGCAGCCAACCGCAAGGAAGAGCAAACTCGCGCATGAGCAAATGCAGTGAATGAAACGATCATGAAGTATGAAATTCATTTTATTTTTTCGTGTCTGGATATTTGTCTTCAATGTGATCAAAGAAAACCCACGCGGCATTGCGAACGAACGCGGACAAAAGACCTTTTTGCACAAGGGTGATTGACATGGACTCGCGCGTCACTCCCGCATCAAGCGGAAATTGCGCAGACACATTCCACTGATCCACCGTTTGATCCGCGTCCAGGCCATCACGCTCGGCCACGCCAACATTTCCCGCGGCGACGCCATCCCACAGAAAGCGATTTCCCGGCGGATTCAGGCGATATTCGTACAAATCGATAATGACAAGACGATCCACGTCCAACTCCTCCGCCACTTGCCCCAAGGGTTGCGCCGACCAATTTGGCGTTTGATGTTGATAATTCAAACACAGCAGCGGATTCATCATTTTGATGCCTGGAACATTTTCCTGCAGACGCTGCGCCAAGTTGACTGAAATATTTGGAACGGCGGTCGGATGCTCATAGACCGTGCCCATGTCAGCCTTCACAAGAATGGCGACACGCTTGTTGTCCAGTCCAGCGTACTTGGCAAGGACTTCAATCTTCTTGTCGCGCTCAATATTTTGCCCGATTGCCGACGCGATACCAAACACTTGGCAACTGGAAATGAATCCCAGCGCAATCACGCCGCACAAAGCAATTTGCGCCCGTATGCAAGCACTCTTTGAAAGCACGCTCTTCATTGCATACTTCCCCGCATGCATGTGAACTTCCACAACCAAGCCGCAAAAAACAAAATAATGGCCGCGCTGAACCACCATTTGTTGAGAAGCGGATCGAACAATCTTTGAAATTGATAACCCGTGAATGAAACGCCCAAGGCAACCACGCAACCAATCGCGGCAGCAATGGCCAACATTGCGCCCATAGGTTGCGCAACAAATGCCGAGATGAAATCAGCGCGCGCGGTGTAAGCGAACGCCGTGGTCATGCCGCAACTTGGACATGGAATTCCCATCGCCGCAGGCCATGAACACACTGGCAACCCAAGTTGTTGATGGGTGCCAAGTCCTCGCGGATCAGGCGTAAGCGTGGCGGCAAGAATCAACGGCGCAAAAAGCGCCGCCGCCAAAAGCAAAACCAATCCGCGGGTCGATGCATTGATTGAAGCAACTTCAGCCATGACTCAAGAGTGTAACTACAGTCGCCGCGCGCTAGACACTGAACGCCGAACACGGCAGAATGCCCCAATGCAAAGCACATCCAGCCACGATCGCATTGATGGACATCTTGATTTGGCCTATCTGGCCATGCAAGGAATTGATCTTGAATCACAATCGCCGGATCGCGCGCGCTTTGGCGTGAATTTTCCGGCGCTTCGAGCTGGTTCATGCAAAATGGTTTTCGCCACGCTGTTCACAGAAGTGGGTTGCGATGAAGCGTGGGGCTACGCCAATTTTGACGATGTGGACACCGCCGCGCGCGCCGCTCGCTTGCAATTGCGTTTGTATCAAGGGCTTGAATCGCGTGGCGTGATTCGAATTGTGCGTACGCAAGCGGATCTGTTGCAATGGAATTCCGACGGACCAACGCGCGTGGTGATTTTAATGGAGGGCGCGGATCCCATCGAGTCGCCAGAGCGTGCCAAGTGGTGGTTTGATCAAGGCGTACGCATGGTTGGTCTGACGTGGGCCAAAGGTTCGCGCTATGCGGGCGGCAATGCGGCGCCAGGAGAATTGACCGCGGCTGGGGAAAAAATGATTCAAGCCCTTGATGCTGTTGGCATGATTCATGATCTTTCACATTTGTCAGACGAAGCATGTTCGCAAGTGATCGCTCTGGCCAAAGGTTCCATTGCGGCAAGTCATTCCAATTGCCGCAGTCTTGTGCCCGGCAATCAACGACATCTCACCGATGAAACTATTCGCGCCATCGCCGCGCGCAAGGGCGTGTGCGGTTTGAATTTGTATGGAAAGTTTTTGGCCAACGACCGCGTTGCCACGATGGATGATGTCGTGCGGCATGTCAAACATGTTCGCGAAGTGGGCGGTGTGGAATGCCTTGCTTTAGGCAGCGATTTCGACGGCGGCTTTACCCCCGAAGATTGTCCTGTGAATGCGCGGCGCCCCGAGGATGTTGCGGCGATCGAAACGGCGCTTGCCCAAGCAGGCTTTTCATCTACGGAAATCGCTGGTTTTCGCAGTGAAAATTGGCTTCGAGTGCTTCGGGCTTCGCTTCCAAAAAGTTAATGTGCGCAGGTTGCTCCACGTTGCGTGATCACTCAAGTTCACGCGTCGTGCAGCATAAAACCACTTCATCAATATTCAACGCGCCTTGGATCTCAAGGCTTCAATGTGCGTTCATCATTCAGCGACACATGGATAAATTTGTCTTGCGCGCGCAGAACTAAATCAAGTCGCACGCCGCAGTGATGCCAGTCCACGGCTTGCGTGGCGTCAGTGAAAATAATTCGCTCGACAATCGGAAGCGGGTCCGCGGCCAAGCCAGGGAAACCAAGACGAATTAATGACGAGTTGCGCAACGCCCACGCGGCGGCTTGTCGAATAGACGCGGCTTGCTCCACTGGCGCGATCACATGCAACTGTCCCGCATGGTCCGTTGCAAATTCAATCAGCGCGTTGTTGGGGTAACGCAGCGCAATGGGCCACAAACCAGAAATGATGGCCGCATAAGAACCCGGTCGCATTTGCACTTGCAATGGTTGTTTGGAGAAGTCTGTGAATGCTGCGCTGGAGTGCGTTGAAGGAATGGCGCTTGCTGTTGGAGCTGCCGTTGGTGTTGGTGATGGCATGAACGGCGGTGTTGAGACATGCGACGCTGGTTGTGGCGCGCGTCGACTTCCTTCCACTGTTGCTTCCGCGGCACGAATAGCCTCAAAAATTTCCGCCACGGAAAATCCGCCGGCGAAAAAAGCTTGCTGCGCAACATGGGTGCGTTCAAGTTTTGGATAGGTTCCAGCCAATGGCACTGGTTGCTGCAAAAACGCTTGCGCCGCAGTTGAAATAGTGGCAATTGCCTCATGCGCGGATTCAGCGGAGCAACCAACCAACGCGATTGGTGTGAGCGGCGGAACGCGATTATTTTTACGCGCGCATTCAACAACGCGTCGAACCAATTGATACGCGGCAACGGTCGCGGCCTCATCACCACCAGAGGCGATGACAACTTCTTCAATATCCATGACTGCGATTTCTTCCGCGCCTTGCACGCTTGCTGGCGTGACAAACCAATGCCGCACCATGCCTGCGGCGCGCAACAACCACATGGCGAAATCCTTGTCCTCGCTTTCAGCGGGACCTTTGGTCTCAAGCAGCGAACACTGAATGCCGTCGGCGCTGACTCGCAACAAAGCGGCAGGTCCCTCACGCAAACGGGCCGCAACATGTGTGAGCCACGGATGCGCCATGACCGGCAAATTTCCAGCGAGCAAAGGCGTGATCAAACTTTCACGCAGTGGCGCTTGCTTCACGGGTTCGTAGCGAGTTTCATTGGCATCATTCGAAGCCGTGTCGCCTAAAAACAGCGAGGTCAAACGGTCAAATCTCTCGTCAAATTCGCTCATTTTTGATCTCCACTCATGGGAGATTCAATGCGCACAACGCTTTCAACGGATAAGGCTGGCGTCATGGGCATGCTGGCTTGTTGGCGAATGCGTGACAACAAATCCGCCATGCGTTCACCAGATGCGGCGGCTGAACTGACCGGCGCAGCGTCATCGAGCGCAAGTTCTCCACGCGCAGCAAACGCTGCATTTATTTTTTGACGCGTGCACACAACTGGATTCGCGTCAAGCCATTCCACCAGCGCAATAAAATCAAGGCAGGCTTCCGAGCCTGGCGCGTACTCGGTGATGGGTTGACCAAAGCCAGCCGCCTCGCGCAATGATTCATGCTCACGAATCACAAGCGGCATGGTGAGCATTCCATGGCGACGCTCAATGGCCGCCAATAAATCAGTGGCCAGTTTGGCGCTTGGTCTATGCAGCGTGGGCAAAATGCGCAGCGGCAATTCGCGCTCTAGACGCGTGGACATTGCTTGAATTGCGGCGGCTTGACGCTCGCTGCCTTTGAGCGAAAAGAAGCCAGTTTCCACTGGAATAATCGCCTCATCCGCGGCGCGCAACGCGTTGAACGTAAGCAAGCCAATCGTTGGTGGACAATCAATCACGCACCAATCAAATCGATCCGCAACGCGATCAAGAAATTGTGAAAGACGCGCGTCGCGGTCGGGTAAATGCGCCAGACCGCCACGCGCAGCTTCAAGGCCAGCAAGAGAAAGGGTGCTTGGGGCCAAGCGTAAATTTTTTGCAACTTCCCAAAGCATCGCGTCGGGATCCGCGCCGCCAGGAGGATCGGACAACAACGCCTCCGCCAAGCCGTGTTCAATTCGATCTTCTGGAACACCAAGACCAATTCCACAATGACCTTGCGGATCCATGTCCACCAAAAGCGTGCGGCGATTTTTTGCCGCAAGCGTTGCGGCTAAATTAATAGCGGTTGTGGTTTTGCCACAGCCACCTTTTTGATTCACAATTGCGACGCTACGCATCCTGCTCAGGTCGTCTCAAGAAAGTCAGCCAAACCCAGGCCGAGGGTCGCACACTTTTGAAGCCTCCGGCTTCGCATGAGTGCCCTGCCTTATCGGTTGATTGGGTCCAAGTTCTTCCAAAGTTATTGAGAGTTCTTTGGCATGGAGCCGCGGGATTTGATCCATCACAGCAATGTCTCTTTGCTCAAGCGCCAATGGCGTCAAGGCCGGCGTTGATCACTTGCTCACTAGCCGCATCAAGTACGCCAGGGCGACCTAGACCCTTGAGAAGCACCAATCGAATAGCTCCAGATTGCCCCTTTTTATCGAGTTTCATAGCGTTTTTAAGTTGTTCCCGATCAACCTTGGCAGGCATACGAACAGGCAATCCCAAATCGGAAAGTCGCTTGGAAAGTTGGAATTTGTCGGCGTCGGGCCACCAACCCGCCGCCTGACTTGCCGCCGCCATGGCCACCAACCCTATGGAAACGGCCTCGCCATGGTGAACCTGATCGTGCAAAAGAGATTCAATGGCGTGCGCGAATGTGTGCCCCAAATTCAAGTGCGCGCGCTCGCCTTGTTCACGCTCGTCTCGCGACACAATTGCAGCTTTGACAGAAACTGATCGATGGACCAGTTCCACAAGTCGCGCTGGATCCATGGCGCGCAACCCTTCGCGATGTGTTTCAAGCCAAGACAACATTGATTCATCAGCCAGTAGCGCATGCTTCACGCACTCGGCAAGGCCGCAGCGAAACTCGCGGGTGGAAAGCGTTGTCAGCGTGCGAACATCGCTTACCACCCAAGCCGGCGCGCAAATGGTTCCCGCCATATTTTTCGCCAAGTTGTTTGTCAGATTGTTTGACAAGTGTGTCGGCAAACTTTGTGAAGATTGTTTCGCGGCGCCACTGTTCATACTTGCATCAGACGCGTCGCTAGACATTGGAAGATTCACCGCTGTCTTGCCACCAATCGCGGCGTCCACCATGGCAAGCACTGTGGTGGGAATCATCACCGTGGCAATGCCACGCATGTACGTTGATGCCGCGAAAGCAGCCATATCGCCCACAATTCCACCGCCCATTGCGCATAAGACATCGCTGCGTTGCACGCGCTCCGCAAGCAGCAAGCGCCAAACTTTTTCAACTTGTGCGATGGATTTATTGTCCTCGCTGGCATGGACAACATGTGTGACCACGCGCAAGCCAGCCGCTTGAAGCGATGCCGCAACTTCACGCGCCCATGTGTGCTCAATGGCCTGATCCACCACCAGCACCGCCACGCGAGCCTTTGGAATTTTTTGCGCGATGACCGTGCCCACACTTTGCAACAGCGCGTCCCCAACATGAATGTCGTAGTTACCTTGCGCACTTTGCACAGAGATCGCTTGCATAGGCGCATACTCGCCCCTTGCGATGAATTCAGCAAGTGCGAATTTTACTTTCGCCGCGCGTCAGCGGAGAGTAGGGTTACGCAATAGACCCGCACACGCCGAGGCTTGAACGAGGCACACTTCAAGCAACCGGCGCGTTGGAACGTCCGTGAAACGCTCGGAATTGATCGGCGCATTCACGCCCAAAGTAGTAATCCTGAATACGCGTGGACATCTTTCGCAAGTCCATGAACATGAGTCCATCAACCACATTTCCAAATTCTGGATCCACATTGAAGGCGATCAAGCGCGCATTCAGCTTGAGATATTGCCGCAGCAACACCGGCATTTTGCGCCCATCAGCCTCCACTTCTTGAATAAGTCGATCCACATCGGCGACATTGCGAACAGCGGCGTGCGTGTGCGCAGGATCCCAATCCAGAAACGGCTCCATGACTGGCGGTTTTTTTGGCTTCACATCTTTGGCGAATCGATCAATGGCGTGATGCGTTTTCAGAAACGCCATGATGAGCCGCTTGGACATGCTTTGATATGCGTCTGAAATACTGACGGGCCCAAGCAGAATTGCATACTGCGGCCGCTGCAATGCAAAGCGCGCAATGCCCCGCCACAACAACAACAAAGGCATTGGCTTCTTTTGATGCGCGCGCGCCACCCAACTTCTTCCAAGTTCAAGCGCTGGTCCAAGCGACCGCAACATGCTTGGCGAATAATCAAACAGCGTGCTGGTGTACAAACCGTCAATTCCGTGGGCGGCAAGAATTTCATCAGTCAAGCCCATGCGATAGCCGCCCATGACTTCTTGCGTGCGCGTGTTCCACACCAACAATTGCCGGTAGTGGCGGTCAAAACGATCTATATCAATGGCTTTGCCCGAGCCTTCGCCAACGGCGCGGAAGGCCTCCTCACGCAAGCGGCCAATTTCCAACATGGTCAACGGAATTTTTTCGCTTTGCGTGCACCACACTTCGCACTCGCCTTGCTTGAGCAACAAATCGGATTGCGGCAAGCCGGAAATTTCGGCGGCCAATTCCTCCGGCGCATGTTGAGGCTTTTCAAGCAACGGCGTTGTGTAGGTAATAGCGCCTCTATTGGCTGCTTTTTCATCCAGCCGCGCGCGCAACACATACGTGCGCAGGCGGAAATATCCAATCAATTCTTCATCGCTCTCAAAGGCTTCAAATTCACTGGCTTGAATAGGCGTACCGACCGCCACAGGAAGTTTCTTATCAAACTGAATTGGATAGCAATGCGCCAACAACGCTGTGCGCAACATTGGATGAATCAAACCCGCGATTTGAAACCACCATGGATTTCGCCCCGCGATAAACACTGGCAACACGGTGGGCTGGGTAATGCGCGCCAATTTTGCAATTTGCGTTTGCCACAAAGCATCCACGGCGCGCCAACGACTCCATGTGGAATGGCTGACTTCACCCGAAGGAAACACGCAAAGACATCCGCCATTGGAAAGCCAGTGCAGCGCTTCCCGCAGCGTGTTCATGTTGGTGGTGACGGTTGGCTTGCCAATAATTTTCACGCCTAGCGAACGCTCCGCGACAACTGGAATTTGACACAAGAGTTCATTGGCGATGAATTTCACATCGCTTCGAACGGACTCAATCAGAGTGGAAATAAGTTGCGTGTCAGGCGCGCCCATTGGATGATTGGCCACCACAAGCAGCGCGCCAGTTTTAGGAATGCGCTCGCGATCCTCCGCGGAACAATCCAAGTAAATGCGAGAGGCGCGGTTCAATGCGTCAAGCAATTTTCCATCACCAACAATTTGGTGGGATTTCTCAACCACATTTTCAACGCGGTAGATGCCCGTGATAATCCGAATGATGGGCCAAAGAAAATTTGCGATTTTTGCGCGAGGCGGATGGACGCGAAATGGTTTTCTATTTTCTGCCATTTGAATTGCGCCGATTGTCATGCACGCAACGGAGCGCGGGTATTCTGCAATTATTAAAATTGCATGAAATCCGCGAGTGAAGAAATGACCCCAAGGGGATTTGAACCCCTGTAGCCACCTTGAAAGGGTGGTGTCCTAAGCCAGGCTAGACGATGGGGCCGGCGAACAATGGACTATAGAGTGAACGAGCGAAATCGTCGAACGACTCTTGCGAACAGTGAAGTGAAAGTGACCCCAAGGGGATTCGAACCCCTGTTCCATCCGTGAGAGGGATATGTCCTAAGCCGGGCTAGACGATGGGGCCAAACAAGCGCCAATACAAACAGATTCACGGATCAATTCAGTAGCGGAAAGAGTATAGCGAGCAAGTTCAACGCCACAAATCGCTTGACAATGCGCTGAAATTGAGCGCGGGGCGCGCTTTCCGGATTGGCTGATTTCTTGGATTTATTTCATGCCATGATAATTGGCGTGGGCTTGCCCCGATCTTGCTGCACTCTGACCGCTGCACTGACGAGATCGGATACCGTAATTGATATGTCCACCACCCTGATGTTGTGCGCCATGAATTTTGAAAGCGACATTGCCAGCAAGCGCTTGGGCAACCGCTGCGTGATCCGCACCATTGGCGTCGGCGAACATTGCGCGCACGCGCTGAAAGAGTTGGTCAATGAATTTGGCGCGGGAACAAACGTGATCTTGTGCGGCCTCGCCGGCGGATTGAGCGCGCGCGCCAAGTTGGGTCAGGCGTATATCGCATCGCACGTGACCGCGCCCAATGGCAGCGTGATACCCGCGCCGTGGATGCCCAGTGGCGTGAACACGCCCCCGCTTGCGTCAAAGGAATTTTCGTCTGTTGATACACCCATGAATTCCGCGGCGTTGCCGCTTTTTTGCGCGGATGTTTTACTGGCCGACACGCATGTGAAAGCGCAAACCGCGCGGCAATTTTCTTGCGACATGGTGGACATGGAGTCCGCGCACTTTGCGCGCGCCGCGGCGCAAGCCGGTTGGCGATGGCTGATTGTCCGTGGCGTGAGTGACGATGTTCAAACGCAACTTCCGCCTGGCGTGTTCAACTTTGTCAACGCCGCGGGTGCGCCGCGCCCTTTGGCTATCGCGCTGCATGTGGCCACGCATCCTTGGCAAATTCCATTGCTGCGGCACTTGGGGCAAAAATGCACTTTGGCAATGAACAACGCCTGCGACATTGTTGAGCGCGCGTTGATGGAGTTGCCTTCATGAGCGGAGTCTGCGCGCGAATGCGTTGCCTGCATGCGCGTGGAATGCAATACAAATTGATGGAGCGAACTTCATGAGCGCGCGCAAAGTGCTTGTGTTTGGCGGCTCTTTTAACCCGCCGCATCGCCGCCATGTTTCACTGGCGCAGCAAGCGGCGGCGGCTATTGGCGCCGATGAAATCCGCGTGATTCCCGCCAATATCAATCCGCAGCGGCAAGACCAACCCACCACCGCCGCGCACCACCGCGAGGCCATGTTGCGGATCGCGTTTGCGGGCGAAGCGCGCGCCGTGATTGACACGCAAGAGATCGCGCGCGGCGGCGCGAGTTTCACTGTGGACACGCTGAACAATTTGCGCGCGCAATTTCCGACCGCGCAGTTTTTTCTACTGCTTGGTGGCGATCAAGCGTTGAACTTTTATTCATGGAAAGACCCGCCAGGAATTCTTGCGCTTGCCACGCCGGTGGTTGTGCCGCGGGCACCGCTGAATGCGCATGACCTTTTACAACAGATAGCTGCGCGTCAAGACGCTGCCACCGCAAAAGTGTGGCGCCCGTGGATTCTTCCACTTGAAGCCGCGGCGGATTCAAGCACGCAACTGCGCGGCAACATTATGGCGGGCGCACCGCTTGATGAAACGCTGATTGATCCAGCGGTGAACGCATACATCAAACAGCATTCACTTTATATGTAAGGAGTGGCGCGGCGCGCAAAGTGGCGTTGACATTTCATTCACACAACGCGCGATTGAACACGCACACAACGCATGGAACCCTTAGCCCCAGGGATCTTCCTCAACCAAATGCACCTCGGATTTTCTGCCCTTCATAGGCAGATGATCCAACGCTTCCGGTCGCTCATCGAAGGCAACGCGGTCAAGCGTGTAAAAACTTTGCAGCAACCAACGATTTTCTTTTTGCAACCGTTCGCGGGCCAATTGCTCTACTTCCGCCGTGTTTTTGGCTGTAATCCAAAATGTGATGTAGCCACCGGAAGGATGATCGCTTGACTCGTCGCTGTTGAGATCCAAGCACACCGCAATGGAGTGCCACAACGTGCTGCCAAGTTCGCGACCGGCGTCATCAACATTGGTGTCGGGGTCGACATCAAGTTCAAGGCCCCAACATTCACGCACCTGCAAAAGCACCTCGTCTAAATCGGGACTTTGATCGTCCTCGATCGCCAAGACATCGCGCACATGCGACGGCGGCGACAACACTTCATCAAGTGAATCCGGCCAAGTCTCCTCTACTTCATGCAGCGAATGACGGCGCAACATGCGCTCCACCGTTTCCTTGTTGTCGGCGGCCACATGCACAAGCAACCCCTTCCAAGAATCCAGGAACACTTCAACAAATGGCTCCTCCGCGTTGGCGCCAACACCAATGCTGGCGTCCTCCATGATGACGGGCTCAAAGCCCTCCCAAATTTCAAGGAACGCCTCGAAGGAAATTTCTTCGCGGCCCATGAACACATCCACGCTGCGATAGGCGTCGCGACTTCCAACTTCCATGATGGGCGTGACTTGTTCGGGCAGCAAACCAAGCGCCTCGCGCACAAGACCCAACATGCGATCATGGCTGGTGACAATGTGAAATGAGAATGTGTCGGGATCGCCGTCCTCGCCCTCGTGAAATTCCAGCGTGTATCCCTGGTTGGGACTTGGCAAATTGATGGGCTGAATTCCAAGCGGAAGCGCGAAGCCATCAATGACGGCGCGCTCTAAATCATTTCGTATTTTGTATTCGCGCATCGGACAGAAAATTCTCCAACAGAGATGGTAACTGCCCAACGCCCTCGGACAAAACAGCGTTTCAGGCTGATATTGAAGGCTTTTTGAAGACTGGTTCAGGAGCGTGAATTAGTCGCCCAAGTACGCCTCTTGTACACGACGATCATCAAGCAACTCACGACCCAAGCCTGACAAAGTGATGGAGCCAGTCTCCATGACATAGCCGCGATCAGCCAAGCGCAACGCGGCGCGCGCATTTTGTTCCACCAATAAAATAGTCATGCCTTCATCGCGCAGTTGCTTGATGGCTTGGAAAATACGCACGACTAAAATTGGCGCGATGCCCATGCTTGGTTCATCCATCATCAACAAACGCGGCTCGCTCATCAGCGCGCGACCAATGGCCAACATTTGTTGCTCACCGCCGGACAGTGTTCCGCCCTGCTGACGATCGCGCTCCTTGAGAATTGGAAACAGCGCGTACACACGCTCCAAGTCGCGGCTCATTGCGACTTGATCACGGCGAAGAAATCCGCCCATTTCCAAATTTTCTCGCACCGTGAGCCGCGGAAAAATTCGTCGACCTTCCGGCACCTGCGCCAAACCCATTGCCACAACTTGATCGGGTGGCGTAGTGGCCAAGTCGTGGCCTGCGAATTCGATCACCCCCGCGCGCAACCGCTGAATGCGCGAGATGGTCATTAATGTGGTGCTTTTCCCAGCGCCATTTGCGCCAATGAGCGTGACAATTTCACGCTCGCGAACTTCAAGCGAGACATCATGCAGAACATCCGCAGGACCATAGCCCGTTCGCACGCCACGCACGCTTAAAAGAACTGGAGCGGAATGCGTGTTCAACCCAATTCCTCCTTGCCCAAGTAGGCCTCGATGCATGCGGGGTCGTTGCGAATATGTTCAGGCGTTCCCTGCGCGATTTGTTTTCCAAAGTTCAGCACGCAAATGCGATCGCTGACACCCATGACAACGCGCATGTGGTGTTCGATCAACAACACAGTCACACCCGAGTCGCGAATTCTGCGGATCAATTCCATCAGTGTTCCAGTTTCAGTTGGATTCATTCCCGCGGCGGGTTCATCCAACAATAAAATGCGCGGCTCGCCAGCAAGCGCGCGCGCGATTTCCAAGCGACGCTGCAAGCCGTATGGCAAATTTCGGGCGGCCTCGCCAGCGCGCGCTTCCAGTCCAACAAAGCGCAGCAACTCGTTCGCCTTCTGATGAGCGACCACGTTTTCCCTATAAAATCGCGGCAAACGCAGCATATTTGTGAGAAAGCCACAGTACAGCTTGGCGTGCATTCCAACCAATACATTTTCAATCACGCTTAACTCGCCAAACAATCGGATATTTTGAAATGTTCGTCCCATGCCTGCGCGCGCGATCAAATCCGGCGTGCGCCTGGCGCGCGACCACAGCGTGACATATCCGCCCGCTCCCAATACAAAACCAATCAGCGCCGGCAATGCGACTCCCCAGAAGCCAATGTTGGCCAGACTTGGCCCGAAGGAACGCAATGTTTGCACGATTGGAAAGTGCTCGTCGTAAATGTAATTGGCCACAATGACATCTTTCCAAAGCGTGGTGATGCGAATGGCGAGCGTGACAAAGAACGCAAGAACACATCCGCTGAGCATCATGCGCGCAAAAATAGTGGCGCTCCAATCGCGTCGAATTTCCTTGCCTTCAAATCGAACGCGCCCTTCGGTTGCTTGATGCACGCCCGTGATGGCATTGAACAATGTGGACTTGCCAGCGCCGTTGGGCCCGATCAGCGCGAACACTTCGCCGCGCTTCACTTGAAATGAAACACAATCGTTGGCCACTAGCCCACCAAAACGCATGGTGACCGCGTCCACTTCCAAGATTGGATCTTGAATGGGTTCAGCCACAGTCATAGCGCGGACTCCACGACGTTTTTCTTTTTGGAATTCACAATGGACAACTTCGCGGGCAACAAACCATCCGGACGGAAGCGCATCATGACCACTAAAACCAAGCCAAACACAAGGTATTTCCAGTTGTTTGGGCTGCCAAATACGCTGCCTGAACTCACCCATCCCGCGCTCTGCATGGCGCTGGCAATTTTGGGAAGCGCGATGTTGGCAAGACCAAGCATTGCGATTGATCCAACCAACACTCCGTTGATCGAACCCATTCCACCAACGATCACAATGCACAGCGCCAAGATGCTCACTTGAAAATCGTAGTTGCCTGGCTCACCAGTGCTTGAATACATGCTCACCCAAAGTCCGCCAGCCACAGCGGCAAGCGCGGCGCCAGTTGCAAAGGCGATCATTTTCACGGGTACTGGCGCGATACCCATGCATCGCGCTGCAAGTTCGTCTTCGCGCACTGCAAGCCATGAGCGACCCGTTCGGCTGCGCTCCAGATTTCTGCACACCACAACTGCCACCACAACGAATGCAAGAAACAACCAATACCACGGAAGTTCCTGTTCGCTTGTGAATTCAAGCATTCCAAATCCTGTCGCGGTCCACCATGGAACATGTGGCGATGGCAAAGGGTTGATGCCTTGCGTTCCTTTTGTAATGACATCCAAATTTTTCAACACGTCTTGAGTGATCTCTCCAAATCCAAGCGTGACAATGGCGAGATAGTCGCCGCGCAAACCCAGTGTTGGAGCGCCAAGCAACACGCCAGCGAACGCGCCGACGATCGCCGTGAAAAGAATCGCCCACCAAAAACTAAGTTGAAAGGGATAAATGTCGCAACTACTAATGGCGAATGCGTAGGCGCCAATCGCCATAAAAGCAGCCATTCCCAAGTGTAAAAGCCCCGTAAATCCGGTCACGATATTGAGACCAAGCGCCAAAATTGCGAACACCATGACGCCGCGCATTGGGTCGACCATGTCCAAGTGCAAACGTTGATCAACCACTGGCAACAAGCACGCCAAGATCAACAACACAATGTCGACGCGCAAGAATTTTTTCCACATGGGCGTAGCGCTCATTACACTTTCTCCCGAAGTTTGGCGCCCAAAATTCCGCTGGGTCGAAACACAAGCGTGAGAATGAGAATGCCAAACACAACGGAGTTGGTCCAGCGCGCCTCAATGTAACCATCGCTGAGCGCGCGCACTAAGCCAATCACAATTCCGCCTACCACCGCGCCAGGCAAACTTCCAATTCCGCCAAGCACCGCCGCGGTGAACGCGTCCATGCCTGTTCTATAGCCCATCTGAAATGAAATCGTATTGTTGTAGAGCGCGTAAATCACGCTGGCAAAACCTCCAAGCGCGCCGCCAATAAGAAATGTTGAACCAATGACACGGTTCACATCAATACCCATCAACGCCGCCGCTGTTGGATTTTGCGCCACGGCGCGCATGGCTTTGCCCAAACGCGTGGACTTCACCAACCAGGTCAAACCAATCATCAATGGCACCGTGACAATCACCACGAACAAGTCGCGCCATGTGACGGTGATGGCCGATCGTGCGCCCAACAAATTTTCATTGGAGATGAGCGATGGAAAATCTTTCGGAGCCGCGGCCTGATTTCCTCCGCCAAAAACTTCCATTGGTAAACCGCCCCAAAACAAGGCAATATTCACCAAAATGAAAGAGCACCCAATGGCGCTCACAAGCAGCGCAAGTTTTGGTTTGCCACGCAACGGGCGGTAGGCCACGCGGTCAATGGTCCAGTTCAGCGCGCCACAAAAAATCGCCGCGCTGATCAGCAACGTGATCACCGCCGCAGTTCCGCCTATGCCTGACCACGCCTCCATGCCCAACGCGCCAACCAGAGTGAGCGCCAAGAATGATCCAAGCGTGCACAAATCTCCGTGCGCGAAATTGATCAGTTCAATAATTCCATACACCATGGTGTATCCAATGGCGATCAGCGCGATAATCATTCCGTTCGAGACGCCAGTAATCAGTTGCTGCGAAAGAACATCGCCCCAACCCATCGCGACTTGAGTGTTTGTAACGGCGGTCGCGCCACTGGAGGCTTGCGACAAGACCATGGCGACAAGTGTTTCACACATTGAACCGTGCGTTGCTGGATTCACTTTTGAAAACGCCTCAATGCATTACTTGCCAAGAACTTTGACAAATTCAAACTCGCCGTTCTTCACAGTATTGCCGCTCATAGTTGTGTTGGTGGTGTCGCCGTTCTCGTCAAAACTCCAAATTCCAAGGGCGCCGTTGTAGTTTTTGGTCTCCGACACGGCCTGCAAAATGCCCGCGCGATCCTTGGTCTTGGCCTTTGGAATTGCGTCAAGCAACACCTTGCACGCCTCGTAGCCGTACACGGCGTAGCCCTCGGGCTCCTCGTTCTCTTTCAAATTATATTTTTTCTTGTAGGCCGCGCGAAATTCGGCGCCACGACCCGTGAGCTTGTCCGCGGGCAATCCACCAAAGGTGATGTACGCGCTGCCATTCACATTGTCGGCGCCGGCCGCTTCAATAAATGCTTTCTCAAAGCAGCCGTCTGGCACCATGAATTTGGGAGTTGCGTTTGCCGTGTGTAAATCTTTTGCAATTTGCCCAGCGCTATTTTGCGTGGTGCCACCGAAATAAACCATGTCTGGCGCCGCGGCCTTTATCTTGGTGGCAAGCGACTTAAAGTTGGAGGCCTTTGGATCAATGCCTTCGCGACCAAGCACTTCAATGCCAAGTTCCTTGGCATGCTTCTCAAAGACATTTGCAATTCCCTTGCCGTACAACTCGCGATCGTCAAGTATGTACACCTTCTTCACGCCCATGTCTTTGGCCCATTCCGCAGCCACAAATCCTTGCAAATCATCCGCGGGCACCACGCGGAAAAAATTGATTTTTCCAGTTGGACGATAAATCTTTGGCTCATTCGCCTCACCTTTTCCTGGCTTCGTCAGGCCGGGATATGTTGCCGCAGGACTAATCATGAGCAAGCCAGCCTTGTTCAACACGGGCATGCTGATTTTGCTGGCTCCAGAATTAAAAGTTCCGATGTACGCAATCACACTCTCATCACGCGCAGCCTTGTTGGCATTTTGCGCCTCAACAGCTGGGTCCCAATTGCCACGCTGTGGACTGGCGTCATCCATGTCCTCGTACACAATGGTGTAGTCGCCAATTTTTCCATGAACCTCATCAATGGCCAATTGAATTCCATTGACCATGGTGGTGGTCTGCGCATTGGCGCTGCCCGTGCGTGGCAAACTTGAAATGATTTTCAAAACCTTCTCTGGCTTTTCGGTTTGCGCGAAAGATGGCGTGACTGCGAATGCAAGAAGAAATACGGCGGCGATTTTTTTCAACATGATGGTTTCCTGTTCAAGTGTGCGAACGAAGTTTGATAATAGAGTCTCTGCGAATTTTCTGCGCAGCACGCATTGATTGAAATTCATGTTCAAAGCAGCGGCTGCATCAGTTCACTTGTTGTCCAGCGGACTGCGCCCAGACACGAAGGCAACGATGGCTTCGGCCGCCTCAATATCAGGTCTTTTGCCTTGAAATGCGGGCAAAAGAGCGCGCAAGGCGTTTGCGGTTTCGCGCAGCCGTGACTGATCCGCCAAGAGATTCTCCACCGCCGCACTGATAGGACCCGCGCGCCCAAGGCATGGCACAAACTCCGGCACAACGCGCTTGCCCGCCAAAATATTTGGCAGCAATCGATTCGGCATGGACAACATAATGTTGCCGCCAATCACGGACAACAATCCAGTTCGATACATGCCCACCATTGGCTTGGCTTGGCGCAGCAAATCCAAACTCACCGTGCCGCTGACGCACAACGCAATCTCGCTCCACGAAATTGCGGCGTCCAATTTGCCTGTCATCAACAACACCCCTGGCGGCAGAGTTGGCACGCGCTCACGAACCAAGCGCGCCAATGCGTCGTTGGCTGTCACCATAATGGCGATTGCGCGGCGATGATTGTGTTGAATATCACTAAACACTTTCAACAGCAACGGAAGATTGCGTGTCACTTCGCTGCTGCGGCTGCCTGGAAGCAAAAGCACTTTGGGCGAACCCGTTGGCAACTCCTTCACGTGCGCATCCATTTGTTCTTGATCCAAAATTCGATTGATCACTGGGTGCCCGATGAACTTCGCCGGCACGCGCCGCGAGCGAAACCACTCTTGCTCAAAAGGCAGCAAACACAGCACTAAATCAGTGCAACGACGCAATTTGTTCAAGCGCCACGGTCCCCACGCCCACAACTGCGGCGCAACCAAATGACAGACGCGCACTCCGCGCGCCTTCATGAATTTGGCAATGGCAAAATTCGCGGCCGGTGAATCCACCGGCACATGCACATTCACTCGACGGGCCTGCGCCCATTGACGAATCGCGTTCTGCGTTTTTTTCACTGACGCAATTTTTGACAGCGCCGACAATCCCATGGCTCCATCATCCGCGGTCCGCTCGATCATGATGGCGCCCGCGCGCTCCATCTGTGGTCCACCACACGCGACAATTTCAATTTCTGGCGCCATGGCCTTCAATGCCGCGATCACTGGCGCCGCATGCGCGTCACCCGACGGCTCAAATGCTGTGAACAGCACGGTGGCTTTCGCGGAGGAATGATCTTTCGTATTTTTGACGGCGTCCACAACCAAACCATACCCGATTCGTCATTTCAAGTACCCTTCGCCTCCTTACACGGAACCCACAATGCTTAAAAGAACACACACCTGCGGAGAACCTCGCGCCACACACGCTGGCAACACAGTCACACTTTGCGGATGGGTGAATACCTATCGAGATCAAGGCAAGGGACTTGTATTTTTAGATCTTCGCGACCGCGACGGCCTGTGCCAAGTGGTGTGTGATTTAGAAGATGCGCCGCCGCATGTTGTCGCGGCCGCGCGAAGTTTGCGACGCGAGGACTGCATTGCGGTCAAGGGATTGTTGCGCAAGCGCGCTGGCGATCCAAATCTGAAACTTGCGACTGGTGAAGTGGAACTTCTTGCCGCGGAGATTGAGGTCTTCAACAAGGCGATTGATTTGCCAATTCTTCCCGATGACCACGACGCGCCAAAGATCAACGAAGAAATTCGCTTGAAGTATCGCTACTTGGATTTGCGCCGACCATCCATGCAAAAGATTTTGCGCGAGCGCCATCGCGTTCTGCAATACACGCGCCAGTATTTTTCCAGCCAGCGCTTCACGGAAATTGAAACGCCGCTTCTTATCAAGAGCACTCCCGAAGGCGCACGCGATTTTCTTGTGCCTTCGCGCTTGCACCCCGGCGACTGGTACGCGCTTCCGCAAAGCCCCCAACTGTTCAAGCAAATTTTAATGGTGGCTGGTTGCGAACGCTATTTTCAAATCTGCCGCTGCTTGCGCGACGAGGATCCACGCGCCGATCGCCAAGCGGAATTCAGCCAAATTGACCTTGAATTAAGCTTTGTCGACCGCAGCGATGTCATGGATGTCATGAGCGGTTTCGTGCAAGGTTTGTGGAAAGAAATGCTGGGCGTGGATGTTCCAACCATCACGCGCATGACTTGGATTGACGCCATGAATCGCTTTGGCAGCGACAAACCAGACACGCGATTTGGTCTTGAGCTTCACGACATCAGCGCGCTTGCCGCCAAGTGTGGCTTCAAAGTTTTTGATGAGGCATTGGCTAAATCGCGACTTGGAAAATCTGGTTGCGTGAAGGCCATTGTTGTGCCAGCGTCGCTGGGTCAACTCACGCGCAAGATGACCGACAGCTACGCGGAATTTGTGAAGGCCTTCAAAGCTGGCGGCGTGGCCGTGACCAAAATTTCCGCAACTGGAACTTTTGAAACTGGCATCGCAAAATTTGTGGAGCCCATTGCCGCGGAGTTCAAGGCCGCTTTGAACGCGCAACCTGGAGACACCATTCTCATGGTCGCAGACCACTGGGAAATTGCCGTCAAGGCCGCCGGCGAACTGCGCCTGAAAGTGGCCGACGATCTCAAAGCTATTCCTGCGGACAAGTGGAATTTCCTGTGGGTGATTGATTTTCCAATGTTTGATTTTGACGAGGAAGGTCAACGATGGGTGGCCATGCATCATCCATTTACCAGCCCAAATCCTGATCAATTTGACCTTTTAGAAAGCGACCCTGGCGCCTGTGTGAGCGCGGGTTACGACATGGTTCTCAACGGTAGTGAAATCGCCGGTGGCTCCATTCGTATTCACCGTACCGATGTGCAAGAGAAAGTTTTCAAACTCATCGGCCTCACGCAAGAAGACGCGGACCGCAAGTTTGGATTCCTGCTCAGCGCGTTGCGCCACGGCGCGCCGCCGCACGGAGGCATGGCGTTTGGTCTTGACCGCTTGGTCATGCACTTGTGTGGCACCAACAATATTCGCGACGTGATCGCGTTTCCAAAGACGCAGTCTGGCGGCGACCTAATGATCGACGCCCCTGGTCCAGTGGACGATGAGCAACTCAAGGAGTTGCATGTGCGCCGCGCCGCCACGGTCAAAGCACCGGCATAATCTATTTGTTGATATGCAAAATAAAAGATGCGCGGAAAATGATTCCGCGCATCTTTTTTATTTCATTGAATCAATTTTAATGCACGCCTTGCGCAGCCAACCAACGCTCACAATCAAGCGCCGCCGCGCAACCCATTCCAGCCGCAGTGATGGCTTGTCGATAGTGCGCGTCAGCGACATCGCCCGCGGCGAACACGCCTTCAATATTGGTGCGACTATCGCGGTTATGTAATTTCACATAGCCCTTCTCATCCAGCTCCACCGCGGTGCCTTGTAAAAACTTGGTGGCTGGCGAATGCCCAATGGCCAAAAACAAGCCTTTCACAGGCAAATTTCGCTGTTCTTTGGTGCGCACATCTTCCAAAAGCAGGGACTCAATTTTGTCCTGGCCAAGCACATCCGCCACCACCGTAAACCAATGCATGGTGACTTTCGGGTTACCCAACAAGCGCGCTTGCATGGCTTTGCTGGCACGCAGTGAATCACGGCGAATGATCATGTGCACATGGCTGGCAAACTTCAGCAAGTAACTCGCCTCTTCCATGGCGCTATCACCACCACCAACAACGGCAATTTCTTGATTGCGATACGCAGGCAACGCGCCATCGCACACAGCGCACGCGCTCACGCCCCCGCCACTCATGGCAAGACGCATTTCATTTTTCAGACCGATCCAATTCGCCGTGGCGCCAGTGGACAAGATCACGCTTTGCGCGAACACGGGCGCGCCTTCGCTCAACTCAAGTTTGAAAGGACGTTTGGTAAAATCACACTTCACAACATCGGCCTCTGAAATCTTGGTGCCAAAGCGCTCCGCCTGCTCGCGAAACTTTTGCATCATCTCGGGCCCTTGAATTCCTTCGGGGAACCCTGGGTAATTTTCAACTTCGGTTGTCAACATTAACTGGCCACCTGGCAACACCGGCGCAGGGTCCGTGCGTGGAACACCAATGATGCAACGCGGCGACAAATTGGCCCGAGCCGCGTAAATAGCCGCTGTCCAACCAGCGGGTCCGCTGCCAATAATCACAACTTTTTCAATATTTGCATCGCTCATGATTGCTCCATGTAGTTCTTGCGCGCGGTTATTTTAAAAGCCCGGCGCTGCGGGCAAGAAATCGCGGAGGCGGCCAAAACACCAAATCTCCTGTGCCGTCCGCTGGATCATGCTGGTCAAATCCATCGTCTTCGTGGTCTGGTCCAAGCGACCACAACACCGCCCCCGTGACAGACACTTGCCCCCACGGTGTCCCAAGAGGCTGCGACTTGTCGCCAAGATTTCTGTAATTCAAATTCCCATAGTCCTTGGCGTACGGATCAAAATTCATACGACGCATTCCATAAATTGGAAATGCGGATGACAAATCACGCGGCCATTGTTTGGCGCTGTCAACATAAAATCCGCACAACGCAGCCGACATGGCGGTGCCATCAATCTCCGCGATCAAGCGCAAGCGGGCATCAAACACTTGCTGCAAATTTTCAACAAACAAAGTCACCAACGCATATTTGCTTTGATTCAGTTTTGAAAATTGCGTCGGGCTATCCAAAATCGGATCGTAGAAACGCATTCTCCAGCGACGCCACCAATCGTCATACACGGCGACCAACTTTTCCTGACTGGCAACCAACGGCCCGTGCACTGTGGCCAATTGACGCCAACGCGCGGTCGCACCAAATCGGGTCAGCGGAGAATTCACTGATTGAATCGAGCCAAATTCATTGGCAAAATACGCTTCGTCGGGTTGACCCGCGCTGTCAAAAGCATTCTGCATGGACTCCGTCAAAATCACGCGATCGCCTTCAGGCAACTCCAACCGCTTCAAGCGTTCGTTGTCGCCCGGCTTAATAAATGCGTACCCCTTCAGCGCAACTCGTTGCAATGTGGCCACTGGCAAAGTTTGAATATTAGCCGCCATGAATACGCGGTTGGCCTCCAGCAAGCGCGACATCATGTTCATGCCAAATAATTTCTCCGCCTCCATGCGTTGCTCGCTCACTTGTCGAAGCACGCGCAACATGCCAAGCGACACATCAAACGCGGCGTCAAACTTTTTATTTTCCGCGTCCACATACATGCAGACCGTTGCGAACGCGGTCAGCCCACGAATTGCGTTGAGATATCCAAACGCCGCCTCGCCAGGCGCTGAGCCAGGAAGCGCCGCAATTCCCTTGGCTTTCCACTTTGCATCCAGCCCATCCGTTCCATAAGGAATGCCGATCACAAAACAATTTTGCGATTTCACAATGGCGTCACGCAACGCCGGATTGGCGACCACCCATTTTTTCCAATCCGCAAATCCTTCCATGCCAGGCCAAATATTTTCTGGCGATGGCACGACGGCGTTTGGCATTGGCGTGGCGGCAATCCACGCTGGAAAAATCACCGAGGCGCTGCGATTTTTTTCGCTCACACCCTTCCAAAATAAATTCAGCTCTTTCAATGCCTCGGCATTTTTGGCGCTCGCAGCGTTTTTTTTACTTTCACCCGCGGCCGCGCTTGGCGCTTTCTTTGGGGCCACTGGCTTTGCCGCCGGCTTCACTTCGGGCTCTGCCGGCGCAACTTCTGGCACAGCTTCTGGCGTTTGCGCAGGTGAATCTTGGGCCAATGCCAACGCGTTCAAGGCGGCGTTGATCACAAGAACAATAAAAAGTGCGAATCGAATGGGCATGGATGTCTCGGTTTGCAAGAGCGGAAATCATAACCACCCTCTCACGATCAAGCGGATGGTCGCTAAACTCGCCGCCCTTGGCTTTGTGGCGCTGTGCAACTCTGCGCAATTCCAAGCAAGGCGCGACGGTACAGCATTCATGAGCAAATCCAAATCAAATCCGCTTCCATGTCCCGCCAAGTGCAATGTGTTTATCGCTGGCTCCGGTGGTCGTGAACATGCCTTGGCGTGGAAACTGAAGCAAAGTCCGCGCTTGGGGAAATTATGGGTTGACCCCAAAGCCAACGCGGGCTTGCTCCAATTAGGTCAGGCGTGCCCGCAAAGCCTTGACCCAAAAAATAAATTTCACTTCAGACGTTTTCTAGAAAAAGAATCCATTCACTTGGTCGTGGTCGGTCCAGAAACATTGCTTGCCGATGGCTTCGTGGATGAATATCACGACCCGCCAAACCGATTGGTGTTTGGTCCCACAAAGTCGGCATCAAAATTAGAGTGGGACAAAGCGTGGTGTAAACAAGTGCTGCGCTCCGCCGGCGTTCCCATGGCCGAAGGACGTTCATTCACGCAATTGGACGCCGCGCTGAATTACATTCAAAGCCGCGGAGATCCGCTTGTTATTAAACAAAACGGACTATGCGCCGGCAAAGGCGTGACCGTGTGCTCCACCAAAGAAGAAGCCATTGCCGCGGCAACCGCCGCGTTGGAAAAGAATTCGCATGGCGACTCGGGCGCCACCATTGTCATTGAAGAACGCCTGCACGGCCAAGAAATAAGCGTGCTCGCATTGGTGGATGGAAAAACAATTTGGATGCTTGACGCGTGTCAAGATCACAAGCAAGTTGGCGAAGGCGACACTGGTCCCAACACGGGCGGCATGGGCGCGTACTCGCCCACTCCATTGGCAACCAACGACGTGCTGCGCATGATTGAGCGCGATGTTTTTGTGCCAACGTTGGACGCATTGCGCCGCGAAGAGATTGATTTCCGCGGCGTGCTATTCGCTGGAATTATTTTGACCCACGGCGGCCCCAAGGTGCTTGAGTTCAATTGCCGCTTTGGCGACCCCGAAACGCAAACGCTGATGACTCGCTGGAAGGGCGACCTTCTGGAAACTCTGTGGCTCACCGCCTCCGGTCAACTTGATCAAGCCGATTTTTCTTTTGAAAGCGGCACCAGTTGCTGCGTCGTGGTGTGCGCCGAGGGCTATCCAGCAAAGCCACGCGTTGGCGACTCTATTTCTGGCATTGAAGCCGCTGAAAATCTTGGCGCCACCAATCAGAAGGTGATTTGTTTCCACGCAGGAACGGCTGCCGGAACCGCCGGCCTCCCCGTGACCGCTGGCGGGCGCGTCATTGGAGCGACTGCTGTTGCCGCCAATTTAGAACAGGCCAGCAAACTTGCCACCCAAGCTGCCAGCAACATTCACTTCCAAGGCGCCTTCTTTCGCCACGATATTGGCCAACGCGTTCTTTCAAAAGCCACTCAATCGGCTCATTAAAGGCTCGTTTCTGAATCTCAACCCCAGCCTCTCCCATCGCCATGTGAAGCGGGATTTGAAATTCGCCTTGCCCGTGAACCCACATATTTAACTGAATTGATCTTCCCAAATCCTTGAGGATTCTGGAACTTGCGGCTACCTTTGAACGGAATGGCTTACTGGCATTTTGCAAGTATGCCTGCGTTCTGTTGCTGCCATGGTTTTTGCCCCTCTTGGAGACCCCTTTCAATGTTCCGCTTGTCAAGCTCATTCGCATTATTCGTGTTGATTATTACTTTGACAGTGGCAACCCAACAGGCTTCCGGAGTCAGCGCGGCCGCGACAACAACCGCGTCCACTTCTAATTCCAAAACCAATTCCAACAATGGCGGCGACTTGATCACCCCCAAGCAAGCAACAAAGTTGCCTGGATTGGGAACCACCACCGACGAAATTCCAAATGAAGCTGACTCCGACATTATTTTGGCGCCTCGCACGCTGGCCAACAAATTAAAAACAACGGGTCCAGATTCCATGGATGCGGTCATGTCCGCTGGTGGCGTAAACCGTGGTGTTCGCTCCGGCCGCATCGCCGTCAAATTCAAGGATGAACTTTTGGTCCGCTGTAATGTTGGCGTGACCGGAAATGTGCTCACCTGCGCATCCACCCGCGCGGCCATTGCCGCGGGTAACGGAGCCACCGCCTATCAAAATAATCCAATCGCTTCTGCCATTGCTTTGGTTGATCGATTTGGTGGATCGGTTCAACCAGCTATTAATAAAACTACGCAGCAGTTGGCCGCTTTGGAAAAGAAGGCAGCCGCTAAAAGCCGCAAAGTTCAGCCTGATTTGGCTGGATATATGTATGTCACTGTTGAACCTTCCGCGCTCACGTCAGCTGCGGAAGCATTCAACGAACTTGATTGCGTTGAATTTGCGCAAGTGGATTATCTGCCTATTCCAGCGCAACAAGGCTGCCCTGATAAAGATTTAAGTTTGCAAAAAGGAATTGCAAGCGAAGGCGCAGACATTGGCATTAATTGTCAAACCGTCACGGACGCCCTTGGAACCACAATTCCCTGCAATCCACCTGGACCTATTTTTGTAATCAATGGCTCTGCTGCAAGTTTAACTGGCGGACTTGGCGCCATTAGTTGTCATCGTCCATCGCGTTGGGCTGGGTATGGTTCTTCATTCCCATACACAACCACCAATTGCACAACGTACACAGAACCTTCTGTATTTCCAACTGCTCGTTGGGATTGCAGTCCCAACTGCAACAACGCTTCTTTGTGCGTAGATCCTCCAACTGGTTTCACTTCCCATCCGACATGTCAATACGGTTGCAGTGATAATGCGTGCGCCGATTACTTAGGCACGACACTTGGATTTGCTGATTGCATTGATCAGGCAAAGACCACGGGGTGGGACAGCACTTGCGCAACGCTTGCAAACATTTACTGCCCAACAATCATTAACGAGGCGACTCCCTACAACAACATTAGTTTCAGCGCAGGCATGCTCCAAGTTGATTTGGCCTCGCAAAAGTGTTACGGCGTTTCGTACACGGGACCATCCACCTACGCATTTGACGACGCCGAAGTTTACGACGCGTGCTTCACTTTGCGCGGACCAGCCCTACCAACTTCTACTGGAACAACTGGAATTTTACGATATACCGACATTGGCAACGGCGACGGAATTCGACCATGGGGCTTTACTGGCGGTCAATCTCTATTTGGGTATTGCTTCCTTAAACAAATCCTTCCAACCCCTGCAAATGCAACCTCATTTGCCACTGGTGTTCCTTGCTCCGGTGTACGTCTCAACATCACCGCCGTATCTTCACAATTCCTTCAAGGCGGACAACTTCTCAACTTGCTTGATCCAACGGACGCATCCAATGCAAGCTATGCAGAATTTGACAATGCTTTTAAATCATTGCCTTATACATTTTCACATGATTGCTTTAATGCAACCGAATCAAATATTCCTGGCTGCTACACGACTCCATGTTGCGTGTATGTGTGCGTGAATGATTCTTCATGCTGCTCAAACGGCTGGGATGCCGCATGCGTGAACGCCGCTAGAAGCAACACCACATTGTGCCAATCTGGCGCGCTCACAGCCACTGCCACCGCTGCTTGGACAGTTCCCCCGCCACCACCAGGCGTTCCCGACTTTAACCCAGTACCTGTGGAAACTTCATCCACACCATTTCGCGCAAGAAACTTGGGCTTGTTCCGAACCAAATTGCCAAACGTTCTCACAACTGCTGAATACAACAGTCAAATCCAACTCATTGCACGCGGTTCATTAACCAACGCAACAGTCTTGAAAGTTGATCTTAGTTACACCATTAAAACAGTTGGAACTACGAATTGGACCACCTTCGGTGCGAGCAGCAACACGGTTGGAGTGGTGTTCACCTCCATTCGAAATGGAACACTAGCTGATGGAACAGGCGTGGCCACCGCCAATGCCGTGCCAGGCATTTCACCTGTCTCAAACACATATGCGCAAGCGCCTCCAGTTCCCACCACGGCGGGATCTTTTGTTGTTGGTCAGTGCTACAGAATTACAACACTTGGCAATACCACATGGACAACCATTGGTGCCACAACGAACACTGTTGGAACTTTGTTTATTGCAACTGGTATTGGATCGGGCACTGGCACGGCCACCACGACCAGCATTCCTCTGCCAATGAATGACTCGTATGCCTTTATCAACAATGGTTTTGCCGGCGGCGGAATTGATGTCGCAGGCATGGAAGCTTTCACAACAGGCATTGGCGTTGATAGCACTTGCATTCTTGGATCACTCACTCAAGTTGGCGTTATTGACTACTCCGCAATCGTGGACCACATTGATCTTTTAGGGCAAGTCTCTGTTGAACCTGGTCAAACTATTGTTATTCCTGCTACGGGAACTTCTACTTTGATTAATCCCAATCACGGCACGGCCGTGTTGGGAGTTCTGGTGGCCGCGGACAACGGCTTTGGAATTACTGGTTTGCTGCCG
>SESB01000052.1_pt1 | contig 76507 bp, 74 predicted proteins | sample 3171441 | NCBI WGS metagenome assembly SESB01 (sample SAMN06051867, study PRJNA518727) | freshwater metagenome | biome: subpolar coniferous forest; feature: holomictic lake; material: water; isolation source: holomictic Lake 227, 6 m depth | place: Canada: near Kenora, Ontario | collected...
TGCTATTTACGCTTATTTACACGCCTTGTTTATCAACGATCATTACATTAAAAAATGAGGCAAAGAGTTGGTTCTTTGCATGGGTATCTATTTTATGGTCATTATCACTCGCATGGGGAGTCAGTTTTATATTCTACCAATCAGCTCGCTTACTAGGATTTTAAGCGTAGTAAAGTAAAAAACTAGCCCCTTTATTCGAAAGCTAGGTCATGCATAAAGAGCTTAGCTTAAACAGCTGACTCGCCCGTTTCACCGGTACGAATACGCAAAACTTGTTCTACGTTCGTCACAAAGATCTTCCCGTCCCCAATCTTACCTGTATGAGCAGACTTGATAATTGCATCTATTGCAGGCTCAACCATATCGTCACCAACGACCAACTCAATTTTAATCTTAGGCAAAAAATCAACCACATACTCAGCACCACGATAAAGCTCAGTGTGCCCTTTTTGACGACCAAAACCTTTTACCTCGGTCACTGTAAGTCCATTAACCCCAATTTCAGATAAAGACTCACGCACTTCATCTAACTTAAATGGCTTAATTACTGCTTCTATTTTTTTCATTTACGTTCCTTCAGGTGATAACTCAACTAACGTCTCAGACATTCAAAAATCTTGTAGTAATGGGATAGCGCCTATCCTTACCAAATCCTCTTTGAGTAATACGAACGCCAATCGGTGACTGGCGTCGTTTATATTCATTTCTATCAATCAGTGATGTTACACGATTCACATCTTGCTCTCTATATCCCATTTCAATAATGTCCGCACGACTTGCATCATGTTCAACATAAGCTTCCATTATTCCATCAAGAATCGAATAAGCAGGCAAACTATCCTGATCTTTTTGATCGTGCCTTAATTCTGCAGATGGTGGACGAAGAAGAATACGTTCAGGAATGACTGGTGATATCAAATTTCGATAATTTGAAAGTTGATAAACCATTGTTTTTGGCACATCTTTAAGCAGTGCAAATCCACCAGCCATATCTCCATAAAGCGTTGAGTAACCAACCGCCATTTCGCTTTTATTGCCTGTTGTTAGCACAATACTTCCAAATTTATTCGACAATGCCATGAGCAGCATGCCACGAATACGCGCTTGTAAATTCTCTTCAGTTGTATCAAATGGCAAGCCAAAAAACTCATCAGAAAGCGTCTCTCTAAATAAATTAAATAGCGCATTAATTGGCAACTCACTGTATTGGACCCCTAATGCCTTTGCCATTAAATGCGCATCAATGACACTCATCTCTGCGGTGAATTCAGAAGGCATCATGACTACACGTACCTGATCTGAACCAAGAGCATCAACAGCTATCGCCAAGGTTAGCGCCGAATCAACACCCCCAGAAAGCCCAATCACCACTCCCTTGAAGTTGTTTTTATTAACATAGTCTTTCAAACCAAGTTTTAAAGCCTCATATATAGAAGCCTCTAAGGATAGCGATGGGGAAACTATCGCCAGATTAGGGTTGGCCTTATTATTTTTAGCGCAATCAATCTCAATAAACACTAACGCTTCTTCGAACGCAGGTAATTGTTGAACAACTGCTCCAGAACGATCTAATACAAAAGAAGCGCCATCAAAAACGAGCTCATCTTGCCCCCCAACTAAATTAGCATAAACAACAGCTAAACCAGTTTCTAAAACTCGTTGACGAACGATTTCATGACGACTATCTTGTTTATCAATATGAAATGGTGATGCATTAAGCACCAATAAAATCTCAGCGCCGGCATTCTTTGCTAATCGAGCAGGATTTGGTTCCCAAACATCAGCGCAAATTAGGACTCCGCACTTCACCCCATGGTGTTCAAAAACTAAGGGCGCTATACCCGGTTTAAAATAACGCAATTCATCAAAGACCGTATGATTTGGCAATGCATGCTTGTGATAAGTAAAAAGGACCTTGCCATCCTGAATAACTGAAGCAGCGTTATAACAAGCCCCTTCGTGCATTCTAGGGTGGCCTACTAAAAGCGTTATTCCTTGCGTTTTTTTAGCCAAATCAACTAGGGCAGTTTGACTCGCCTGATTGAAATCATCACGCAATAATAAATCTTCTGGCGGGTAGCCAGTTAAAGCAAGTTCAGGAGTGATGAGAAGTGAGGCCCCCGCATCCTTCGCTTTTGAAGCTGCGGCTAATATTTTATTACTATTACCCGCAATATCTCCTACAGTACAATTGATTTGGGCAATTGCTAAGCAAATGGGCTGGCTAATAATTTCCACCTGCATCTCTGATCATTTTTACAATCTCAGAACTTTTACCTTTTAACGCATATACCAAAGCAGTAAGCCCATATTGATCTTTTGTTTTAACGTCAGCACCGTTTTTTATCAACAAATCAACCATTGCAGCATCCCCATTAAGTACAGCATTTTGCAAAGGTGGGGTGCCTTGATCATCTTTATGATTTACATCAGCCCCTTTTGATATTAAAACGCTCACTGCTTCTAGATGTTTTTTTCTAACTGCCCAACTAAGTGCAGTCCATTTAGACTTGTCTTGATCATCGACCTTAGCCCCTGAATTAATGAGCGTTTCAATTGCCGTGACGTTGCCCTCACGCGCCGCATACATTAAAGCATTTACTTTCAATCGATCTGCATCAGCAACCAAGGCACCATGTGCCAACAAAACCTTTATGGTTGCAACATCTCCATTCTTAGCCGCATACATCAAAATACTTTTACCATCATCGCTCTTAGTATTAGCATCCATACCGTGCTCAATTAAGATGCTCACCATTTCCGCATAACCAGATGTTGCCGCCATTCCCAAAGCACTCCAACCAGAAACATCTCGAAGTGTTGGATCTGCCCCGTTATTGAGAAGAATCTCAGCTGTTTTTAGGTAATTCTTGCGTGAAGCTAACATCAAAGCTGTCCAACCACTATTATCCTTGGCATTTGCGTCCGCGCCTTTTTCGAGCAATGCTTTGACAACTTCCGATTTGTCTTTGCGTGCCGCATACATCAAAGCTGTTACCCCATCAACATCTCGCACATTTGGGTTTGTGCCTCCATCTAGCATCGCTCTTACCGTTGCAAGATCGCCCTTAGCAGAAACTGTTAAGAGATAAGATATGTTCTCTTCCGCCAACACAGTGGAAGTTAAAACGAAACCACCTATCAATGCCATTAATATCTGAACAACAACAAGATGGCCTAAGTATTTTAAAAAGTTAAAGTTCATTAATTGTCTTTTTTTGCATTCATTGCAGCTATAACCGCATCACCAAGTCCTGCAGGAGAGCTTGCGACAATCACGCCAGCTTTCTCTAAAGCCAAAATCTTATCTTCCGCCTTACCACTTCCCCCAGAAATAATAGCCCCTGCATGTCCCATACGCTTTCCTTTAGGAGCAGTCTGGCCTGCAATGTACCCAGCTACAGGCTTGGTGACAAACTGCTTAATATAATCAGCCGCCGCTTCTTCATCCGCCCCACCAATTTCACCTACCATAATAATAGCTTCTGTTTCAGGATCTGCTTGGAACATCTCCAAGCAGTCAATAAAACTAAGGCCGCGAATTGGATCGCCACCAATACCAACACAAGTTGATTGACCAAGACCTAAAGTCGTTGTTTGATTAACTGCTTCGTAAGTTAGCGTGCCTGAGCGAGAAACAATGCCGACTTTACCGCGCAAATGAATACTGCCTGGCATAATGCCTATTTTGCATTCGTCCGGGGTAATCACCCCAGGGCAGTTTGGACCAACCAGCTTCACGTTGTTTGCTTTAAGCGCAGCCTTTACATTAAGCATGTCCAATACTGGAATGCCTTCAGTAATACATACAATTAAACTAATGCCTGCATCACATGCTTCCAAAATAGAGTCCGCAGCAAATGGAGGTGGCACATAGATTACTGAAGCATCCGCTCCTGTTTGATCTACAGCATCTCGCATGGTATTGAAAACAGGTAAGCCTAAATGACTTTGCCCCCCTTTGCCTGGGGTCACACCGCCGACCATTTTTGTTCCGTAAGCTAATGCTTGCTCTGAATGAAATGTACCTTGTTTGCCTGTAAATCCCTGGCATAAGACTTTTGTATTTTTATTGACTAAGATGCTCATGTGGAACCTTATGCGCTGACCGCAGCAACCGCTTGTTTGGCTGCATCAGTTAAGCCTGCAGCAGAAATAATTGAAAGACCACTTTCACTTAGCATTTTGCGGCCAAGTTCGACGTTTGTACCTTCTAAACGCACGACTACTGGAATGGTAATACCTACATCTTTCACAGCTGCAATAATTCCTTCTGCAATAATGTCACAGCGCATAATTCCGCCAAAAATATTAACTAAAATCGCTTTAACATTTTTATCTGCCAAAATGATCTTGAAAGCCTTAGCCACTGTTTCAGCTGTTGCGCCTCCGCCTACATCCAAAAAGTTAGCTGGCGCGCCCCCATGAAGCTTAATTAAATCCATTGTGGCCATCGCCAAACCTGCACCATTGACCATGCATCCAATACTGCCATTCAGGGCAATATAATTGAGTCCTGCATGATGTGCCTCAGCTTCTTTCTCATCGTCTTGACTCCAATCACGTTGTTCAGCCAATGATTTTTGACGATATAAAGCATTGTCATCCACGCTCATTTTGCAATCTAAGGCAAAAATCTTTCCTTCCGTTGTCACTACAAGTGGATTGATCTCAAGCAATGCCAAATCATTTTCTTTAAATAACTTGTACAATCCTTTTGCCAATTTGGTAAAGGCTGCAATTTGTTCTCCCACCAAACCCAAGGCAAATGCCAAATTACGAGCCTGATAATCTACCAAGCCATTCAATGGATCACAAACTTCTTGAAGTATTTTTTCTGGCGTGGTCTCAGCAATTTCTTCAATATCCATACCACCAGCACTTGATGCGACCATCACAACGCGTTCCAAAGTCCGATCCACTAAGATTGACAAATAAAGCTCACGCGCAATTGGTAGCGTTTGCTCAATCAAAAGTTGATGCACAGGCTGGCCTTCCGGGGCATTCTGATAAGTTACTAAATGCTTACCTAGCAACCCATAAGCCACAGATTGAGCCTCACTAGATGACTTTACAATCTTGACACCACCGGCCTTTCCGCGACCTCCCGCATGAACCTGGGCTTTAACTACCCAAGCCTCGCCGGCAATTTCTTTAGTCGCGGATGCAGCTGCTTCTGCTGATTGAACAACTTGTCCGATTGGTACTGCTAGGCCATAGCGTTGAAGTAATTGTTTAGCCTGAAATTCATGCAAATTCATGTTGATGTTTTATGGTTTACCCTAAAGTGACATTCTCGCGCAAATCGTCTCTAGACACCAGCCCAGTTGCGATTAATACCATGATAAATACACGGCTTTACCGATGTATAATATGTCACTTTTTAATTTTTCCACATTAAGTCTATATGCGCTTAGTCGTTCAAAGTTCATCAATTCAATTAGCTCATCTGATGCAGATTCATCAATTGAGCAGGACCAAACCAGGCTTGCAATTTATTCAAATCGCGGAACACGCTTATTATTTACCTCACCAAGATTCGGTTTCTGATGAGGTCAAAAAATTCTGTCATAGTCAACAAATTGATTGCTCTTATGTACCAGAGAAACAAACCCTAAAGAATATAAAACTTGCAGTTATGGATATGGATTCAACCCTCATCAATATCGAATGTATTGACGAAATTGCCGATATGATGAACATCAAACCACAGGTGGCAGAAATTACCGAAAGTGCAATGCGGGGTGAAATTGAATTTAAAGAAAGTCTAACTCGCCGCGTTGCCCTCCTGAAGGGTCTGGATGAATCGGCCCTTCAGCGAGTTGTTGACGAAAGACTTAAACTAAACCCTGGCGCGAAAATTTGGATAGATGCTTGTAAAGCTAATGGTATTTCAACGTTATTAGTGTCGGGGGGGTTTGAGTTTTTTGCAAACCATGTGAAATCAAAGCTAGATTTAGATTATGCCGAGTCAAACACTCTAGAAATTTGTAACGGGAAACTAACTGGAAAAGTACATGGTGAAATAGTAGACGCTCAAGCAAAAGCTAATTTCCTGATACAAAGACGAGAGAAACTCGGTTTGAATAAAGATCAGGTAATTGCCATAGGTGACGGCGCCAACGACTTAACCATGATGCGTGAAGCAGTGGCAGGGATAGCCTACCATGCAAAGCCCATCGTTCAAGCCCAAGCCAGCTACGCACTTAATTATGTTGGGCTAGATGGCATTGTGAATTTATTCTCGACGATTTAATTAAGCACTTTTATTTAACCCAAAGGATTAAAAATGACGTTTAAAAAACTATTTATTTCATGCACCTTGCTTTCAACACTCGCTTCAAGCGTCAACGCGTTTGCTCAGCCTACCGTTGAAATCAAAACGAACAAAGGCATAATTGTAGTTGAACTCAATCAAGAGAAAGCTCCAACCACTGTAGCTAACTTTCTACAGTACACAAAAGATGGCTTTTATTCTGGTACGATTTTCCACCGCGTAATTTCTGGATTTATGATTCAAGGTGGCGGTATGGATAAAAGCTTAAATGAAAAAACAACACGCGCACCAATCAAAAATGAAGCAGACAACGGTCTAGCCAACACAATAGGTACTATCGCCATGGCGCGGACCAATGATCCCCATTCTGCATCTTCACAATTCTTTATAAACGTCGCCAACAATGCTTTTTTAAACTACACTGAAAAATCTGAACGCGGCTGGGGCTATACTGTGTTTGGTAAGGTAGTCAAAGGCATGGATGTAGTTGAGAAAATCTCACATCTCCCTACAGATGGCGGCGACGTTCCAATACAAACAGTGGCAATCGAATCAGTTACCCTTGTTACCCAAGCAAAATAAATTATTAGTATTATTAGCAAAAAAAGGCCTTCAACAGAAGGCCTTTTTTAACAAAATAAGATTACTTAATGAAGTGGCAAATACACTAACTCGCCGGCCTTCATATCAGGTACCAATAGAAATTTACCATCTAGGCTAGGCGCAATATCTGCCGCGGCCGCAAAGCCTTCTTTAATAAGTTCTGCATTAACAACCGCGCCTTTTTCTAATTTAACGCTAAATACTTTCCCGTTTTTCCAATCGCTGACATAGAACTGGTCCTTTTTGCCTTTTACAATACCGTCACCACCACCGAAGCCATTTGCAACTTCAATCAGCTCGTTTTTCTTCATATCTAAGCGATATAAAACACCAGAAACAAAATCAACAACCATAATGCAGTTTTGAGTTTTACCCATCAACAAACCATTGGGCGCTAATATACGTGCATCTTGTTTGCCATTGATAATGGTTGTAACTTTACCTTTTGAGTTAATTTTATAAATTGCACCACCTACTCCCTTTAAATCTCCACTATCACTCACATAAATATTGCCAGCCGCATCAGACTCCAAATCATTTAAAAATTGAGCCGGTTCAGGAAAAGCTTCTGGCGCCGCAAACACTGAAACTTTGCCATCTAAAGTAATTTTCATGACGCGGTGATTATCAGCCACAAACAAGTCATTACCGACAATTACTAAGCCTTTAGGGTCATCTAAACCCTGTGCAAATACTTTCAATTCGCCATTTTTATCAATCACAGTAATTTGACCATCACCATCTTTACCAAATTCACCAATCTCCGAAACAAAGATACGACCATCTTTTGCAGCGATGGCTGATTCAGGCATTTTTAATCCTGTAATTTTTTTCGTTTCGTGTGCCTGAACATTGAATGATAAAACTACAAAACCAATTAAAACTATTAATAGCTTAGAAATTCGCATAAAACTCCCTATTGAAATGACATGAATTGAATTTTTGGCTCAGGCAACAAGCTGACCATTGCACATGGCGATGAAAAGGATAAGGCTTTAAGCGCATCTTGAAACTTTGCATCTGCTTTCATCTGTGCTGAAACCACTTTCATTGCGCCATGATATACCTCATTCAAGCTTAGCTCAGTTTTAACATCAAAAAAGGCACGCTTTGAGGTTTCTCCCACATAATTAGCTAGAGGTTTACCATCAGCGGTATATGCTACCGCAATCACTTTGCCGTAGAACGTTTGCATTTGTGGGTTATAAAACATTCTTGGTCGAAGCCAGACAATAACCTTTGCCTCTTTTGGTTGCGCATCACACATATCAACGCCAGCATAATTGGCTCCCAAAACTTCTGCTGCTGCCATCTCTAACATTGGACCTTGGCTATACCAATAATCTTGAGAATAATGACTTAATCGAATCTGATGGTTATATTCTTGGGCTTGAATGTAAACGGCAATATTTGTTGGAGTGATTTCGTGTGCTATTGCTATATTTCTAATGCTTATCAGAACAATAGCTGATATAAATAATTTGAAATTCAACATAATGATTACCAACAACGCTTTCTGAAAAATAGAACTTAGGTCAGAACATCCGACCAAATATTTTTGGCCCAGGCTTGCGCATAATTACCCTCTAATTCTGAAGGCTTTTCAGAAACCCCACCCCCTTCAGCAGAAACCATAATTTTCTTATTAGGGTCATAGCGATAAACATTCGCAACATGCATCGCCATCTTATCCGAAACATAGCTATAGCATGTATTAGCAAATACTGGCGCTGAATCTGGCAATTGATTGCTCATAAGCGCCACAATAGCATTAGCACATACACGTGCTTGTGAAGTTGCCATATGGGCAGATTTGGGTAATGCAGCGGATACAGAATCTCCAATAAGATGCACGTTTGGAATTATTTTTGATTCGTAGGTTAAAAAGTCTACTTCGCACCAACGTTTATCGACATTAGCAACACCTGCAATTTGAGCAATTTTTCCTGCGCGTTGCGGCGGAATGACATTCAGCACATCCGCTCGCACAGACTCAAACTCCGTTTTAACTGTTTTTGCTACAACATCAACATCCACCACACTACTATTTGGGCGGTAATCAATCATGCCTGCATACATTTCAGCCCAGACTTTAGTGAATAATCCTTTTTTGGAAATAATCTCAGCATTGGCATCGAGCACAATAATTTTAGAATTCGGCTTGTGATTTTTTAAGTAAAAAGCCACTTGGGAAACTCGCTCATAAGGCCCAGGCGGGCATCGATAGGGTGCTTTGGGAATGCTAATAACGAACACCCCTCCATCCTTCATGCTCTCAAGCTGTTTACGAAGATTAACTGTTTGTACACCAGCTTTCCAGGCATGAGGAACCGCCAACTGAGCTTCTTCACTTTGCAAAACTGGTAATTGTTCATACATAAAATCAATGCCTGGGGCGATAATTAATCTATCGTAAGCTAATTCACCCCGCTTCATTTTGACTACACGATCTGACGTATCGATCGCCACAACCTCATCTGAAACCCATTGAATACCATGATTACTTTTTAGCATGTCGTAGCCAAAAGTCAGTTCATTGATATTCTTGGTGCCCCCCAAAACCAAATTACTCAGTGGGCATGAAACAAACTGAGTTCGTGGCTCAACCATGATGACATCTAAACTTCCATTGCTCCAGGAACGTAAATATTTAGCTGCCGTGGCCCCTGCATAACCACCCCCAATAACTACAATGCGCCCTTTCGACTGAGTGATCGCCTTTGAAATCATTGGAAAAGAAATTAGGGCTGTTGTAGCAGCAATTTTTAGAAAATCACGTCTATCTATCGCCATATTATTGCTCCAACAGTTGGCTGGGTGGAATTAATGCGCTTACTCGTTTTTGTTCAGAAAAGTACACTGCTAAAGCATTAATTTCTTCAACTGTCAGTCCTTTGGCATGCCGATGCATAACGGTAGAACTTCGACTACCATTTCTAAAGGACATCATTTGCAAAACCAAATGTGAAGCGTCCAAACCAGCCAGTACAGAAGTACCACCTACGCTATTGCCTTGACTACCATGGCAAGCCGCGCAAGAGGCCGCTAAAGTTTGAATATGCGAACTAGAAATTTGAACTTCATCCGCATATACATTTAGGCTAAAAACAAAAAAACCCACAAACACCAGTAGATATCTGTGGGTTAATCGATAAAACTTATGAACATTCTTGCAATTGATCATCTGTTTAAATTGATCCATTTTAGTTTGATAAACTCAAACTAGAAGCATTTTTCTTCTTTACAACCATCATCTTTAGCGCCAAAAGAAATTAACAGATCAACCATTTTTGTATTACCGGTATCACGAACTGCACGGACAATCGATACATCGCCACGTAATTTTAAATTCCAATCCGCGCCTTTTGATGCAAGATATTTCACAACTTCGGTATAACCATCAAATGCAGCCATTTCACCTGCTGACATTTTAGTGAGAGGATGGGTATAGTTAACCTCAGCTCCGTGCTCTACTAAAAACTTAACAACACCCAATTGATTCTTGTTTGCAGCAATTTGCAATGCCGACCATGCAAAAAATTTCTCATTTACATCGACACCAGAATCCAAGTATTTTTTAACAACTTTGACATTACCATCACGCAAAGCCTCTGTGTATTCAACTTGCTGGTCACTTTCCATTGCAAAAGATGCAAATGGAATGCTTAATGCGATGACCATCATCAATGTTTTAATAAATTTCATTTATTACTCTCCAAATTATTTTTAATTAATAAACTTTCTTGCATTTCTAAACATACGTATCCAAGCGCCATCTTCACCCCAAGCATCTGGATGCCAAGAATTTTGCACCGTACGGAAAACACGTTCCGGATGGGGCATCATAATACTAAAACGCCCATCTTTAGTAGTTAAACCAGTAATTCCCTGTGGGGAGCCATTTGGGTTAAATGGATACACCTCAGTTGAATGTCCAGCATTATCTACAAACTTCATACTCACTAACTTATCAGCAACAACTGCATTGACAGCAGATTCTGAAGAAAATTCCGCAAAACCTTCGCCGTGAGCAACAGCAATTGGCATGCGGCTTCCAGCCATGCCTGCAAAGAAAAGTGATGGCGACTCTTGCACTTCCACCATGGCGAAGCGTGCCTCAAACTGTTCTGATTTATTGCGCACAAAATGAGGCCATTGCTCAGCCCCTGGAATAATGCTGTGCAAGTTACTCATCATTTGACAGCCATTACAAACGCCCAATGAGAAAGATTCTTGCCGCTGAAAGAATGCTGAAAATTCGTCGCTAGCCCGAGCATTAAACAATATAGACTTTGCCCAACCCTCGCCAGCCCCCAGGACGTCACCATAAGAGAAGCCACCGCAAGCTACAAGTCCAGCAAAATTCCTTAAACTTACACGACCAGTAATGATATCGCTCATGTGAATGTCATAAGTAGCGAACCCTGCACGATCAAATGCAGCCGCCATTTCAGTCTGGCCATTTACACCCTGTTCTCGCAAAATCGCCATTTTTGGACGTACACCGGAATTGATATAAGGCGCTGCAACATCGTCCGCAGGATCAAATGTTAATTTAGCATGCAAACCAACATCCTCTGTGTTCAAGATGCGGTCATACTCTTGTTGAGCACAGACTGGGTTATCTCGCATTTTTTGTATTTGGTAAGTGGTTTCAGACCAAGCTCGATGCAAATCAACACATGATGCTTCAAAAATGGCGTTCCCAGATTGCCAGATAGTAATCATATTGCCAGAGGATGCATCGCCAATCATATGCACACAATTTGGTAATGATTTTATCAAACTTGCTTTAACCGAATCCTCATCAGCAGCGCGAACTTGAATCACCGCTCCTAATTCTTCATTGTAAAGAATACTTGCGGGATCACCCGCCAAACTATCAATATTGACATTTAAACCACAATGTCCAGCAAACGCCATTTCAGTCAAAGTGGTAAATAAGCCCCCATCCGAACGGTCATGGTAAGCAAGTAGTTTCCCATCCAAATTGAGCTGTTGAATCACACCAAAGAAATTTTTCAAACGGGCAGCGTCATCTACATCTGGCGCATCATTGCCAACTGCACCATATACTTGCGCCAAAGCTGATCCACCCATGCGGTTTTTACCTGCCCCCAAATCGATCAAAATGAGTTTTGTCTTTTCCAAATCATTTTTTAATTGTGGTGTAAGTGTTTTACGAGCATCTGCTGTCGCTGCGAATGCAGTAACCACTAGTGAAATTGGGGACGTAACTGCCTTTTTCTCCCCATTCTCATCCCAAACCGTCTTCATCGACATGGAATCTTTTCCGACAGGAATGCTTATGCCAAGGGCAGGACATAGATCCATTCCCACGGCTTTAACTGTGTCAAAAAGCGCAGCATCTTCCCCTTCGTGGCCAGCAGGAGCCATCCAGTTAGCAGATAGCTTCAGATCGCTAATATCATTAATCAAACTTGCCGCAATATTGGTAATCGACTCACCGATCGCCATACGGCCTGATGCAGGCGCATTAATTAGCGCTAGAGGTGCTTTTTCGCCAATCGCAAAAGCTTCGCCTTGATAGGTTTCATAACCGGCTAGAGTCACAGCCACATCAGCAACAGGAATTTGCCAAGGACCAACCATTTGATCACGTGCAATTAGTCCGGTCACAGAGCGATCACCAATGGTTATAAGAAAGGTTTTATCTGCGACACCCGGAAGACGAAGAACACGATTTGCAGCATCTTTTAAATCAATACTTGATGTATCAAATGTTGGCAAAGTACGTCTTACATGTTTAACATCGCGCAACATTTTAGGAGGCTTACCTAGCAACACTGATAAATCTATGTCAACGGGCTGGTTTCCAAAATGTCGATCTGCTACGGTTAAATGGCGACTTTTAACGGCCTCTCCCACGACTGCAAAAGGACATCGTTCCCGCTCGCAGATTTCAGAAAAACGTGGTAAGTCTTCCTTTTTGACGGCCATGACATAACGCTCTTGCGCTTCATTGCTCCAAAGCTCGCGCGGAGACATGCCAGGCTCTTCGTTATGCACATCTCGCAACTGAAATATTGCACCTACGCCAGCATCGTTAACTAATTCAGGAAAAGCGTTGGAGATGCCGCCAGCACCTACGTCATGGATACTCAAAATCGGGTTTTTGTCACCCAACTGCCAGCAACGGTCAATCACCTCTTGTGCACGACGTTCTAATTCTGGATTGCCACGTTGGACTGAATCAAAGTCTAAATTTTCGGCGTTAGCCCCAGTATCCATACTCGAAGCAGCACCTCCACCTAGACCAATCAACATCGCCGGACCGCCTAATTGAATGAGACAGGCTCCCGCTGGGATCGGATTCTTTTTTGAATGTTTTGCAGAAATATTACCCACGCCACCCGCCAACATAATTGGCTTATGGTAGCCGCGCATTTCTCCTGCAGTCTCTAATTCAAAAGTGCGGAAATACCCCGCAATGTTGGGGCGACCAAATTCATTGTTATAAGCAGCACCACCAAGGGGGCCATCAATCATAATTTGTAGAGGAGAAGCTGTACGTGAAGGTTTGCCGTAATCACCTTCCCATGGCTGTCCAAACCCTGGGATATTCAAGTTGGAGACAGAAAAGCCTGTCAAGCCTGCTTTGGGCTTCGACCCACTCCCTGTAGCGCCCTCATCTCGAATCTCTCCACCTGCACCAGTTGCTGCTCCAGCAAAAGGGGAAATTGCAGTTGGATGGTTATGCGTTTCAACTTTCATCAAGTAATGCATTTCTTCGTCGATAAAACCGTAAGCACCATCCGCTTGCGGGTAAAATCGCTTAGTTTTTTGGCCTGCTGATCCAGCAACTATAGATGCATTATCTGAATAAGCGACGACCGTAGCGCCTGGATTTAATTTATGTGTATTACGGATCATACCGAACAGCGACTGCGCTTGAGGCACATCATCGACAATCCAATCCGCATTAAAAATCTTATGCCGGCAGTGTTCTGAATTCGCTTGTGCGAACATCATCAACTCGACATCAGTAGGGTTACGACCAATTCGTATAAAATTTTCTAATAGGTAATCAACTTCATCTGGCGAGAGCGCTAAGCCCAAGTCTGCATTAGCTTGATTAAGGGCCGCCCGACCACCCACCAAAATATCTATACTAGATAATGGCGCTGGCGTTGCTTCATGATAAAGCTTATCTGCCTCAGACAAACTTCCAAATACTACTTCGGTCATGCGGTCATGAATTACAGCTTTAACAGCCTGTTTTTCAGCATCGTTCAACGCTGACCCATCAAGCTTACTGACGTAGTAAGCAATGCCACGTTCAATACGTTGCATATTCGACAAACCACAATGCTTTGCAATGTCTGTTGCACGGGATGCCCAAGGTGAAATTGTCCCAGGACGTGGAATCACCAAAAACAGTTCACCAATAGCGGCCTCTTCATCCATCCGAGGGCCGTAAGTTAAGATTTTAGTTAAGGTATCCAATTCAGTTGCATTCAGTTGCCCCTCATTCCAAGCAAAGTGCCAAAAATCTGCATGCACTGCCATAATTTGAGGTGCTGTTTGACTTAAACTCGCAAGGATTTTTTGAAGTCTAAAAGAGGATAGCGCCGCGCTACCGCGCAAACTGAGCATAGAATGGGACATGGCCTAGGAAGCTGAAATGATAAAAGCATTATTTTACCCGAAATCGAGATTAATATAGCCCAATGAAATTGTTGTTTTGTAAAGGAACTAACCAAGCCATTACACAGGGAATAATCTCTTAAGAAAATGGTATAAACTGATACTTAAGCTTTTTTATTGGGTTAAAGAGCATGACGCATTCAGAAAAAACAATACAATTAGCAATTAATGGCATGCACTGTGGAAGTTGTGTCAAAAAAGTAACGGCCGTCCTCCAGCCTTTTACTGAAGAAGTAAAAGTCACGCTAAGTCCTCCAGTCGCAAGTCTAAAAAATCCAATAGCTTCAATCGCCCAGCTCAATAAAGCACTTGCTAAAGTTGGTGAATACAATGTATCTGAATTAAACCTCACTAAAACAAGCCAAGCCCCGCTTAAGGATCAACCAATCGCAAATTGGGTTCGCACATATCAACCACTATTTTTGATAGTTGGTTATATCCTTTTGACCACTTTAACCATTAACTTTTCGCAAGAGCCTTTTAACATTGAGCGCTGGATGATGCATTTCATGGCAGGTTTCTTTTTAGTGTTTTCATTTTTTAAAATGCTAAGCATCCATGCATTTGCAAACAGCTATGCGATGTATGACTTGCTGGCCATGCGAAGTAAAATTTATGGGTTCATTTACCCATTTATTGAACTTACTCTTGGGCTAGCTTATTTATTAGCGTTTGAACCTAGAATTACCAATACAGCAACAGTCGTTATAATGGGATTTTCAAGTTTAGGTGTAATTCGTGCAGTAATAAAAAAACAAAAAATTAGATGTGCTTGCCTTGGAACAGTATTCGAATTGCCGATGTCGACAATTACTATCATCGAAGACTTACTTATGGCTGGGATGGCCGCTTGGATGCTGATTTAAAAGGGCATAGAAATGCAAGGTAATTACTACCAACTATCAACAGGCAAAGTTGCTGCACTAGAAATCAACACCCCCTTCCCCCCTGCCTCTAACGCCCTTAAAGAACCGAATGGTTTGTTAGCTATAGGTGGGGATTTATCAAAAGAGCGCTTATTAAATGCCTATCGCTCAGGCATCTTTCCTTGGTTTAGCGAAGGAGATCCAGTTCTATGGTGGAGCCCCAATCCGCGCATGGTGCTTTTTCCACAAGATCTTAAAATCTCAAAGTCACTCAATAAACGATTAAACAAAAATGATTACGAAGTGAGATTCAATACGAATTTTCGCCAAGTGATTGAAGCTTGCGCGAATACTCATCGTGCCGACCAAAAAGGCACTTGGATTACCTCAGGGATCATAGATGCTTATTGTGAGCTGCATTCTTTAGGCTATGCACATTCAGCAGAAACATGGATTGATAACACATTAGTTGGCGGCTTATACGGCATTAAGATTAATAAGATGTTTTATGGCGAATCGATGTTTCACCATGTTACAGACGCTTCAAAAATTGCATTCACGCTGTTAGTACAATTCTTAAAGAACGAAGGCGTCGAAATGATAGATTGTCAAATGAACACAAAACATCTTGCGTCTTTAGGAGCACATGAAATTAGTCGAACTGAATTTATGAATAAGATGAATAAGTTAATAGAATCAGATGACTAATCCTGTCGAATCAGCGCTGCAAAAAATTCAGTTTTATGTCACTGCGCCATATTCTTGTGGTTATCTGCCCAATCAATTATCACAATCTCTAATCGCCACTCCACAGCATCTAGTAGACTCTCAGCAATACAGTAAGCTTATTAAGCAAGGCTTTAGACGTAGCGGTAAATTTGTCTATCGTCCGCATTGCGAAAAATGTAACGCCTGCATTCCAGTTCGACTTCCTGTGGCTGATTTTAAAGCCTCACGCAGTCAAAAACGCGCTTACAAACAACACCAAACGCTTGATGCCAAGATTTCTCCTGTTTTTTTTGAAAAAGCACATTTTGAGCTATATAAGGCATACCAAGTTGCCCGGCATGATGGTAATGACAAAGATGAAACGGCGGAACAATATCGAAATTTTTTGGTGCAGAGCAATGTCAATACGCTCTTAATTTCTTTTACATTAAATGGCATGCTTAAAATTGTAAGCGTGGTCGATATCATTGAAGATGGCGTTTCTGCTGTTTATACCTTTTATGACACCAATGACACCCAAGCAAGCTACGGCAATTACAGCATTATGTGGCTAATCAATTGGTGTACTGAACTCAAATTACCTTATCTCTACTTAGGCTATTGGATAAAAAACAGTCCAAAAATGGTTTACAAAGAGAAATTCACGCCACAAGAAGCTCTGATTGATGGTGAATGGCAAAAGATGCTTAGACCCAATCCATAAATCAGACAATCCCAGCATGTCGATGCTACAATTCTTCATTCAATCTTCTGCAAAGCAATATACTTGAATAAAATCGTCATTTTTGGTGTTGGGCTAATTGGTGGCTCTGTTGCGCTCGCACTTAAAAAAAAGAATATCGCGCTTAAAATCGTGGGCGTTGGTCGTAATGCTGAAAATCTTCAAATGGCGCTCGCATTAGGCGTCATTGATGAAGTAGGATCAAACATTCCCAAGGCTCTCGCTGATGCCGATTTGGTCATGATTGCGACGCCCGTAGCCCAAACTCCAATGATTTTGGAAACCATCATTCCTCACCTTTCAGAAAAAACAATAATTACGGATGCTGGCAGTACAAAATCAGATATAGCAAAATACGTCCAAAGCGCATCCAAATTTGCCAAAAACCCAGAAAAGTTTCTAAGTCAGTTTGTGGGTGGACATCCAGTTGCTGGTGCAGAAAAAAGTGGTGTAAGTGCTGCTAATGCGGATTTGTTTATTGGCAAAAATATCGTATTAACCCCCGACCAACATACCTCTGAAAACGCCATCAACGTCGTACGTAATTTATGGCTAACTACAGGTGCAAATGTAAGTGAAATGTCAGCGCTAGCCCATGACCAAATCTTTGCTGCCGTCAGTCATTTGCCACACTTATTAGCATTTGCTTTGGTCAACGATCTAGCAAAGCGTCCAAACGCAAAACAATTATTTGATTTTGCTGCTAGCGGCTTTAGGGACTTCACCCGTATTGCTGGTAGTTCACCGGAAATGTGGCGTGATATTAGCTTAGCCAACAAAAATGCTTTGTTAGACGAATTAGAAACATACCAAGCTGAAATTTCTGCTTTGCAGCAATTATTAAAAAACGAAGATACTCGAGGCTTGCTTTCGATGTTTGAGCATGCAAGTCAAGCACGCCAAACATGGCAAAAAGGACGAGAAAACTCATAATTACGATGGAATCGATTACCTTAAAGCCTTCCAGCCTAGTTGCTGGAATAATTAAATTGCCAGGATCAAAAAGCATTTCGAATCGGATCTTGTTACTTGCCGCTTTTTCAAATGGCATCACAGAAATTCGTGACCTATTGGTTTCAGACGATACTGCAAGAATGCTAGAGTCTTTAGAAAAGCTTGGCATCCCGCTTGAAAAAGTCGGAGAAAATGATTGGCGAGTAACAGGCAATAGCGGCAAGCTCTGTGTAAAAGAAGCCGACTTATTTTTAGGTAACGCTGGCACTGCTTTTAGACCCCTTACAGCCGCCCTAGCTTTGTCTCATGGCAATTTCAGATTGTCTGGTATCGCCCGGATGCATGAGCGGCCAATCGGGGACTTGGTAGATGCCTTACGTCAAGCAGGCGCTGATATTGCATACCTTGAGAACGCTGGTTATCCGCCACTCAAGATCAAACCTGCAAACATTCAATCATCTGAAGCCATAAAAATTCGTGGTGATGTTTCTAGCCAGTTTTTAACTGCTTTACTGATGGCATTACCACTTACCGGGCAAGCTTTCACTATTGAAGTTTTGGGCGAGCTAATTTCAAAGCCTTATATAGAAATCACATTGAATTTAATGCGCCGTTTTGGCGTAAATGTTCGGCGTAATGACTGGCAGCAATTCTTCATCGAAAAAAATAGCCAATACCAAAGCCCGAAAGAAATTTTTGTAGAGGGAGATGCCTCTTCTGCCTCATATTTTCTTGCTGCCGGGGCAATTGCAGCAGATTCTAATGGGCTTAAAATTGAGGGGGTTTCCTCCGATAGCATTCAAGGGGATATCAAGTTTGCCGATGAAATCGGCAAAATGGGTGCCAAAATTGAATATGGCAAAAATTTTATTATTGTAAAACGCGCCTTGGGGAAATTAAAAGCGATCGATCTAGACTGCAATCACATTCCTGATGCAGCAATGACCCTAGCAATTTTGGCATTATTCGCCGAGGGGACAACTAAATTACGCAATATTGGCAGTTGGCGGGTAAAAGAGACTGACCGTATTACTGCGATGGCTAATGAACTTCGCAAGGTGGGCGCAATCGTTGAGGAGGGAATTGATTATATCTATATCACGCCACCCAAAGAGCTAATTCAGAATGCTGTAATTGACACTTACGATGATCACCGCATGGCAATGTGTTTTTCTTTGGTAAGTTTGGGTGGAGTTTCTATCGTAATTAACGATCCCAAATGCGTGGGCAAAACCTTCCCTGACTATTTTGAGACGTTTGCAAATATCGTTAAATAAAAATGTCTAAAAGCTACATCCCTGTCATTGCAATCGATGGTCCTTCAGCTTCTGGCAAAGGGACAGTTGCCCAAATTGTTGCTAACAATTTAGGATATCACTACTTGGACTCTGGGGCGCTTTATAGAATTGTTGCATTAGCCGCTCTAGAAAAAGGGGTTGATTGGCAAGCAGAAGAAGCTATCGCGAAATTAGTTCCTCAATTAAATATTGCTTTTGCGCAAGGTGAAATTTATCTTAATAACTCCAATGTGTCTGAAAGAATTCGTACTGAAAAAATTGGGCAAGGTGCATCGCAAGTTGCGGCACACCCCATGGTCAGATTGGCATTGGTAAACTTACAACATAGTTTTAGACAAACTCCAGGCTTAGTTGCAGATGGTCGAGATATGGCAAGCGTCATTTTTCCGGATGCCACAGTCAAAATTTTCTTAACTGCAACTGCCGAAGTACGGGCAGAAAGAAGATACAAACAACTTGTTAGTAAGGGCCAAAAAGCAGATTACCAAAAAATTTTAATGGATTTACAAGACCGTGATGCTCGCGATACTAATCGTGCCACCTCCCCATTGATACCAGACCCTGAAGCAAGTTTATTAGAAACGAGTGAGCTCACTGTTGAAGAGGCTGTAAACATTGTGCAAGCAACACTTTTAAAAAATGTTTAGCCTCAAACATAAGAACGTTTTTTATGATTTAGAAAAAGGCTATAAAACAAACAAAATATTAAAAAATACTTAATTAAATTATTGTTTTATTGTAAAATCTTTCTTTGTTCTAAATAATTTGGTTTTGCGTGTCCCTAAAACTCGCAATTTTTTTAATTTACCCCACTGCACGGTGGGATTACTTAGGTACCTTTTAATGGCTAATGTTTCAACCTCAACCGCCCCTATAGGCGAAAGTTTCGCAGCGTTATTTGAAGAAAGTCTTGCTCGCCAAGAAATGCGCTCAGGTGAAGTAATCACCGCGGAAGTTGTTTCAATTGATTCTGATTTCGTTGTAGTTAATGCCGGTCTCAAATCTGAAAGCGTAATTGACGCAACCGAGTTTTTAAATGACCGTGGCGAAATTGAAGTCCAAGTTGGCGACTTCGTTAAAGTTTGCATCGAGTCATTAGAAGATGGTTACGGCTCAACAAAATTATCACGTGAAAAAGCGAAACGTCTAGCAGCATGGCTAGATCTTGAAGAAGCGATGAATGAAGCTCGCATCATCAAGGGCATGGTAAATGGTCGCGTCAAGGGCGGATTAACTGTCATGGTGAATGGTATACGCGCCTTCCTTCCTGGCTCATTGGTTGATTTACGTCCAGTAAAAGATACGACACCATTCGAAAACAAAGAGTGGGATTTCAAAGTAATAAAGCTAGATCGCAAACGCAATAACGTTGTTGTTTCACGTCGCGCTGTTCTAGAAGACAGCATGGGTGCTGATCGTGAAGCATTAATGGGTTCACTAAAAGAAGGTGCTGTTGTTAAAGGTATTGTGAAAAACATTACTGATTATGGTGCATTCGTTGACTTGGGTGGCATCGATGGTTTGCTCCACATTACCGACTTGGCATGGCGCCGTGTAAAACACCCATCAGAAGTTTTGACTGTTGGTGAAGAAGTTGAAGCCAAAATCCTTAAGTTTGATCAAGATAAAAACCGTGTATCTCTTGGAATTAAACAACTTGGCGATGATCCATGGGTTGCATTAAGCCGTCGATACCCAGCCAATACTCGTTTATTCGGCAAAGTAACTAACTTAACTGACTACGGTGCATTCGTTGAAATTGAACCAGGCATTGAAGGCCTTGTTCACGTTTCAGAAATGGATTGGACTAACAAAAATGTCCATCCAGCCAAGATAGCTCAATTAGGTGATGAAGTTGAAGTTATGATTCTAGAGATCGACGAAGATCGTCGTCGTTTATCTTTGGGCATGAAGCAATGTCAAACAAATCCATGGGATGACTTCGCTGCAACCCATAAGAAATCAGACAAGGTAAGCGGGCAAATTAAATCTATCACCGACTTCGGTGTATTCATTGGGTTACCAGGCGGGATTGATGGTTTAGTTCACTTATCAGATCTTTCATGGACACAAACTGGCGAAGAAGCAATTCGAAACTTCAAAAAAGGTGACGAGCTTGAAGCGCTAGTATTGAGCATTGATGTTGAAAAAGAACGAATTTCACTAGGGGTTAAGCAACTTACGCCTGATCCATCTGGTGCAACTTCAGAAGAAAAACCTGAAGCTAAACCTAAAGCTAAAGCAACAAAAGCAGCTAAAGAAGCAACTCAAGTGCCAGATGATGGCGCTGCAACCGCAGGCACTACAAATTTAGGCGCATTGCTTAAAGCTAAGCTTGATAGCAAAAATAACGAATAAGGTGGAAAGCAATGACAAAATCTGAGCTTATTCTTAACTTAGCAGCACGTTTTCCTCAGCTTGTAGTCAAAGATGCTGAACTTTCAGTCAAAGCAATTGTTGACTCAATGACGGAAAACTTAGCAGCTGGTGAGCGAATTGAAATTAGAGGCTTTGGTAGTTTCAGTCTAAATTACAGACCGCCTCGCCTAGGTCGCAATCCAAAAACTGGCAGTAAAGTTGAAGTGCCTGCTAAGCATGTACCTCATTTTAAAGCTGGAAAAGAGTTACGTGAACGCGTAGATTTAGTCTAGCTTCTAAGCTTCATCCATCAATCAGTTTTATTTTGGTTGATTCTTAAAAACGGTAGTTTCCAAAATCGAAAGATCGAGGATCTGCCGTTTTTTTATATCATTTTTACCTAGCCCTTTTTAGCTAGCGCCAGTAAAATCGAAAACATGCGAATTATTTACACAATTTTGGGCATAACACTATTCATTCTTCTGACAGGTTTTGCCCTGAAGAATGCTTACCCAGTCACCCTTTTTTATTATCTAGGCGTATCATGGCAAGCCCCATTTTCACTCATATTATTCATAGTATTTTTGTCGGGTATAGTTGCCAGCCTAATTGCCATCATGCCGACATTTATTAAACTTCGCCGCGAGTTAAATCGATTAAGAAATGAAAATGTTTATTCAAACAAGATTCAAGGCGAGAAATAATGGATTTTGAATATTGGTGGCTTATTGCCATCCCCCTCTTTTTTGCGCTTGGATGGGTTGCAGCACGAATTGATATCAAACAATTACTGTCTGAATCAACCAGCTTACCTGCTGCTTATTTTAAAGGCTTAAATTTCCTTATTACCGACCAACAGGATAAAGCTATTGAAGCTTTTATTGAGGCTGCTCAGGCCAATTCGGAATCATTAGAACTTCACTTTGCGTTAGGCAGCTTATTCCGCCGAAGCGGCGAAGTAGATCGTGCAATTAATATGCACTTAAGCCTTCTGGAACGTAAGGAATTACCATCTGAACAAAGAAAAGCTATTAAAGCAGAGCTTGCACAAGATTATCTAAAAGCAGGCTTATATGACCGTGCAGAAGAATTATTTAGCGGGTTAGATGATAGTAGGTACAAACAACCAGCGCTTCGCGCCTTATTAGAAATTTATATCCGCGAGCGTGAATGGCAACGTGCTATTAAGACCGCCACTGAACTAGAACGTGTTTCTGGGGTTTCTTTCCGTAAAGAAGTGGCGCAGTTTTATTGTGAAATGGCAATTAAATCCATGCTTGACCAAGATGGTCACACAGCACGACATGAACTTGAGATGGCCTTAGATGCTAATAAAAATTGCGTAAGAGCTAATATCATGCTTGGAGATATGGAAGCAAGTAGCAAAGCATATAAGCTCGCAATCGCCTTCTGGAAACGTGTTGAGTTTCAAAAGCCAGAATATCTCGGACTGGTTGCTCATAAGTTATTGAACAGCTATAGAGAGCTGGGTGAACTTAATGAAGGCATTCAACTAATAAAAGAATATTTTCAAAACTACAAACTACCAACCCTACTCTCTGTGGTATTTGAAATTACTCTCACTGAGCAAGGAGCGGATGCGGCAGCGAATCTAGCGCTCAAGGATTTAGAAAGAAAACCTAGCTTACAAACGTTAGATCAACTCCTAAAAGCGCGGGGACTGCAAAATGCGAATACCAACAGCGACATTAACTTAATGCACCAAACTATCCGTTATGCCATAGGTAACCGCAACGCGTATTATTGTGATCAATGCGGCTTTAAAGCCCGTAACTTCCATTGGCAATGTCCCGCATGCAATGCATGGGAATCTCTTCCTTCGGAACCAAAAGAAACTGCAATTTGAACCACATGATAGATGACCCTAAAATTGTTATTGCTTTAGATTATCCGAGCCCTCAAGTTGCACTTAATTTTGTGCAACAACTGGATCCAAAGCTTTGCAGATTAAAAATAGGGAAAGAGCTATTTACTGCTGCTGGCCCTCAGCTTATTGAAACACTTATCTCAAAGGGCTTTGGAATATTTTTAGATTTAAAATTTCATGATATTCCAACCACTGTCGGCAAAGCCTGCGAAGCAGCAAGTCGATTAGGAGTATGGATGCTGAACGTACATGCATCTGGTGGAAGCGGCATGATGGAAGCGGCACGTGAGGGTGTTGACCGATCAGGCCAAAAACCCCTACTCATTGCTGTAACCGTCCTTACCAGCATGAATCAAAGCATGCTCAATGAAGTTGGGGTGACTGGGTCAGTTGCAGCCCAAGTATTGAAACTTTCTCTACTCACAAAAAAATCCGGTCTTGATGGCGTTGTTTGTTCTGCGCAGGAAGCCCCTGTTTTACGTAAAGCCTTAGGAGACGATTTCTGTTTAGTGACGCCAGGCATTCGTCCTTCAGATACAAACATTGATGATCAATCTCGGGTGGTAACCCCAAGCCAAGGCTTAGCTCTAGGATCGAGCTATTTAGTTATTGGTCGACCAATTACACAGTCACCAACACCGCTAGAAACGCTTATAAAGATCAATAGGGAATTAATGCTATAAAAAAGCCCGCATCAGCGGGCTTTTTTATAGCATTAATAATTTATTTAACCCGCATCCCAGCTTGAGCGCCTATGTCCGGCGATAAAATAAATGGGCCGCCATGCTCATCGCTTGCAGCTAACACCATTCCATCAGACATACCGAACTTCATCTTGCGTGGCGCAAGATTTGCCACCATAACAGTTAATCGACCGATCAAAGTCTCAGGATCGTAAGCAGACTTGATGCCTGCAAATACTTGCCGTGGAGTAGCCTCACCGATATCTAAGCTCAATCTCAGCAACTTTTCTGCACCATCAACATGCTCAGCATTAACAATTTTTGCAATTCGTAAATCTACCTTAGTAAAATCATCAATAGAGATGTAATCACCGTCATTTTCAGACACTATTGGGGCAGGTTTAGATGCCGCCAGCACAGGGGTTTGTTGCAAAGTTTCTTTATTCGCATTTGTCATAGCTTCAATGTTTTTCGAGTCTATTCTGGTAATTAAATGGGTATATTCGTTAATCACATGACCGTCATCAAAGGAATCATTCACGCTAGCCCATGTAAGCGGTGCAATATTTAAGAAACGTTCAATATTATCTGCCAAATCCGGCAATGCTGGCTTTAAGTAAAGTGTAAGTAAGCGGAACATCTCAAGCGCACTTGAACAATCTGCATGTAATTTAGCTTGCGCCACATCACCCGCTTGCTTCGCCACAACCCAAGGTGCCGCCTCTGCAACATCAGCATTAGCCAAATCAGCTAAACGCATAATTTCACGTTGCGCACGGCTATAATCCCGCGCTTCATAAGCTTTAGCAATTTCAGGTGCAGCCGCTTTAATTATTTCTACAACAGCATGTTTATTAGCTGAAACCAATTTCCCAGCAAAGCGCTTATTGATAAACCCCGCCGTGCGGCTAGCGATATTAATGTATTTTCCAACCAAATCACTGTTAACACGAGCAACAAAGTCTTCTAAGTTTAAGTCAATGTCTTCCATACTGCCATTTAGTTTTGCCGCATAGTAATAACGCAAATACTCAGGATTTCCAATATGATCCAAATAGCTCCGCGCAGTAATAAAAGTACCGCGAGACTTAGACATCTTTTCACCATTCACCGTTAAAAAGCCATGCGAGAAAACTTGAGTTGGCTTGCGATAGCCAGCGTACTCCAATGTTGCAGGCCAAAATAAGGCGTGAAAATATAAAATGTCTTTACCAATAAAATGGTAAAGCTCTGTCTTAGAGTCCGATTTCCAATACTCATCAAAATCGAGACCCTTTTTATCACATAGATTTTTAAAACTTGCCATGTAACCGATTGGTGCATCTAACCAAACATAAAAGTACTTGCCTGGCGCATCGGGAATCTCAAAACCAAAATAAGGGGCATCACGAGAGATATCCCAGTCAGACAATTTATTCTCGCCTTCCTCACCGATCCATTCTTTCATCTTGTTAGCAGCTTCTTGTTGCAGCGTCCCAGAACGTGTCCAGCCACGCAGGAAATTGCTGCATTCTGAAAGCTTGAAGAAGTAATGCTCAGTCTCCTTACGCACTGGCGCTGCGCCAGAAACTGCAGAAAATGGATTAATTAACTCCGTTGGATTGTAAGTTGCACCGCAGACTTCACATGAATCTCCATATTGATCCTTTGCATGACACTTAGGGCATTCGCCTTTGATGAAACGATCAGGCAAAAACATATTTTTAACAGGATCATAAAACTGTTCTATGGTTTTTATTGCAATTTTTCCATTCTCTTTAAGCGCCTTGTAAATACTACTTGCTAGCGCTTTATTTTCAGACGAGTTGGTTGAATAGTAATTATCAAACTCAACTAAAAAATCTGAGAAATCCGCATAATGCTCTTTATGCACTTTTGCGATTAAAGCCTCTGGTGTAATCCCCTCTTTTTCAGCCCGCAACATGATCGGTGTTCCATGAGTATCATCTGCACAGACATAATGCACCGTATGCCCCTGCATTTTTTGAAAACGCACCCAAATGTCAGTCTGGATATACTCAACCAAATGGCCTAAATGGATACTGCCATTCGCATAAGGCAGTGCTGAAGTAATAAGAATTTTACGACTCATGAATTTCAATCTATTTGTAAATTGTTCGAATACGCCCATTTTAACAAATGACGAGCGCTTTCACATGCGTTAAAATTACCTTAATCTTTTACTCAAGAATTATTGCAAGGGAATTTAGATGGCAATTTCAGAATTAGACATTCAAAATGTTCTCAAAAAATTGATAGATCCAAACACTGGGGTGGATTTCATCTCAAGCAAGTCGGCAAAAAACATTCAAATTGATGGCAACAGCCTTTCAATAGATATCGTTTTAGGATATCCAGCAAAAAGCGTACTTTCTGAACTGAAGAGTCTGATTGAAACTCAATTGAGTTCGATTGTTGGCATAGAAAAAGTGACAATCAACATCGGCAGTCGGATCGTTCCGCATAGCGTTCAGCGCGGGGTCCCCCTAATTCAGAACGTTAAGAACATTATTGCAATCGCTTCTGGCAAAGGCGGCGTAGGCAAATCAACGACTGCAGTTAATCTAGCACTAGCGCTAGCAGAAGAGGGTGCTAATGTTGGCATTTTAGATGCTGACATCTATGGCCCAAGTCAACCACAGATGCTAGGCATTTCAGGAAGGCCTGACAGTGCTGACGGAAAAAGTATAGAAGCTATGCAAGCTCATGGCATTCAAGCCATGTCGATAGGATTTTTAATTGATATCGATACTCCGATGGTGTGGCGAGGCCCAATGGTAACTGGGGCGCTAGAACAATTGCTACGAGATACCCGATGGAAAAATTTAGATTATTTAATTGTCGACTTACCACCTGGCACTGGTGATATCCAACTGACACTTTCGCAAAAGGTTCCTGTAACTGGAGCTATTATAGTCACCACACCACAAGATATTGCGCTTTTGGATGCTCGCAAGGGCCTCAAAATGTTCGAAAAAGTGGGAATCCCAATTTTAGGGATTGTGGAAAACATGAGCACGCATATATGCTCGAATTGTGGACATGAGGAGCATATTTTTGGCGCAGGTGGTGGCGAAGCAATGTGTAAGGACTACAACGTAGACTTACTAGGCAGCTTACCATTAGATATTAAAATTCGAGAGCAATCAGACGGTGGAAAACCCATCGTAATTAGCGAACCTAATGGTGAAATTGCCAACATCTACAAACAAATTGCTAGAAAGACAGCATCCAAGCTCTCTCAACTAGCGCTAGATCAAAGCAGTAAGTTCCCAAATATTGTAATTCAAAATACCTAAACAAGAACTCCGACATTCGGGGTTCTTGTTTAGGTGCATTCCAAGACTAACGGTTCTCTCCTAATACGTCACGCCAAAACAATAAACATCAACACCATTTTCAGGTGTAATCAAAGTAGCTGGAATGGCGACCCCTTGACGCCAATTATTCACAGCCTCTTGCTTGCCTGCCCCCGTCACCAAGAAAATTACTTCTCGGGTGTTGCTTAAACGCTGCTGACTCATTGTGATTCGATCAGATGGTGGTTTAGGTGCGTCAAATACAGGCACTGCATCAGCAGAATTGTCGACTGCTTGATTGGGAAATAAGCTAGCCGTATGACCGTCTTCACCCAATCCTAAAAGCACCAAATCAAACGCTAGTAGCCCATGAAGCGTTTTAGCATAGGCTTTGGCGCCATCAACATTACCCAATTCAGCTGGGATATCATGAATTTGATTTGCAGGAATGCTTACATGATTTAGCCAAGTAGTGCGAGCCATTAAACTATTGCGTTCAGCATTATCTTTTGGCAAGCAACGGTCATCATTGTGATAAATATGCCAATGCGCCCAATCTGCGTTTGCTTCTTTAAGTAAAGCATAAACGCTTTTAGGCGTTGCACCCCCTGCTAAAACAATTGAAAAATGACCACGAGTGGCGATTGCCTCATCCGCTGCAGCTAAAATTCTATTTAATGTTGCATGATTAATTGCGTCTTGTGTTTCAAAATCGTGCCAGCGGCTGATTTGCTTTGATTTTTCTTGGTTTGTGTTTTGCATGATGCAAAGCCTTCACGTTATAATTGCTTACTATTTTAATGAATCAATTTAGCTCGCCATCTTACCCAAAAGGACGACGGCAGACTATATCCTAATCAAGGAAAAACAATGAAACTTGCAATGATCGGTTTGGGCAAGATGGGTGGAAACATGACCTCACGCTTGCTTCGCAGTGGTATAGATGTTGTTGGATATGATAGAAGTATAGAAGTTGTGACAAAGCTAACCGAAAATGAAGGCATGATTGCGGCGTGCTCGGTACCCGATGCAGTTTCAAAATTGGGCGATAACGGCGAAAAACGGATTGTTTGGTTAATGCTGCCAAGCGGCGAACCCACTGAAATTGAAATTCAAAATCTTGCTCATATGCTTTCTAAAGGCGACATCATTATTGATGGGGGCAATTCAAACTACAAAGATAGTCAACGCCGAGGCGCTTGGTTAGCAGAACGTGGTATTGGTTTTATGGATGCCGGGACATCAGGCGGGATTTGGGGCTTAGAAAATGGGTACTGCCTAATGGTTGGTAGCACCCCTGAAATCGCAAAAGTAGTAGAACCTATCCTAATAGCCCTTGCCCCATCTAAAGAGCACGGTTGGGCTCATGTTGGTCCAGTTGGTTCTGGTCACTTCACCAAAATGATTCATAACGGTATCGAATACGGCATGATGCAAGCCATGGCTGAAGGTCTGGATCTATTAAAAGGCAAAACAGATTTCCATTTAGATTTAGCACAAGTCACAGAGTTGTGGCGTCATGGTTCAGTGGTTCGAAGCTGGCTATTAGATTTAACAGCTGATGCACTTAAGGAAGACCAAGAATTAACTGCGGTTGCTCCATACGTTGCTGATTCTGGCGAAGGGCGTTGGACAGTAATGGAGTCTGTTGAGCAAGGGGTTGCTGCACCCGTATTAACACTTGCATTACAAGCTCGCTTTAGAAGCCAAGACGCAACTGGCTACAGCTACAAGTTATTATCAATGATGCGCAATGGCTTTGGTGGTCATTTCGTCAAGTCCGTTAACGACTAAGCACAAAACTCATGGCGGCCATTGAACAATGGTCGCTTATCAAACCCGAAACTTTAGGAAAATTGAAGTAATGAGCAAACAAATCGATCCTTGTACCCTTGTCTTATTTGGCGCTAGCGGTAATTTATCTCGTATCAAGTTAATTCCCGGCCTGTTCCGTTTAGATGCTGCTGGGCGCTTACCAGATCATATGGTTATTTTATCTGTGGGTCGCGGTGACATTTCTCAAGACGATTGGCATAAAGAAATCAAAGGCATGTTGGACGCTAAATTTAAAGGCGGCTTTGACGCAAAAGTATTTGAACGTTTTATCGCACGCAACCATTACCACGCCAACCCACCAACCGATCCGAATGCTTTCGAAAAAATGCGGGATAAGTTGAGTGATCAAAAAGTGTTTCCACAAAACCTAGCTTATTTCTTGTCTGTGCGCCCTACTGACTTTGCGCCAGTAGTGGAACAACTTTCAGGCGTAGGGTTACTTGATGAAAGCAAATACTGGCGACGTGTGTTGATTGAAAAGCCATTTGGCACTGACCTCGCAAGTGCACAAGATCTTCAATTAAAAATCACGAAGCACTTAAAAGAGAGTCAAATTTACCGCATTGACCATTACCTCGGTAAATCAGCGATTCAAAACATCATGTTGACTCGCTTTACCAACGCGATTTTTGAACCCCTTTGGAACAGAGAGTATATCGACCACGTACAAATCACCAACAATGAAACATTAGGCGTTGGCGAACGCACAACCTTCTACGATGCAACTGGCGCTCTTAGAGACATGTTTCAAAGCCATTTACTGCAAACAATGGCACTTGTGGCAATGGAAAAACCAAAAGACCTAACACCTGATAGCATACGCGCAGAAAAAATCAAAGTTTTAGAATCCATTCGCCCCATTGACTTAGCAAACTTCAATAAACAAGTATTCCGTGCTCAGTATGCTGCTGGTCGTGTTTGTGCAAGTGACGGGCACGGTGAAAACGTCCCTGGCTACTTGGAAGAAGTAAAACGTGATGGACTTGGCGATATAAGCTTCACAGAAACCTACGCTGCCGTTAAATTATTTATTGATAACCCTCGCTGGAATGGCGTGCCGTTCTATGTCCGCACAGGCAAACGTATGCATGAAGGTAACACTGCTATTGCCATTCGTTTCAAACAATCACCAATCGAATTAAAAGAAGGTCAACATCACAACTGGCTGATCATCAATATTCAACCGCGTGAATGTGTGAAAATTGAGATGGAATCAAAGATTCCTGGTTTGGATATTGCGACACGCACGATGAGCATTGATGGACCACAGCGCAAACAAGATGACGAAACAATCGATTCATACGAAACATTGATGTTGAATTTAATGGAAGGTGACCCTTCACAATATCTGCACATTAGTGAAGTCGAAGCGCAATGGCGTTTGGTTGACCAGATTGTAAACGCATGGGCAAAAGATAAAACGCCATTGCATCAATACCGTGCTGGCAACCGCGACCCAGAAGAGTCTAGCGTAATTTTCGAAGCAGAAGACCAGTTCTGGCGTTACAGCATTGAGCTGGGTGGCGACCAACACTAATGTTGTGATTACAAATCGCCTGCGCGGATTGCCAGTAAAATGGCATAATGCGTGGGCATTTTAATTTAGTTATTTTTGTTTTTTAATGGATGGTTGAGTGAATAATGAGCATTAAATCAGATAATTGGATACGCCGCATGGCCGAACAACATGGCATGATAGAGCCGTTTGAGCCAAATCAAGTTAAAGTTAATGCCGAAGGTCAACGCGTTGTCTCATATGGTACATCAAGCTATGGATACGATATTCGCTGTTCAAAAGAATTTAAGTTATTCACCAACCTTAATAGCACAATTGTCGACCCAAAAAACTTTGACCCCAATTCATTTGTAGAAGTGAATGCGGATTACTGCATCATTCCACCAAATTCATTCGCACTAGCCCGCACTGTTGAATATTTCCGCATTCCAAGAAATGTACTAACTGTTTGTTTAGGGAAATCCACTTATGCACGTTGCGGAATTATTGTAAATGTGACGCCATTTGAACCAGAATGGGAAGGTTACGTTACCCTTGAATTTAGCAACACAACCCCACTTCCAGCAAAAATTTATGCTAACGAGGGTTGTGCCCAAGTACTATTTTTTGAAGCAGATGAAGACGACATTTGCGAAACCAGTTATAAAGACCGTGGCGGAAAATATCAAGGCCAAGTCGGTGTAACTCTTCCTAAAATCTAGGCCTCAGAATAAGGTTACTCAATGAAATTTAGATTTCCAATTGTTATTATTGACGAAGACTTTCGCTCTGAAAACTCCTCAGGCTTAGGCATCCGTGTGCTTGCAAAAGCGATTGAAGAAGAAGGTTTTGAAGTTTTAGGTGTAACAAGCTATGGGGATCTAACCTCATTTGCCCAGCAACAAAGTCGTGCGTCAGCTTTTATTTTATCGATTGATGATGAAGAAATTGTAGAAGCAAAACCAGAAGCGATTGAGCAATTACGTACCTTCGTGACAGAAATTCGTTATCGTAATGAAGAGATCCCTATTTTTCTTCATGGCGAAACACGCACTTCTCGGCACATCCCAAACGACGTATTACGTGAATTGCACGGATTCATTCATATGAATGAAGATACGCCTGAATTTGTCGCACGGTTGATTATCCGTGAAGCTAAGGCTTATTTAGATAGCCTGCCACCTCCCTTCTTTAAAGCTTTAACTCATTACGCAGCTGATGGTTCGTATTCATGGCACTGCCCTGGGCACTCAGGTGGGGTAGCGTTCTTAAAGTCCCCTGTTGGCCAAATGTTCCACCAATTTTTTGGTGAGAATATGCTACGTGCCGATGTTTGTAATGCTGTGGATGAGCTGGGTCAATTATTAGACCACACAGGTCCTGTGGCTGCATCAGAGCGAAATGCTGCACGGATTTACAACTGCGATCACTTGTACTTTGTGACCAATGGCACATCAACTTCGAATAAAATCGTATGGAACTCAACCGTCGCACCGGGCGATATTGTTGTCGTTGATCGTAACTGTCACAAATCCGTATTGCACTCGATTATTATGACTGGTGCAATACCCGTATTCTTAATGCCAACCCGCAACCATTTTGGCATTATCGGCCCGATACCAAAAGCCGAGTTTGAATGGGAAAATATTAAGAAAAAAATAGAAGCGAATCCTTTTGCAAAAGATAAAAATGCAAAACCACGCGTCTTAACCATTACACAATCCACCTATGATGGCGTTCTTTATAACGTTGAAGAAATTAAAGAAATGCTAGACGGAAAAATTGACACCCTCCATTTTGATGAAGCATGGTTACCTCACGCAACATTCCATGATTTTTATGGTGATTACCATGCCATTGGTGCTGATCGCCCTCGCTGTAAAGAGTCGATGATTTTCTCTACACAATCTACGCATAAATTGCTTGCTGGTCTTAGTCAAGCCTCGCAAATTCTAGTGCAAGATGCTGAAGGCATTCAGCTTGACCGTGATGTATTCAACGAAGCATATTTGATGCACACCTCAACTAGCCCTCAATATTCAATCATTGCCAGTTGTGATGTAGCTGCCGCAATGATGGAGGCACCTGGCGGCACAGTATTAGTCGAAGAATCCATTATGGAGGCATTAGACTTCCGCCGTGCGATGCGCAAAGTGGATGAGGAATGGGGTGCTGACTGGTGGTTTAAAGTTTGGGGCCCAAACGATCTATCAGAAGAAGGCATCGAGGAACGCGAAGCTTGGATGCTTAAAGCCAATGAACGCTGGCATGGCTTCGGCAATCTTGCCGAAGGCTTCAACATGCTCGATCCAATTAAAGCCACTATAATCACCCCAGGATTGGACGTGGATGGGGACTTCTCTGATGAGTTTGGCATTCCAGCTGCCATCGTCACCAAATACCTTGCTGAACATGGCGTGATTGTTGAGAAGACTGGCCTTTATTCATTCTTCATCATGTTTACCATTGGCATTACAAAAGGCCGCTGGAACACAATGGTAGCCGCTTTACAGCAGTTCAAAGATGATTACGACAAGAACCAACCATTATGGAAGGTATTACCTGAGTTCGCAGCCAAATTTCCACGCTACGAACGAACTGGCTTAAGAGATTTGTGTACGCAAATTCACGAAATCTACAAAAAGAATGATGTGGCGCGCTTAACCACCGAAATGTATCTATCAAACATGGTACCAGCCATGAAGCCGACTGATGCATTTGCAAAAATGGCGCACCGCGAAATTGACCGTGTATTGATTGACGAGTTAGAAGGCCGAATCACTGCCGTGTTGCTAACCCCTTACCCACCAGGCATTCCACTGTTAATTCCTGGCGAACAGTTCAATGCTATTATCGTTAACTACTTGAAGTTTGCACGTGAGTTTAACGAGCGCTTCCCAGGATTTGAGACTGATGTTCATGGCTTAGTGAAACAAGTGGTAGATGGTAAAGCTATGTACTTCGTTGATTGTGTAGCAGAATAATTTAACGAATCAAATAAAAAAGGCGCTTAATCAAGCGCCTTTTTTATTTTTTAAACACTATTGAGTTCGCAGATAGGTCATATAGCTAAACCCTAAGCCATCATCAGTCTGATGGTGTTCACGCGCCCCTGCTTGCCATTTAGACGCATCAAATTCAGGGAAAAATGCATCCCCCTCATACTCTGCATTAATCTCAGTGATATAGAGCTTATTAGCAAGCGTTAAGCCGTCTTTATAAAGCTCTGCCCCACCAATCAAGAATGCTTCATTATCATCGCCACAAGCATCAATTGCAGCCTTTAGGCTATGCACAACAATCGCTCCCTCGACCTTGTAATCTTTATTTCTCGTGACGATGACAGTCGTTCTACCAGGCAATAAACGACCAAGAGAGTCGTAGGTTTTACGACCCATGATAATGTGATGACCTGTGGTTAAAGCACGAAAGCGTTTAAGATCTTCGGGCAAATGCCAAGGTAAGGTATTGTTAACGCCGATAACACGATTTTTAGCAATTGCAACGATTAAAGACAAACATGCCATACTAAACAGCGACCACGCCTTTAATTGGGGGATGTGGATCGTAGCCTTCTAGCGTAAAGTCTTCAAATTTAAAATCAAAAATATCTTGTACATTCGGATTAATGTGCATGGTTGGCAAAGCACGCAAATCACGCGTGAGTTGCTCATTCACTTGGTCGAAATGGTTGCTGTAAATATGTGCATCGCCTAGCGTGTGTACAAAATCACCAAGTTTTAATCCACACACTTGCGCAACCATCATGGTGAGTAATGCATAAGATGCAATATTGAATGGAACGCCCAAGAAAATATCTGCGCTTCGCTGATAAAGTTGACAACTCAATTTGCCATCAGCCACATAAAACTGGAAAAAAGCATGGCAAGGGGGTAATTTCATTTGGTCAACATCTGCCACATTCCAAGCAGAAACAATCAACCGACGTGAGTCCGGATTGTTCTTAATCATATTAACGACTTGCGTAATTTGGTCAATATGCGTGCCATCTGGATTGGGCCAGTTGCGCCATTGGTAGCCATACACAGGGCCTAAATTGCCATTTTCGTCTGCCCATTCATCCCAAATTCGCACACCGTTTTCTTTAAGATAAGCAATGTTAGTACTGCCTTTTAGAAACCAAAGCAGCTCATGAATAATAGATTTTAGATGCACTTTCTTAGTCGTCACAAGCGGGAAGCCTGCATTCAAATCAAAGCGCATTTGATAACCAAAAACAGAAACTGTCCCTGTACCTGTCCTGTCTTCTTTCTTATTGCCGTTTGTAAGCACATGGCGAACTAGGTCTTGATATTGCTTCATGCTTGCTCCGTCTTACTAATGAGTATTAGCGAGAATATATGCTTTTACTGTCTCAACATCTGCATTTATAACTTCAAATCGTTGTGGAAGATTTTCGATACCGTCTAATACGCCTGGACGATCTGGTAGGTGTCCTAAAGCTTCAAAAATAGCATCCTCAAATTTGGCTGGCAATGCAGTTTCTAATACCAACATGGGCGTATTCGCATCACGAAGCTCTAAGGCTACTTTCAAGCCATCAGCTGTGTGCGTGTCAATCACGACGCCATATTTAGCCTCACACTCACGAATAGTATTCATACGATGAAGATGATTACTACTTCCGGATACAAAGCCATAATCCGCAATCTTCTCGAACAAATCCATTTTTTTGATATCAAAAGCTCCGCCAGCATCAACTGATGACCAAAGTTCGCGCACTTTTGATGCGTCACGACCTACTAAATCAAATACAAAACGCTCAAAATTGGATGCCTTACTGATATCCATAGAAGGGCTAGATGTATGATAGGTGTTCGCTGAGCCACGTGGGCGATAAACACCTGTCTTAAAGAACTCATCGAGCACATCATTTTCATTGGTAGCGACAACTAACTTATCTATGGGCAAGCCCATCATTCGAGCAATATGTCCTGCACAAACATTACCAAAATTACCTGATGGCACTGCAAAACTTACTTTCTGACGATTATTTTCCGTCACAGCAAAGTACCCTTTGAAGTAGTAAACAATTTGCGCTGCAACACGAGCCCAATTAATAGAATTAACTGCGCCAATTTTATTGGCTGCTTTAAAGGCATGGTCATTAGAAACTGCTTTTACAATGTCTTGAGCATCATCAAAAACGCCCTTAACTGCAATATTGAAGATATTTTTATCTTGCAGACTAAACATCTGCGCTTCTTGGAAGCGACTCATTTTTTGATATGGTGATAGCATAAAAACACTTACGCCCTTCTTCCCTCGCATCGCATATTCAGCAGCTGAGCCTGTGTCACCCGAAGTTGCGCCTAAAATATTAGTCGTTTCACCTTTTTTAGCGAGCACATACTCAAATAGATTTCCTAGCAACTGCATCGCCATATCTTTAAAAGCTAAGGTAGGGCCATTAGACAAAGACAATAAATGCAGATTATTTTCTAGCTTAAGCGTTGGCGTAATGTCATCTGCATTTTGGCCTTTGCGAGTAAAGCAATAAACATCAGCACGATAAGTTTGATCAACAATTTCGCGTAAGTCCTTGGCGGGAATATCTTGCTCATCAATTAAACGACTGAGAATTGTGAATGCTAAGTCACGATAAGTCATCCCACGCATAGCACTTAAATCTGCATCAGAAAAATGCGGGTAGCTTTCTGGCAAATACAATCCGCCATCAGGGGCTAAACCCCCAAGTAAGATTTCACTAAAACTTAAGGCCGGCGATTGCCCGCGGGTACTGATGTATTTCATTTATTCAATTCTTCCATACGCAGTCTGACTAACTTACCATCGATAGCCTGCAACGCTTCAATCGCTTGAATTGCTGAGTTCATATTCTTTTCAACCGTAATATGGGTCAAGATCACAATATCCGCTTCAGTTTCGCCATCCTGCGGTTCTTTTTGCATCATCGCATCAATAGAAATTTGTCTATCGCCTAGAATCTTAGTCACTTCAGCCAGGACCCCTGGTTTATCTAAAGCGCGCATACGTAAATAATAAGCACTACTAATTTCGTCGATTGGCAAGATGGGCGTAGTAGCTGTTGAGGTACTATCGTGATAAGCCAAATAAGGTACACGTTGTTCAACACTTGCATTTTGCATACGGGCGACATCCACTAAATCTGCAATCACTGCACTTCCTGTTGGCTCTGCACCAGCACCAGCACCATAATATAGGGTTGGACCGACAGCATCACCTTTCACAACCACAGCATTCATTGCGCCATTGACGTTCGCAATTAAACGCTTTTCTGGAATCAAGGTTGGGTGAACACGAAGTTCAATCCCATTAAGACTGCGTTTAGTAATACCTAGCAACTTTACACGGTAACCAAGTTCCTCAGCATAACGAATATCTTTGCTTTCAAGCTTAGTAATGCCTTCGGTATAAACCTTATCAAATTGCATTGGAATACCAAACCCAATTGCTGACATAATCATGAGCTTATGAGCAGCGTCAATACCTTCTACGTCAAATGTTGGATCAGCTTCAGCATAACCTAAGCGTTGAGCCTCACCGAGCACATCAGCGAATGCCAAGCCTTTTTCACGCATCTCAGTCAAAATAAAGTTTGTTGTTCCGTTGATGATCCCGGCAATCCATTCAATTTTATTAGCCACCAAACCTTCGCGTAGTGCCTTAATGATTGGGATTCCACCAGCTACAGCAGCTTCATAAGCCACAATCACGCCCTTAGATTTGGCTGCTTCAAAAATTTCATTACCATGTAACGCGATAAGCGCTTTGTTGGCGGTAACGACATGTTTACCCTGTTCAATAGCTTTAAGTACTACATCTTTCGCCAGTGTATAGCCGCCAATTAATTCAACAACAACGTCAATATTCGGGTCCGTCACTACAGAAAATAAATCATTTGTGACTTCAATTTGACCATTAGTCAGCTCTTTTGCGTGCTGAACATTACGTTCTGCTATTTTAACAATTTCGATTTTACGTCCTGCACGGAGTGAAATTTCTTCATGATTGCGTTTCAAAACGGTATAGGTGCCACCCCCAACCGTACCAATGCCAAGCAAACCAACTTTTAATGAATTCATACTTTCAAATACTTTCGTTAACGATTTTTATATTGTGCTATGACGTTTTCTATACTGATCTAAAAAGCGCGCGATTCTTGTAATCGCTTCTTTTAAATCATCCACATTAGGCAAAAATACTAAGCGAAAATGGTCAGGCGTCTTCCAATTAAAACCAGACCCCTGTACCAACAAAACTTTTTCTTCCAAAAGTAAATCAAGAATAAACTGTTGGTCATCATCAATTGGATACATCTTAGGGTCAAGCTTAGGGAATAAATACATTGCCGCAGCTGGCTTATAACAAGTAACGCCAGGAATGGAAGTGAGCATTTCATAAGCTAAATCACGCTGTTTACACAAGCGGCCATCTGGCGCAACTAAGTCCTCAATACTTTGATAGCCGCCCAATGCGGTTTGGATGCCTAGCTGACCCGGTACGTTGGCACAAAGGCGCATCGAAGCCAACATATTAAGGCCCTCAATATAATCCTTAGCATGTTTTTTCTCACCAGAAACAATCAACCAACCAGCCCGGTAACCGCAAGTACGATAGTTTTTTGACAGCCCATTAAAAGTAATAAAAAGCACATCATCCGCGAGGGATGCGATTGAAGTATGCGTGTTACCGTCATACAAAACTTTATCGTAAATCTCATCTGCAAAAATCACCAAATTATGATGCCTTGCAATTTCGATAATGCCATGCAAAATTTCATCGGGATACAAAGCGCCTGTAGGATTATTAGGATTGATAATTACAATACCGCGGGTATTAGCATTGATTTTTGATTCAATATCTTTAAGGTCAGGCAACCATCCTGAAACTTCATCACATTGATAATGACGCGCTGTTCCACCTGCTAAGGTAACAGCAGCAGTCCACAAAGGATAATCTGGGGCAGGAACTAAAACTTGATCCCCATTGTTCAGTAAACCTTGCATGGCCATCACGATAAGCTCAGAGACTCCGTTTCCAATAATGATGTCATCAATCGTTACGCCAGCAATATTTTTCTGCTGGGAGTAATGCATAATGGCTTTACGCGCCGCAAATAGGCCTTTAGAGTCCGTGTATCCGGACGCTTGATCCATATTCCGAATAACGTCCTGCAAAATTTCTTCAGGAGCTTCAAAACCAAATGGTGCTGGGTTGCCGATGTTCAATTTAATGATGCGATGACCATCTTCCTCCATCTTTTTGGCACGCGCCAATACAGGGCCGCGAATGTCGTAGCAGACGTTGTTAAGCTTCGAAGATTTAAGTAATGGTTGCACGGTAAAAACCTAAGCAGAAAAATATGGTATCTTACCCTGTCAAGCCTATATCAGGCAATGAAACAAGCTACTTTTAGATTGGCTAATCAGCCTATCAGACATGAGAAATAAAGATGAAGTTACATTTAACTCAAGCCCCCGGCAAACAGCTCATCACCGCTTACAGCCAAGACTGGATTTCAATTAATAATAAAAAGTATATGCAAAGCCTTGTTGTAATGCCAGAAGAGCTAATTTTAGATTGGCAAGTAAGCAGTTTTAATCTATTAAATGAAGCGCATTTTGAATGTTTGTTGTCATGTCAGCCTGAAGTAGTTTTACTGGGTACAGGCGCAATACACCATTTTATTCATCCCAGACTAATCAGTGAGTTAACAGCAAACAACATCCCTGTTGAATGCATGACGACAGACGCTGCTTGCAGAACTTACAATATCCTAATGGCTGAAGGTCGCAAAGTTGCTGCCGCATTAATTTTGTAAAAAATGCATCCACGAAATAAACATAATAATGGTTACAACTTTGATGCACTCAAGCATGCCAATGTGGGCTTAAAGCCGTTCTTAAAAGTCAATGCTCACAACAATATTTCTATTGATTTTTCTAACCCAAAGGCTGTTAAAGCCCTCAATAAAGCGCTCCTTGCTTTACATTACAACATAGTCGAATGGGACATTCCCGACCAATTTCTTTGCCCACCCATTCCAGGAAGAGCCGACTATATTCATTATTTGGCAGATCTGCTTGAGGTTGATCTTCATAAAAAAATGAGGGGGCTGGATATTGGCGTGGGTGCCAATGCAATCTACCCACTAATTGGAAATCGAGAGTATGGATGGGATTTTGTAGGCGTAGATATTGATCTTACTGCCATGAATAACGCACAACATATTTTAGACACAAACAAATTAGGTGAAGCCATTCAACTTCGCTTGCAAACCAAATCAAGCGATATATTTAAAGGGGTTATACAAAAAGATGATTTTTTTGATTTCAGCATGTGCAACCCCCCATTCCACAATTCACTAGAAAATGCACTAAAAGGAACTCAGCGTAAGTTAAACAACTTGGCCAAGAGCGCTGGAAAGCCATTAATAAAAAAACAAAACATTAAACTTAACTTTGGCGGTCAAGCTTCGGAACTCTTCTGTGAAGGGGGTGAGGTTAATTTTATTAATCAGATGATTAAAGAAAGCGTTGATTACAAAAATCAATGCAAATGGTTTACCACTTTAGTTTCAAAAGCTAGCAACCTTGTAAAAATCAAACAAACGCTCATGCAATCAAAAGTAACCATGATGAAAGTTGTTGAAATGAAACAAGGCCAAAAACAAAGTCGATTTATTGCTTGGTCCTTCTTGTAAAAGCAAAAAAGCCCCCATTTTTGGGGGCTTTTTAAGAGATTATGTAGCTTAAAGATTTTTAGTTGAAAAGGTCAATGAAGCGTTTGTCCCACCGAAACCAAAGCTATTTGATAAGGCTGTTTTAATTTTGGCATTATCAATACGCTTACGGACGATATTCATCCCTTCAGCTGCAGGATCCAATGTTTCAATATTTGCAGATGCAGCAATGAAATTACTTTCCATCATGATCAATGTATAAATCGCTTCATTCACGCCAGCAGCACCAAGCGCGTGACCAGAAAGTGATTTGGTTGACGCAATAGCAATCTCGCTATTGCCAAACACCGCACGAATCGCTTCAAGCTCTTTCGTATCGCCAACTGGAGTACTTGTGCCATGCGTGTTGATGTAGTCGATTTGATCAATACCTTCAATCGCCAATTTCATGCAACGCTCTGCACCTTCTCCACTTGGAGCAACCATATCGTAACCATCAGAAGTTGCGCCGTAACCTACCACTTCAGCATAGATTTTTGCACCGCGCGCTTTGGCATGTTCATATTCTTCCAAGACTAAAATACCACCACCGCCTGAAATAACGAAACCATCTCGGTCTGCGTCATAAGTGCGTGAAGCTTTTTCTGGCGTTTCATTATATTTACTTGAGAGTGCGCCCATCGCATCAAACATAAAAGATAAAGTCCAATGTTCTTCTTCAGCCCCGCCAGCAAATACGATATCTTGTTTACCTAGTTGAATTTGCTCTACCCCTGCACCAATACAGTGAGCACTGGTTGAACATGCTGAACTAATGCCGTAATTCACACCTTTGATTTTTGCACCAGTAGCCAAACAAGCGGAAACCCCACTTGCCATTGCTTTCGTGACCATATAAGGCCCAACACGACGCACACCTTTTTCACGTAAGGTATCAATACCTTCCAAAATACTTTCATGAGATGCGCCACCTGCCCCCACAATTAAGCCTGTTCGGACATTTGAAACCATCTCTTCAGGCAAAGCTGAATCCGCAATCGCTTCTTGCATAGCAAGCCATGCATAAGCGTGACCCTTTGCCATGAAGCGCATCAACTTACGATCGATTAACTCTTCTACATTGAGATTTTTAATAGACCCAGCCACATGAGACCGTAAACCCATCTCAACATATTCTGGTTGAAATGTAATGCCTGAGCGGCCTTCATAAAGACTGTCTTTTACTTCAGCTTTATTATTGCCTAAGCTAGACACAATCCCCATGCCAGTAACGACGACACGACGCATAATAGCGCTCTCCCGAACTAGTCTTTGTTAATTTTAAAAATGTTCTGTACTTGTAAATAAGCCAACACGCAGGTCATTGGCAACATAAATTTCACGGCCATCTAATTCCATGCGAGCATCTGCAATACCCATAACCAATTTACGCATAATAACGCGCTTCAAATCGATGTAATAGGTTATTTTTTTCCCTGTTGGTAACACTTGACCGCTAAATTTAACCTCACCGGCACCTAATGCGCGGCCACGGCCGAGGCCGCCCTTCCAACCCAAATAGAATCCAACCAATTGCCACATCGCATCTAAACCCAAACAACCTGGCATCACTGGATCGCCTTCAAAATGACATCCAAAGAACCATAAATCAGGTTTAATATCGAGCTCTGCAATAATCTGCCCTTGACCATAAGCACCGCCATCTTCGTTAATAGCAACTATACGATCAACCATCAACATTGGGGGCAACGGCAATTGCGCGTTTCCTGGACCAAACATCTCACCACGGCCGCAAGACAAAAGCTCTTCGTAGCTAAAGCTATTCTTTTTTTGCATTCTTATACCTAGCCTTTTTTAAAGTTTTACTATTTTCGCTGGAAAATCATTTAAGTGAAAGCCCTAATGTCATTTACGGGCAAAATTTAGGGGTATACAGATCTGTTTACACCATACAAAATCTCAGCTAATATTTGTTACAGTTTTTTTGCACTTATTTAATTTCATTATCTTTCTTACGGGACAAGTCCATGAGCGACAAGCAACTTACCGACTGGCGACAACACGCGCAAAATTTAGAATCAGAAATCAATAAAGTCGTGGTAGGCCAGCAAACACCTATTCGCTTAATTACAACAGCGATATTCTCTCGCGGCCACGTTCTGCTTGAAGGTGACGTCGGTGTAGGTAAAACAACATTATTAAGAGCTTTTACGCGCTGTATCGGTGGGGGTTATCAACGTATTGAAGGCACGATTGATTTAATGCCAAACGATTTGGTGTATCACACTTACCTTGGCGAAGACGGTAAACCGCACGTAAGTCCAGGTCCATTATTAATGTCTGGAGAGAACTTATCAGTATTCTTCTTCAACGAAATTAACCGTGCACGCCCACAAGTTCACTCATTATTACTTCGCGTTATGGCTGAACGCACATTATCAGCTTTCAATAAAGAATATCACTTCCCTCACATGCTCGTATTTGCCGATCGTAACCAGGTTGAAAAAGAAGAGACTTTCGAAATTCCATCTGCAGCACGTGATCGTTTTATGATGGAAATACCAATCGTAGTTCCTGACGACAATGCCATCATGGAATCATTAGTGTTTGATACTAAATTTCATAACGTAGATGCTCTGGTGAATACCATTCCTGCAGACATTTTGCAGTTTGATCAATTAAATGAATTCTCTGCTTTAGTTCAAAACAAAATTGAAGCAAGTTCCACACTTCGTCAATATGCGCTAAATTTATGGCGTGCAACAAAAACACCTAGTGCTTACGGCGTGAAGGTGAGTGGCGTTGATATGAATCGTCTCGTATTGGCAGGCGCAAGCCCTCGTGGCATGAGTATGATGCTTCGTGCCGCGCGCGTAAATGCTTGGCTCAACAACCGTGATTCAGTTTTGCCTGAAGACATACATGCAGTCTTTCATTCTACCGTTGCCCACCGCATAGTATTTAGCCCTGTGTATGAAATGCGCCGCACAGAAATTGCGCGCGAATTGCTCACAGGCATTGTGAATGCGATAGCTGCGCCTTAAAAATCCTAGGCAAGGCTGAATATGCATACTGAGATCAAAGAGTTTAGCTACCATATTGGGTGGCGCTCACGTGGGCGTCGCTCAGGAAGCCACGCAAGTACACAACGTGGGATGGGCATGGAGTTTCGTGGTCACACGACACTGCTTTCATACCCAGACCCGCGCCGCATAGACATTCGGCAAACCATGCGCGATCCACTAGAGCAAGTCTATGTGCGTATTTTTAATCAAAAAAGCGCTACCCCTGTATTCGCTCTTGCAGATTTATCAGGCTCAATGAACTTTGGTAGCAAACAAAGTAAAGTTGCATTAACGAGTCAAATTGCTAGCGCGATTGCTATGTCGGCATACCATAATAGCGACCCATTCGGCTTCATTGGTTTTGATGACGTAGTCCGTGAGGATTGGGTATGCACTCAATCATTCAGGGCGCATCAAGCTTTAGAATTAACCGCGGCATTAAAAAGTTTTGAGCCTGAGCAAGTTGGAAGCATGGGATTAAAAGATGTTAACCGCTATTTACCCCGTGAACGCTCGTTAATCTTTTTAATTTCAGACTTCCACATGCCCCTTAATGAGCTTGAAGAAGCACTTTCATTACTGATGCAGCATTACATTGTTCCCATTGTGCTTTGGGATTCATCAGAATATAAAAACTTGCCTGAATTTGGTATCACTAACGTTACAGATTGTGAAACGGGGCAAAAACGCACACTGTTTTTACGCAAAGAAATGCGCGCCAATATCATTGCTAGTTTTGAAGAAAGACGTATTGAACTTGAAGCTTTATTGATGAAGTTCGATATGCCGCCTTTCTTTGTTGAAGGCGATTTTGACTCCGATGCTTTAACCGAATACTTTCACCAATTTGTGGCGGCCTAATAATGAAATGCGTAATGAATAAATTGATTAAATCTTCAAACATTTACCTCTTCACTTTTGTCTTCGCTTTTATTTTAAGCAAAAGTTTTGTAGTGTTTGCTAACGACGAGCCGTCACCTGATATCCCGGAAGGTATTGTCAAGATAAGTAAAATTAACCCAGATCGTAATGTAGGTTACCTGATGGGCGACATTCTAAACCGCACCATTACCTTAGACGTCAAAAAACCATACAAACTCATTGAAACAAGTTTGCCCATTGTTGGTTATGAACATCGCTATCAAGGACAAGTTTCAGGCATTGAGCTTTGTAAAATCAGTCATACAAAAAAAGAGAATGACGACAAGACTAGTTACGTCATTCATCTTTCATATCAGATATTTACAACTGCTCCCGTAGTAAAGCCAGCAATATTGCCAGCAGAAGTGATCAAATTTCAAGGTCCCGCCTCAGCTGAAGCTAAGGACGGTTTAGTGCAATACAAGATACCTGAGTTCTATTTTAGAATTTCACCAATGGCAGTTTTTGGCGCAGTTAAAATTGAAGACGACATGAGCCCATTAAGACAGCCCATTTTGCTTCAAGCTTTCCCTGAAAAGGAAAAGCTTGTCGCCAGCTTAATTTTGCTAGGTCTAAGTCTAGTAGGCTTACTGTATATTCTGGGCTCACGTGCTTGGTTACCATTTATGGGCAGGCCATTTGCACAAGCCGGACGGCATTTACGTGGACTCTCAGCAACAAATACAGATGACCTTAAGACTGCCTTAACATGCTTACACAAAGCAATTAACAGTACAGCAAAATACAGTGTGTTCAGCGATAACGTCAGTGATTTTCTAACACATTCGCCAAGCTTTAAAGTTATTGAAAATGAGCTTGGTCAATTCTTTGAGCTATCACATAAAGTTTTCTTTGATACTCAAGACACGAGTGCCCATGATAAAAATTCCCTGGTTTGGCTAAAGCGTTTTTGCAAACAATGTCGCGATTGTGAACGCGGCCTAAAACCAGCTAATTTGAAGAAGATTTAGGGCATGAACTTTCCCGTTTTCTTTAACTCCCCTTGGGCGCTCTGGCTACTTCCTTTAGCAGCGATGCCATTTGTGCTAGACCGGGCATTTACACAGCGGTATTCATGGGTTGCGATGCTGCCCAAGGACAGATTGTCAGACTTGATTGGCTTATTACTTAAAGTATTGGCGGTATTAGCCTTACTTTTTATTATCCTGGGTCTAGGAAGTCCACATAGCCAACAACAAAGCATTGAGAGAATCGGCGTGGGCGCTCAAATCGCTTTAGTTTTAGACCGCAGCGCCAGTATGGATGACCCTTTTTCTGGGGGCGATACGAATGGCAAGGTTGCTGAAACTAAGTCTGTTGCAGCCAGTCGGCTGATTACTCAATTTGTTAAGTCTCGCCAAAATGACATGTTTGGCATGATTACCTTCAGCAACTCGGCAATGTATGTTTTACCCTTAACCGAAAATCGTGAAGCAATTTTAGCTGCCGTCCAAGCGACAGCTGGTAACGCCCTATTCCAAACCAACATTGGGAGTGGCATGACAAGCGGTGCCGGTCTTTTCGATAAAGTCCCAGATTCTGGCTCACGTGCAATGATTTTACTATCGGATGGTGGCGGCCGTATTGATGCGGACACACAACAAAAGATTCGCGATTGGTTAGATCGCTTACACATAGGCTTGTATTGGATTGTATTAAGACAACCTGGTGGTTTAAGTATTTTTGATGCAAACTATGTCCCGCCTGAAGATGCCGTTTTGCCGCCTCAAATTGAACTGAATGAGTTTTTCAAGACATTAAACTCACCATTTCATGCCTATGAGGCAGATGATCCAAAATCATTAGCTGCTGCGATTGCAGACATTAATCAAAAAGAAAAGAAACCTATTCGCTACCACGAGCAAATTCCTGGCTACGATTTTTCTCAAATATGTTTTTTACTCGCGGCATTGATGATAGGCCTATTACTCGTTGTGAAATATTTAGAAGTTAGAACATGGGATTAAGCAAATGACACTCAATATATTTAAAATCCTTAATGCTAAAAAACTCACATGGATATTGATTATTTCAGCCATGGTGAGTGCAACTTTCGCAGCCGTCGAAATAAATCGCATTCATCAAATACAAGCGTTTAACGAGGCTATTTTGAACGCTAAATCACCTAAAACAGATATGCAAAGTTTTGAGGCTAAGTTTGCAACCGCTTATTGGCTTGCCAAAAATGAGCGTTACAAAGAGTCCACTTTGCTTTTTACTCATCTATTAGAGCATGCTAACAAAAAACAAAAAGAAGCCATTCAGCATAACTTGGCGACCATATTTTTTCGTCGCGGCTTAGCGTTAAATGGGACCAACATGAAAGTTGGAAAAGAAACAGAATATCTATTAAGACAAGCTAAAAATCTATATCAACAAGCTGTGCGCCTTGATAATACCCATTGGGATACTCGTCATAATTTAGACCGATTAATTCTATTATTGCCTGGCACACCAACACCAGGTGTTGGAGAGTCTGATTCACCTGGTCTGATTATGGGAAACATTCCCGTAGGTCTTCCATAATATGAACAAAGTATTTAATTACTTGCGCAATCGTCGCGACGCTGCTCTATTAGCAAGCGCTTTTGTATTGCTCATTGCCGCAGCATTTAAGCCAGCGATTCCCCTACCACGCAACATTTATAGTTACTTACTTGTTGCTGATATTTCGCAAAGCATGAACGTGGTAGACACAACGTTAGAAGGAAAGCCGACAAGCCGCATTGCTTATACGCAATATATGCTACATCACATTGTTGCCAACATGCCTTGTGGCACAAGAGTCAGTATCGGTTTATTTGCGGGGGTGAGTATTGCTGCACTCTACACACCAATTGAGGTATGTAGTAATTATGCAGCAATTCAAGACACCATAGATCATCTAGATTGGCGAACCGCTTGGTCAGGCAATAGTCGACTGCGCGACAGTATGTTCACGCTTGCTAGAGTAATTCGTGCTTTTCCAGAGCCAGCTCAAGTCGTTTACTTTACAGACGGCGAAGAGGCCCCAAAACTACATGCCTTCAACACCAAAGATCTGACTAACTTTCAAGGTGGTAATGGCTGGCTTTTTGTAGGAATTGGTAGTGAAAAAGGGACCGCTATTCCTAAACTAGATGATAAGAATCAACTGATCGGCTACTGGTCTGCCGATAGTTTCGCGATGCAACCAGGTATTGCACAAATTTCAGAGGCCAATATTGGTGTTCGTGACAACAACGTTGCTGGGGCAACTGGTGACCGATTCTTATCCAAGCTGCAAGAAGAATATCTAAAAGACATCTCTAAACAGGTCAGCGGTGATTATGTACGTGGTGATAGCTTACAAACTATCCTTGCTGCAATGAAAAAACAAAAACCTGCTCGCCGTGATATTGCTCCATATGATATTCAATGGATACTTGCATCGATTGCAGGCCTGCTTTTACTGACTGCATATCTGCCCAAAAGACCCATCGGCAGTTTTTCTAAATGGCTGAGTATTTGGGTGCGACGTAGACGCAAAGCTTAATGCCATGGCTTGATTTATAATAGTCAAACAGCTTCCTTTATACAAAGCAACTTATGAATCAATGGCATGACTTTTTAACTACCCAAGGCGCAATTTTTCAAGAAGATCTTTTGCAATCGTTTGGATATGCAAAAAAGGAACTTGCTGCAGTGGGTAATACCAATGTCCTAACAACGCTAAGCCACTTTGGGATTTTAGAAGTCAGCGGTGAAGATGCTATACCGTTTCTGCAGGGGCAATTAACCAACGACGTCAAACAACTTGATGGAAGCATTAGCCAATATGCAGGTTACTGCAATCCAAAAGGACGTTTATTGGCTTTATTTTTAGCCTTTGCACATCATGATCACTTACATCTACAAATGCCCAAAAATATTTTAGAGGCTATCATCAAGCGATTAAAAATGTACGTATTAAGATCAAAAGTAGTCATCACAGACAAATCTAATGACATTTTATGCTTTGGTGTTGCAGGTCAAAATGTAGAAATTGTCCTTATTAATCTTTTTAAGGAAATTCCTACAGCCGCAAAACAAGTCGTGACTGTTGAAGATGCAACGATCATTAAACTCATTGGTGATCTCCCTAAATTCTATGTTTATACCAACATGAAACATGCAGAGCGCATTTGGGAAACTCTGTCATTAAGCTGCACTAAGGTAGGTAAGCCAGTTTGGGATTATTTAGAGATTCAAGCAGGAATTCCTGAAATAATTCCCGGCACTCAGGAAGCTTTTGTTCCGCAGATGATTAATTTAGATGCGCTCGATGGGATCAATTTCAAAAAAGGCTGTTATACAGGCCAAGAGATTGTTGCTCGCACGCATTACCTAGGCAAAATAAAACGTCGGACACTACTGGCTCATATAGCGACAGATGCTATACCCAATGCGGGGGATTCTATTCACTTAAAAAATCTTGAGGAACAGATTGGACAAATTGTGCGCGTAGCCCCGGCCATCTCTGGTGGTGTTGATGTCTTAGTTGAAATTCGTCTCGAACACTCAGAAGCATCATCTGAAATTCCAATGTGGAAAAACAGTCAGCTACAGTTTAAGCCACTCCCATACACGCTTAATTAATTTAGTGGCTGGGAGTTGTTTTTGATTCTGACTGAGGTAGTGATGCAACTGCAGGCTTACTTGGTGAAAGGCTGCTTGGATCTAGAATCTGAATAAATACTTCATCTTGCTTCACCATTCCAAGCTCACTTCTCGCGCGCTCCTCAATGGCACCGTACCCTTGTTTCAAATCCCTAACCTCTTCATCCAAGCTTGCATTACGTGCTCTTAAGCCATCATTTTTTTCTTTTTGCTGTGAAATCTGCTGATTTAAATTCCACACTCTCAGCCAACTTCCTTTGCCGAGCCACAATGGATACTGTAGCACGGCAATTAAAATAACAAAGATAAGGGTTAATGCTTTCAAGGATGATTAACGTTTAAGGTTATAAAAAGCACCCATACCAGCATAGCTTGTTGCATTACCAAGCTCTTCTTCAATTCTTAGCAACTGGTTGTATTTTGCTATACGCTCAGAACGTGAAAGCGACCCTGTTTTGATTTGCAATGCATTGGTTGCTACTGAGATGTCAGCAATCGTAGTATCTTCAGTTTCACCGGATCGATGAGAAATCACTGATGTATATCCAGCCCGTTTAGCTGTTTCAATCGTTTGAAATGTCTCAGTTAATGTGCCGATTTGGTTCACTTTAATCAGTACAGAATTAGCCACTCCTTTAGCAATTCCTTCACGTAAGATTTTCGCGTTAGTCACGAACAAATCATCTCCAACTAACTGAATATTTTTTCCCATTCGATCTGTTAATACCTTCCAGCCATCCCAGTCATGTTCACTCATCCCATCTTCAATACTGATAATAGGATATTTATCAACCCAAGCGCTTAGATAGTCTGCAAACTGTCCTGATGACAATTGCAATCCTTCTGATTCCAAATGATATTTACCATCTTTATAAAACTCAGAGCTAGCACAATCCAACCCTAATAAAACATCTCGGCCTGGCTCATAACCCGCTGCGGAAATTGCTTCGAGAATGTATTGAATTGCAGACTCATTCGATGGCAAATCAGGAGCAAATCCACCTTCATCGCCCACAGTAGTTGCCAATCCTTGTTTATGAAGAATCTTATTTAAAGCATGAAACACTTCAGCGCCACAACGCAAAGCTTCTCTGAAGCTTGGCAAGCCTGCTGGAATAATCATGAATTCTTGAATATCCACGCTATTTGCAGCATGGGCACCACCATTGATGATATTCATCATTGGCGTAGGCAATTGCATCATCCCTGAACCGCCTAGATAGCGATAAAGGGGCAGCCCTGATTCTTCAGCCGCAGCACGAGCACAAGCCATTGATACTGCTAAAATAGCATTAGCGCCCAAACGAGCTTTGTTCTCAGTGCCATCAATTTCGATCAATGTTGCATCAATAAAGCTTTGGTCTTCAGCGTCTAGGCCAATAATCGCTTCACAAATCTCTGTGTTCACGTTCTCAACAGCTTGTAAAACGCCTTTACCTAGATACCGGCTTTTATCTCCATCTCGTAACTCAACCGCCTCTTTCGTTCCCGTAGACGCGCCAGAAGGGACCGCTGCACGCCCAATGATGCCTGATTCCAATAATACATCGGCTTCAATCGTTGGGTTCCCACGAGAGTCCATAATTTCACGGGCGATAATATCGACAATTGCACTCATGCTTTTTTCCTTAGTTTAAAATTGTTCTTTAAAGCGTTTGCTCAATAAAGCCTGCTTTTTTTACCACTTTATCTAAATCAACAAGAACTTCTAACAAGTCTTTCATTTTAGCTAACGGCCATGCATTAGGGCCGTCTGACAAAGCTTTCGAAGGGTCTGGATGGGTTTCCATAAACAAGCCTGCGATCCCGCTTGCAACCGCTGCACGAGCTAATACGGGCACATGTTCGCGTTGACCACCACTTTTATCACCTTGGCCACCTGGCTGTTGAACGGAATGGGTCGCATCAAATACCACTGGACAATTAGTCTCACGCATAATGGCCAACCCACGCATATCTGATACTAGAGTATTGTAACCAAACGAAGTCCCGCGTTCGCAGACCATAATAGTGTCCGTTCCCCCGTTGGCTTCTTTCGCCTTTTGCACCACTTGCTTCATATCACCAGGAGCCAGGAACTGACCTTTTTTAATATTTACTGGTTTACCGCAAGTTGCTACAGCAGTAATAAAATCTGTCTGACGACATAAAAATGCTGGGGTTTGGAGTACATCAACCACTGAAGCCACTTCAGTGACTTGTTCTTCCGTATGAACATCAGTGAGGATAGGCACACCAATTTGGCTTCGCACTTCGCTTAGAATACGCAAGCCTTCTGTGATACCAAAACCACGAAAAGTTTTATTAGAGCTTCGGTTTGCCTTATCAAATGAAGATTTATAGATAAATGAAATACCAATACTGGCACAAATTTCTTTAAGTTGACCTGCTGTGTCAATGGCCATTTGTTCTGACTCAATCACACATGGACCTGCAATAAGAAAAATTGGATGTTCTATCCCAACATCAAAACCACATAGTTTCATTAATTGGCTCCTTTGTATTTCAAAGCAGCCTCAATGTAAGACTTAAATAGCGGATGACCAGAACGAGGATTTGAAGTGAACTCAGGATGGAACTGGCAACCAACAAACCATGGATGTACGGTTTTAGGCAGTTCTACCATTTCACAGAGTTGTTCAGTAGGCGTACGTGCCGAAATAACTAAACCAGCAGCTTTTAATTGTTCTACGTAATGATTATTCACTTCATAACGATGGCGATGGCGCTCATTAACTTCCGTGCCATAAATTTCTGCGGCCAAGGTGCCGGCTTCAATCGGACATCGTTGTGCACCGAGTCGCATAGTGCCTCCGAGATCAGAATCTTCAGAGCGAAGCTCAACATTACCGTCGGCATCTTGCCATTCTGTGATCAAACCAACCAATGGATTTGGACTGTCCGGATTAAATTCAGTACTGTTAGCATCTTTCAAGCTTGCGACATGACGGGCGAACTCGATCACCGCCAATTGCATACCAAGGCAGATACCTAAATATGGTTTTTTATTTTCACGGGCAAATTGAATTGCTTTGATTTTACCTTCGGTGCCACGCTTACCAAAACCGCCAGGCACTAAGATAGCATCCATTGGCGCTAGCAATGCTGTTCCATCTCGTTCAATATCTTCCGAATCCATGTAATGAATACGAACTTTAGATTGTGTATGAATGCCAGCGTGAATCAAGGCTTCTGTTAATGATTTATAAGACTCTGTCAAATCAACATACTTGCCAACAAAGGCAATATTGACTTCTTGTTTTGGGTGGGCCAAAGCATCTACGATTTTATCCCAGCTGGTGAGGTCAGCTGGCTTTGCTGAAATATTCAACTTGCGACATACAATCTCATCCATCTTTTGCGCATGAAGCAATCCAGGAATTTGATAGATAGAACTCGCATCGACTGCAGAAATGACCGCTTCTGAAACAACATTAGTAAATAGCGCAATTTTATGTCGTTCTTCTTCAGGCAAGCTGCGATCTGATCGGCAAAGCAACAAATCAGGTTGTATCCCAATTTCTCGCAATTCTTTGACAGAATGCTGTGTCGGCTTAGTTTTTAACTCACCGGCAGTTGGGATCCAAGGCAATAAAGTCAGATGGATATAACAAGTGTTTTCACGCCCTTCTTCAAAACCCATTTGTCGAATGGCTTCCAAGAATGGTAATGACTCAATATCCCCTACTGTCCCACCAATTTCTACAATCGCTACTTCAGCACCTTCAGCACCATTTTTAATCTGAGTTTTGATTTCATCGGTGATATGGGGAATAACTTGTACAGTTTTGCCAAGATATTCACCTCGACGCTCTTTTTTGATCACCGTTTCATAGATCTGACCGGTAGTAAAATTATTACGCTTACCCATCCGAGAACTAACAAAGCGCTCATAGTGACCCAAATCTAGATCAGTTTCAGCGCCATCATCAGTCACAAAAACTTCACCGTGCTGAAATGGACTCATCGTGCCAGGATCAACATTAATATAGGGATCTAGTTTTAACATGGTCACTTTGATGCCACGTGATTCAAGAATCGCACCGAGTGAAGCAGCAGCGATGCCCTTGCCCAATGAAGAAACAACACCACCTGTAACGAATACGAATTTGGTCATGAAAATACTTTTCTAGATATTACGGACAAGAGCTTTATTTGTTATATATTTTACTGGAAAGCAGTGGTTGTAACAAACCATGTTTTTTCATTTTCTAGAAAGCATCCGTTATCTAAATAACAAATCCAAATCTAAACAAAAAAAATGGCGAGATATAAAATCTCGCCACGAAATTGGTATATTTAAATACCATTGGAGGTCATACAAGGAGATAACTTATTCATGTAAACAAGCTAATGGATTGTATTTAATCACTGGCTTGTAACAGGAATATGTCACTTTGTTATTACTTTGTATCAATAGTTATTTTTATTAGGAAATTATTCAAAAAAAGCTATTTTTTGAGCTTTTGTTAAAGCCTTTAGCTGAGATTCCGCTTTGCTCGCTTCAGACCTATCAGGATAATACTTATGAGCTAGGATTTTAATTGGGGGATTAGCGCGCGTATATTTGGCGCCCCTACCTTCAGAATGAGCAAGAAATCTTGCCTCCAGATTATTGGTAATGCCAGCGTAGAAACTACCGCCCTTACATTCCAAAAGATATAAAATCCAAGGCATTATTTTGATCTAAACCTAATCAATATCAATCGACCAAAAAAAACGGCTCGATTAACGAGCCGTTTTAATTAAAGCATGTAGCTAAACACTACGAAAAGCAATTAAGCCTTTTGAATGTTTGATGCTTGTTTACCCTTAGGGCCGTCAGTTACATCGAAGCTAACACGTTCGTTTTCTTTTAAGCTTTTATAGCCGCTATCTACGATCGCAGAGAAGTGAGCGAAAAGATCATCGCCACCTTCATCAGGAGTGATAAAGCCGAAGCCTTTAGAATCATTAAACCATTTTACGGTACCAGTTGCCATTGCATACTTCCTTACTAAAACAAGGGGAGGCGCCCCAAAAGTTTGTACTTCACGAACTAAAGCCAGCTACGCCAACAAAAAAAGATCAAAGTAAAAACGCCCAATGTGCTTTGTACTGGGTTAATTCCATGAAGTCAAGTGTTTATTTACCAATAATATATTATTTAAAAGATTATAAAACCAAATAACCACAACATAATGTGGTTTACCCCATAAGCAACACCAACATCAATACAAAAATTTATTTGTTGTAAGTATTTTGTAAGGAAGCATGTTTACTATCCCTACAGTCATTTTTAAAGGGGGCGATTCCATGCTTTTTGTAGTTGACTTTGACGGTACTTTATCTGTTCGCGATACTGTAGATGCAATGCTTGAACGTTTCGCAGACCCATCATGGGAAGAAATTGAAAAAGAATGGCTTGATGGCCATATTACAGCAGTTCAATGCATGCAAAAGCAAGTGCGTATGGTTAAAGCTGATCACGTTGCTCTCGAGAATTTCTTCCGAAGCATTCAGCTCGATGCAAGCTTTCTTCCCTTTTATAAGCATGTCAGCCAATTTGCTAAGGTAGCTGTCGTTAGCGATGGCCTAGACCACGCAATTAAAGTTGCTATGAAAAATGCAGCCTTCCCTGATCTCCCTATCTACGCCAATAAATTACATTTCGTTCCTGATGGTATTGATATGTCCTGGCCACACAAAAATCCAAGTTGCAATGCAGGTAATGGCGTATGCAAATGTAAAGTGGCACAAGATCTATCTGGTGGTGAAAAACCGGTGGTGCTAATTGGCGACGGCAAATCAGATGCATGCTTAGCTAAGTCAGCAGATATCGTGTTCGCAAAAGGCTCACTAATTAAGTACTGCGAGACAAACAATATTCCACACTTCAAATTCCAAACCTTTGCGGATGTTTTAACCAAAGTAAAAACCTGGCCGCAAGAAGCTCGCCGCAACATTACTAGTTTATCTGCTTAATTTTTCGAAAGCCAAAATCATGGATAAAAAAATCATTGAAATCCTCGCAAAGAATGACAAATATTGTTCACATGGAGATACCGTTAATTATGCGGATCCTCCAAAAGTATTTGAAAATTGCGAAGGTAGCTTCTTGTTTGATGAAAACAAGACCCCTTATCTAGATTGGCAAATGTGGTATTCCGCAGTTAACTTCGGTTACAAAAACAAACGTATTGCTGACGTCTTACATAAACAAGTAGATACCCTTCCACAATTAGCAAGCCAATACCTACATAAAGAAAAAGTGGACCTTGCTGAAATAATTTGCAAATACATGGAAGAAAAATATGGCGTAAAGGGTCGCGTTCATTTCAACGTAGGTGGCGCACAAGCAGTTGAAGATTCACTTAAGGTAGTGCGTAACCACACTGGCAAAACACACCAATTTGCATTTATGGGCGGCTACCATGGACGAACATTAGGTGCATCAGCCATCACTTCTAGCTACCGCTATCGTCGTCGCTTTGGCAACTTTGCAGACCGTGCGCACTTTGTGCCTTATCCATATTGCTTCCGTTGCCCATATGGCATGAAAGTAGAAACCTGTGACACATACTGCCACAAACAATTTGAACAGTTATTCGATACTGAATATCAATCTGTTTGGGACGAGAAAGCAAAGCAAAGTGAGTTTGGTGCTTTCTATATTGAGCCAATGCAAGGAACTGGTGGCTACATCGTTCCGCCGGCTGGTTACATGAAAAAGCTTCAAGAATCGTTGAAGAAACGTAACATCTTATTAGTTGCTGACGAAATTCAAATGGGCGTTTACCGGACTGGCAAGCTTTGGTCTTGGGAAAACTTTGACATTATTCCTGACATTTTTGTATTCGGTAAAGCCATCACCAATGGATTGAACCCATTGTCAGGTATCTGGGCACGTGAGGAATTGATCTCTCCAGAAAAATTCCCTCCTGGCTCAACACACTCAACATTTGCTTCTAACCCACTTGGAACCGCAGTAGCACTTGAAGTAATGAACATGACGCTTGAAAAAGACTTTGAGCCACACGTCAGAAACCGCGGCGCTTACTTCTTGAAACGTATTCAAGAATTAAAATCAAGATGGAAATGTATTGGTGACGTAAGTGGTTTAGGTTTAGCACTTCGTATCGAACTATGTGAAAGCGATGGTTTTAAAGCAAGTCGTGCTTTAGCAGACCGCATGTTCAATGAAGGCCTAAAAGGTGACATCATGATTGATGGCAAACAATATGGGCTAGTGTTGGATATTGGCGGCTATGAAAAGAACGTCATTACCCTTGCACCATCACTTTTGATTTCAGAAGAAGAAATTGACTTAGGCATCAAACTATTTGAAGCACTTCTCAAACGATGCGGTGCTGAGTAATCGACTTTAAATCGGGGCTTAATGCCCCGATTTTATTTTTAGCGATTGTTCGATTTAACAAAAGTAAAAAGACTACATGAACCAAGAAATTCTAAACTGTCTCGGATCAACCGGCTTTTACGATAAGCGCGGGGAAGATGCTGTTTTACTGATTCACGGACTGACAGGCACGCCTGCTGAGATGCGTTATATTGCCAAAAATTTACTTAAACAGGGATTTAGCGTTGCTTGCCCACAACTTGCTGGTCATTGCGGCTCCGTAAGCGATCTTAAGCGTTCAAAATGGCGAGACTGGTATAAGTCGATTGAAGTCACGTTCGAAGCCCTCAAAAAAGAACATAAACGTGTTTTTGTTTCAGGCTTATCAATGGGGGCTTTAATCGCCATCAAATTAGCTGAAGAAAAAGGCGAACGTGTAGATGGTCTTGGTTTACTATCTACAACTTTTTTTTACGATGGCTGGAACATGCCGCGCTTAAAACGTAATTTATTACTTCCTTTCGTCTTATACACGCCACTTCAGTACTTTATGTCTTGGGAAGAAACGCCCCCTTATGGGATAAAATGCGAAAGAACACGTGCTTTAGTTCATGCTGTACTCGAAAATAGAGACTCAATGGCGTCTGAAAAAGTAGGAATTTTTAACACGCCTGCAGTCACCATCAAAGAGAGTACAAGACTAATCAAAACCGCTAAAAAAGCTTTACCTAAAGTATACTCACCAACCTTGATTGTTCATTCAACTGAAGATGATATGGCGAGCGTTAAAAATGCACATTTAGTTGCAAAACGTATTTCATCACGTAAAGTAGAGACTTTTCTAGTAGACGATACCTATCATGTATTAACTCTAGATAAGCGTAAGAATGATATTGCCCTCCATATGGGTGAATTTTTTAAAAAATGTGTCGCCACTGAAGCGGCTGTAGTTTAGGAGAGTATGTTGGACACTTTTGAAACGCTACGAGATATTATTGCAACCAAATTTGATAAACCGCTTGAAGAAATTACCCCTGATGCAACTTTTGAGTCTCTTGAAATTGATTCACTAGACACATTCGATATTATTTTCGATGCAGAAGAGAAATTTGGCATTAAAGTTCCAAATGATGAAGTGGACATTAAAACAGTAAGTGATGTTGTAGCCCTACTTGACCGCCTTCGTACCTCACAAGGAAAATAATGACTGCTCGACGCGTTGCTGTCACTGGCCTAGGAGTCCTCTCACCAATAGGCAATGATCCAAAAACTTTTTTTGCTAGTTTAATGGCAGGGAAATCGGGCATCAAACGCCTTGAAATGGATTTTGTAGATCAGCTAGACTGCAAAATCGCTGCTTACATCAATGATTTCGATCCGCTCGACCATTTTGTGAAAAACAAAGCCGCAACCATGGATCGTGTCACACAGTTCGCAGTGGTTGCTAGCCAACAAGCCCTCAAAGACTCAGGTATTAATTTAGACACAGAAAACCTAGATCGTTTTGGCGTTTATCTTGGGACAGGCATGGGCGGAGCAGCGTCTGTTGAAGAAGGTTACGTCAGACTATACAAAGATCAAGCAAAACGCCTCAAACCATTTACCGTGCTCATGGCAATGAACAATGCTGCCAGCGCGCAGGTTGCATTGGACTTTGGTATCACGGGCCCAGATCTTACTTTTTGCACGGCATGCTCTTCATCATCCGTTGCGATTGGTGAAGCTGTCAGACAAATTAAACATGGCTATACGGACGTAATGCTTGCTGGAGGATCTGAAGCTTTATTAACATTTGGCACAATCAAGGCCTGGGAAGCACTTCGGACTCTCGCAGACGAAGACGAACAAAACCCAAGCGCTTCTTGTAAACCATTCTCAGGAAATCGCTCAGGCTTAGTCCTAGGTGAGGGTGCAGGGATGGTCGTTCTAGAAGACATGGATAGAGCGGTTGCTAGAGGTGCAACAATCTATGCTGAAGTCATTGGCTACGGCAGTAGTAATGATTCAAGCCACATCACACAACCTTCAGTAGAAGGCCAAGCTCGCGCTATGCGTAAAGCATTGATTGAGGCTAATATTAATGCTGATCAGCTGGATTACATCAATGCCCACGGCACTGGCACGAAACTTAATGACATCACTGAAACCAATGCGATTAAGCAAGTCTGTGGCAATAAGATTCCAGTCAGTTCTTCTAAGTCCATGCATGGTCATCTTATGGGGGCTGCTGGGGCAGTTGAATTTGTAGCTTGCATGATGGCGATTCAAGAACAAGCGCTACCGCCAACTGCACATTTAGTAGAACCTGATCCAGACTGTGACTTAGATTACGTTCCAAATATCGGACGAAAAAATGTCAAAGTCGATATCATCATGTCTAACTCATTCGCTTTTGGTGGCACAAGCGGTGTGTTAATCGCTAAAAAAGTAGGTTAATTCAGCCCATGAAAATCGCAATTGCCGGTACAGGATATGTAGGCCTATCGTTAGCGGTGCTACTGGCGCAGCATAATGAAGTCGTCGCTTTGGACATCATGGCTGAAAAAGTTGAGATGCTTAATGCAAAAAATTCCCCAATTTCAGATGCTGAGATAGAGGACTACCTTAAAAATAAACCCCTAAATCTTTCTGCAACACTCATCAAAGAAAAAGCCTATCAAGGTGCCGACTTTGTGGTGATTGCAACACCAACTGATTACGACGTTGAAACAAACTATTTCAATACCAAGTCGATTGAAGCCGTGATTCAAGATGTCTTAAACATCAATCCCAAAGCCGTAATGGTTATTAAATCAACGGTCCCTGTGGGGTACACAGATAGCATTAAAAAAACCTTCCCAAGCGCTCAAATCATGTTTTCCCCTGAGTTCCTACGTGAAGGAAAAGCGCTTTACGACAATCTATATCCTTCTCGCATCATCGTAGGTGAAATTTCAGATCGTGCGCAAATTTTTGCTGATTTATTAAAAAATGGCTCTCTAAAGCCTGATGTCGATATATTGCTCACTAACAGTGCCGAAGCAGAAGCCATTAAGCTCTTTGCAAACACCTATCTAGCAATGCGCGTTTCCTATTTTAATGAACTCGATACCTACGCAGAGTCACATGGCTTAAATACCAAACAGATTATTGAAGGTGTGTGTTTAGATCCTCGTATTGGCGGTCATTACAACAACCCATCATTTGGCTATGGCGGCTATTGCTTACCAAAAGACACGAAGCAATTACTTGCCAACTACAGTAGCGTGCCACAAAACTTGATCAATGCCATTGTGCAATCTAACAGCACACGCAAAGACTTTATTGCCGATAGCATCATGAAACGCAATCCTAAGATTGTTGGCGTTTATCGCCTCATCATGAAGAGTGGCTCGGATAACTTTAGAGCCTCAAGCATTCAAGGGGTAATGAAGCGAGTCAAAGCCAAGGGGATTGAAGTCATTGTCTACGAACCTGAACTTAAAGAATCCGAATTTTTTAAGTCAAAAGTTTATACCGACTTAAAGGCCTTTAAAGAAAAAGCAGATGTAATCATTACCAATCGAATGACTGAAGATTTGATTGATACAAAAGAAAAGGTATTTACCAGAGATTTGTTTGGGGCTGATTAGATATCCCTCTAATTAGCTAATAGCTTGTGCCACTTTGCAGGACCAGTGGTATGAACTGATGTCCCATGGACATCCACAGCAACTGTCACTGGCATATCCTTAACATCAAACTCATATATTGCCTCCATCCCCAAATCTGCAAAAGCAACAACGCGTGCGGATTGAATGGATTGTGATACCAAATAAGCAGCCCCACCAACGGCAATCAAATAAACAGATTGATGTTTCTTGATCGACGCGATTGTTTCTTCACCCCGTTCAGCCTTACCCACCATACCAAGCAATCCGGTTTTATCTAACATCATGTCAGTGAATTTATCCATACGTGTCGCTGTGGTTGGTCCAGCAGGACCAACTGCTTCACCACGCACAGGATCAACAGGGCCAACGTAGTAGATGAAGCGATTTGTAAAGTCAACGCCTTCAGGCAACGACTCTCCACGGGCTAAAATCTCAGCGATCCGTTTGTGCGCAGCGTCACGACCAGTAAGAAGCTTGCCGCTTAACAGCAAAGTCTCGCCAGGTTGCCAAGTTTTAACATCAGCAGCTGTGACAGTATTTAAATCCACACGACGTGAGTCTTGATTCGGCGCCCAAGTGACATCTGGCCAATCATTTAAGTTAGGTGGTGTTTGCTTGTAAGCGCCTGATCCGTTCAGCACAAAATGTGCATGGCGCGTTGCCGCGCAATTAGGAATCACTGCCACAGGCAGTGAAGCAGCATGGGTTGGATAATCTAAAATCTTCACATCCAATAAAGTGGTTAAGCCACCCAAACCTTGAGCGCCTATCCCTAGCGCATTGATTTTATCGGCGAGCTCTAGACGTAACTCTTCAATGCGATTACTCGCACCACGTTTGCGTAAAGCAGCCAAATCAAGGGGTTGCATGAGTGATTCCTTAGCAAGCAAGACTGCTTTTTCAGCAGTCCCACCTATCCCAACCCCGAGCACCCCAGGTGGACACCAACCAGCACCCATGTCCTGCACCACACTCAAAATCCAATCGACAATACTGTCTGAAGGATTCAGCATCGCTAGTTTTGCTTTATTCTCTGAACCACCGCCTTTGGCAGCAATGTTCACTTCAACCGTATTACCTGGTACTAAACGCACATGCACCACGGCTGGCGTATTGTCTTTAGTATTTGCACGTTTGCCTGCAGGGTCTCTTACAATCGAAGCTCTCAATGGATTTTCAGGAAGAAGGTAAGCCTGACGCACCCCTTCATTGACCCAGTCCTCGACATCCGCGCCCTGCTCCCATTGCACATCCGTGCCGACATTCACAAAGGCCACCACGATACCTGTATCTTGGCAGATAGGACGTTTGCCTTCAGCACACATACGAGAGTTAGTTAGGATTTGTGCAATGGCATCTTTTGCGGCAGGTGATTCTTCAATTTTATATGCCTCACCAAGTGCTTGAATAAAATCCACAGGATGGTAATAAGACATGAATTGCAAAGCATCTTTGATGCTCGCGACAAAGTCTTCTCGGGTAATGAATGGCTTATTTGTTAAAGTCATGTACTGGATCTGCTTAATGCAATGGTTGGACTGACATCACGACGTAAAATTTTTCCGTTTTTGGTCCGTGGAAACTGGTCAGTAATATAAACCACTTTAGGGGCTTTGTATGCCGCCAAATGCTTTTTACCAAAAGCGTATAAATCATCAGCCGTCGCTTTGCTGCCAGGTTGCAGAATGATATAGGCTACGACCAAGACTTTATCTTTTTCAATTGTTTCTGCTACCGATGCGCAATCAGCGACCTCAGGGTGCGATTTCAAAACGCGCTCCACTTCATAAGGGGATACGCGGAAGCCAAAGCTCTTAATAATGTCATCTTTACGGCCTAGGAACCAAATATAACCATCTGCATCCATGCGGGCAAAGTCACCGGTGATAAACCAACCATCATGTTTGTGTTTCGCTGTCTCTTCAGGCTGATTCCAATAATTGATAAACAAACCTGGATCCGTATCAGGAACGCTAATAACCCCTTCTTCACCTAGAGCTACCGGCGCTAATGTTTCTGGGTCTAGTAAAGCAATGTCGTGCCCCGGCTGAGGAAACCCTGCTGAACCTGGACGAATTGGTCGAGACTTTGTTTCACACAAATAATATGAAAATTCTGACATCCCTACTGCTTCGTAAATATCAATGCCGAAGCGCTCTTGCCACTGCGCTAACACTTCATCAGACAAATGCTCACCTGCGCTCATGCAATAGCGTAGGCTTGGTAAGTCTTTTTGCACAAATTCAGTCTTTTGCAAAATTTGGCGATAAATCGTCGGCACACCGATAAAAATGGTGGCCTGATGTTTCTGAATTAAGCGCGGCCAGGTATTCGCATCATTTTTACCTTCATGCACGATGACTGTTTTACCTTGATAAAGAGGATCCATCAACCCAGTGCCTAGGACATAAGTCCAATTAAACTTCCCTGAATGCATAATGCGATCGCCGTTCGGGCTAAAATCAAACCAGTATTGAGAGGCCGGTTGGCGACCGATCATTGAACGGTGTGCATGCAACACGCCTTTTGGATAGCCGGTAGTGCCCGAGGTATACACTAAATAAGCGGGATCATCTGATTGGGTCTGATGTGGGGCGTCCCAAGTGTTAATGGCTTCTAAGCTAGAGGCTAAATCAAGGACTTCCAAGCCTACAGCAGAGAGACATTCCCCCTCGCCAGTAAGCAAGACATGGGTTAAGCCCGCCACGCCATTTAAGCCTTCTCGCAACGTTTTCCATGCTGCCTTATCCGTCACGAGCACACGTGCACCGGAGTCTTTGGCCAAGTAAACTACTTCATCCGCAGTGAGCAAAGTAGAGGTTGGGACAGAAATTGCACCACGCTTCATCGCCCCCAAAAATGCTGTTGGATAATCCAAGCTATTCGGCAAGCGAATTAAGACACGGTCACCTGCAGCAATACCAATATTGCGAAGTAATTGTGCAAATTGGTCGGTCCGTTTTGATAGTCCGACAAACGTGATTTGAGAAGTTCCCAGCGTGTCATCCTCGACAATCATCGCAATCGCTGATTCAGTCGGCGTACCAAGGTGAATATCAGTACAAGCCACGCCAATATTAAAATGGGATGGCACTTGCCACACCCATTTTTCGAATGGTGCAAATGGCGCTTGTGATGTTGTTGCTGACATTTGGTAACTCCCTATTAATATTGGTTCTAAATATGCGCCTACAAAATTAAGCCATAAGGCCAATTTTGACTAATAACCTGTGTCGGCAACATCTGCATCACCGTCAACGCAAATTTTGTATCTTCTGGGCCAAGTGCACGCAAAGCATTCGCACGAAGCAATGTTTGTAAAGCCTTACCAAACATGGGCGGGTCAAGCATTTCACCTTCAAATTTAATCGCCCCACCAAGGAGAGCATCAGCCTCAATAGCCGCTTTCAGAATCTTAATTTTTTGCGTAATTTCAGTAGGTGAGGGGGTATAAGCGACCTTACATAAATGAATGTGCGCAGGATGGATCACTTGTTTGCCCGTCAAACCCATCGCAGCTTCTTGACACGCATGCTTATAAACAATCCGAGATTCATTTTCGCCATGCAGATCTAACCAGCGGCGGACATCATGCGGTTCTAAAAACTTTTCTGGCATACTGCTTGAGCCAATTAAGGTTTCCACTCCACCAATCACGCCCTTACCTGCAATACGCGCTTCAAACATGAGTTGATTCATGAAGTATTTCAACTCTTCAGTCCAGTTCTCTGGCGTGATATGGATCCCCATCGCTTTTGAAAAGTCATGAATACCAAAAACAACATGTTTTACCGTTGAGTACTGCATCAACTCATGTGCTATTTTGAGTGATTTTGGATGTTCAATAATCGGCTGAATCGTAATTTTGTCATTCCAACCAGTCAGCAAATTAGAGAGATCGCGAACTTCAGCAGCACCGTATGCTTCGCCAGCTTTTGCCAACATCACGACATCAATCACATCCGACATATCACGAACAAAAGCGATATCACGCTCATATTCTTCAGTTCTAAAGGGGTTGATACGAACTGCGATAGACACTTTTTTATTGCTAGTCATGAACGCTGGCAGTTCATTTCTCAGCAACTCACGGCTCATTTCCTTTTGACGGCAACCATCTTCCAAGTCAAAAATCAAGGTATGGGCATGGGTATTCAGCGCATGCTTTTTCATGCGTTTTGAAGCGGCTTCTAAATCCTCATAAATCCCCTGCGCTGGCGAATATTTAACTGGTGGATAGTAAAGCTGAATCCCTGGCCAGTAATCCCCTAGCACATGCGGCGATATGACGCGGCAATAATCCGCGTTAGCGTATGGGTCTGAATTGTAGGTATGGTCTTGGCTCATCGTACTATTCCCTATGCAATGGGATTAAAAAGGATTACTGCTTATTTACTTCGCCGCGTAACATTGTGAGCACTTCTGTCGTGGCTCGATCACTGACATCATTGCCCTCAGACACTAAATGCCAAAGTTGGTTATCAGGCAAATCTAACAATTGATCTAATGCCACAATTTGTGCGTCATTTAAACTTGGTAAATATTGACTCACAAAATCAACAAATAACAAATCCATCTCCAGCATGCCGCGCCGACAGCGCCATTCCATTCGCTTAACGGCGACATCGTGAGTATCACTTGTTGGTAGAGTGGTCATCATTAAAATTTCTGCTTCACTTTCAGCGCTTTAATTTCATTAATCGCTTTAGAAGGATTCAAGCCCTTTGGACACACATCCACACAATTCATGATGTTATGGCAACGGTACAAGCGGTAAGGATCTTCTAGATTTTCTAGACGCTCTTCTTGTGCTTGGTCACGACTATCTGAAATAAAACGATACGCCTGCATCAGACCTGCTGGACCCACAAACTTATCAGGATTCCACCAAAATGATGGGCAAGATGCCGTGCAAGCGCCACACAAAATACATTCATAAAGCCCATCCAACTTTGCTCTATCTTCTGGAGACTGCAAACGCTCAGTGGCTGGCGGCGGGTCATTATTAATCAAGTAAGGCTTAATGGAGTTGTAATGCGCAAAGAACTGCTCCATATCAACGACCAAATCTCGTACCACTGGCAAGCCTGGGAGGGGACGAAGTACCACTGGCTGTTTAATGCCTTCTAAAGGAGTCATGCAAGCCAAGCCATTCTTCCCGTTAATGTTCATTGCATCCGAACCACAGACCCCTTCGCGGCATGATTTACGCATACTCAAGGTGTCATCAAGTTCCTTAATTTGAATGAGGGCATCTAGTAACATGCGGGTATCTGGCATAAGTTCGATGTCGTAATCCTGCATGTATGGATCTTTATCAACATCAGGGTTAAAACGATAAATAGAAAATTTCATTGTCCTTTTCCCCGATTAATACGTTCTAGCGATTAATGGAAAGCTGTCTACCGTCAGTGGTTTCAAGCGAACAGGCTTGTAGGCTAATCGATTGCCCTCACGGTAATGGAGTGAGTGTTTAAGCCAGTTTTCATCGTCACGCGCAGCAAAATCTTCGCGACAATGCGCGCCACGGCTTTCTTGTCTAGCTTCTGCCGCCACCATCGTTGCTTTTGCCACTTCAATTAAGTTTTCAAGCTCAAGCGCCTCGACTCGAGCCGTATTAAAAACCTTACTCTTATCTTTAATTTGTAAAGTCTTAACGCGCTCTGCTACTTGCATAATTTCGCGCACCCCTTTTGCCATTAAATCTGGGAACCGAAATACCCCGCAATGCACTTGCATCGTTCTTCGCATTGCGTCACCCACTTCTGCGACCGCTTCACCAGAAGTCTGATTATCTAAACGATCAAGACGACTGAGCGTTTGATCAGCAAAGTCTGCTGGCAGTGGTTTATGGCTGACGCCTTTTAGTGACTGCACAGTGTGATTGCCAGCGGCACGACCGAATACCATCAAATCAAGCAATGAGTTTGAACCCAAACGATTTGCCCCGTGCACTGACACACAAGCACATTCACCAATTGCATAAAGTCCATTAATGACTTTATCGCCATCAATGACTTGGCCATTTAAATTGGTTGGAATACCTCCCATCATGTAATGCACTGTGGGTACCACTGGTATTGGGGAATAAACTGGGTCAACGTTTGCAAATTTAATTGCAATATTACGAATCCCTGGCAAGCGGCTATCAATCACTTTTTCTGAGAGATGATCGAGCTTAAGTAAGACCGCTTGACCGTCGATACCAATGCCCCGCCCTGCTTTAATCTCTGTTGCAATTGCACGTGAAACAACATCGCGGCTAGCCAAATCTTTAGCATTTGGCGCATAGCGCTCCATGAATCGCTCACCTTCAGAGTTGACTAAATATCCGCCTTCGCCACGTGCACCTTCCGTAATCAACACGCCAGCACCTGCAACGCCTGTAGGGTGAAATTGCCAAAACTCCATATCTTGCAAAGGGACGCCAGCACGTGCCGCCATCCCCAAGCCATCACCGGTATTAATAAACGCATTAGTACTTGCTTGAAAAATACGACCAGCGCCGCCGGTCGCAAACAAGGTTGATTTTGCATGCAAAGCATAGAGTTGACCTGTTTCGATTTCCATCGCAGTCACACCCAATACATCCCCCTCAGCATCGCGAATCAAATCAAGTGCAAACCACTCAATCAGAAAGTCTGTTTTAGCATAAACATTTCGCTGATAAAGGGTATGCAACATGGCATGACCAGTTCTATCTGCCACTGCACAAGTACGCGCGACGGATTCAGCCCCGTATTTTTTAGACATACCACCGAATGGTCGCTGGAAAATCTTACCGTTTTCTAGCCGATCAAAAGGCATACCAAAGTGCTCAAGCTCATAAATGGCTTCAGCCGCATTCTTACACATGAATTCAATCGCATCTTGATCACCTAAGTAATCTGAACCCTTGATGGTGTCGTACATATGCCAATGCCAGTTATCTTCTCCTACATTACCCAATGAAGCAGCAATTCCGCCCTGAGCCGCTACAGTATGCGAACGGGTGGGGAATACTTTCGAAAGCACCGCAACGCTTAGACCACTGTCAGCTAGTTGCAATGCGGCACGCAAGCCCGCACCACCTCCACCAACAACGATGGCATCATATTTTCTAATTTCGATTGCTGAGGCCATTATGCCAAGCTCCAAAGTATATAAGCCGCCCAAATTGCATCCCCTACCAAGACCAAGCCAAACAAACTTTGTAACTTAGCGCGGATACCGATGTTGTGAACGTAGTCCATTAAAATCTCTTTAACTCCAAGCCATGCGTGATAAATCAAAGCCCATAAAAACAGTAACGTGATGCCCCTAAATGAAAATGGCGCAAACCAAGCATGCCATCCATCAGGACCAAAGTTAGGTGCATCCACGACAAAGCGAAGCGCAAGCAATAGGCTATAAATAACCATAGTAATTGCGGTAGCACGTTGCCAAGCCCAATCACTAAATCCGTGCGCAGGTTTTTTACGATCTACCATAGCCAAATTCCCATACGCAATGTCAGCAACCCACTAATGACTAGCACCGCACGACTAGTTGCACGCGCATAGTTAAGGCGTAACCCATAATGTGCATCTAAAGCTAAATGCCGAATGCCCGCACATGCATGATGCAAATAAGCCCAGACAACCGCCAAACAAGTCAACTTAGCAAGCGGATGATGCAGCACTGCTTGTGCCGAATGGTAAGACTCAGCACTCGCCAAACTTTGATGTAAAACCCAAAGAAGAACCGGCAACAAAATAAACAAAAACGCGCCACTGACACGATGCATAATTGAAACCAACGCAGGAATAGGCAAACGTATCGTCAATAAATTTAGATTTTTAGGGCGATTTCTTTTAGGGGTTTTTGGGTATGGAGATGCCATCTTACTTTCCTTGTTCAGCTCGCGCAGCATCTGCTACGCGCCCAGAAACACGCTCCATTAAACGCGGATCAAAAGGTTTGGGAATAATGTATTCTTTACCAAACTCAAGCTCAGTTAGCTGATAGGCATCAAGCACTTCTTGCGGGACAGGTTCACGTGCGATTTCTGCCAATGCTTCAGCGGCTGCAACCTGCATCGCTGTAGTGATTTGTTTAGCACGCGCATCCAAAGCACCACGAAACAAATAAGGAAAACACAATGCATTATTGACTTGATTTGGAAAATCAGAGCGTCCTGTTGCCATCAAAATATCATCACGTACGGCATGTGCAAGAGAAGGTAAAATTTCAGGATCTGGATTTGCCAAGGCAAATACAACAGGCTTGGCAGCCATCACTTTTAATAATTCAGGCGCCAATGCATTAGCAGCAGACACTCCAATAAACACGTCGGCATCTACCATTGCTTCAGCTAATGTATTTAAGTCACGACTCGTTGCTAAATCACGATTCATATCATGCAAATCAGGGCGGCTTGTTTTAAGTACGCCTGATTTATCTACCATCACAAGATGTTTTGCACCCATAACTTTAAGCAGACGAGCGCAAGCGCATCCAGCGGCACCAGCCCCTAAGAATACAATACGCGCTTCTGCCAAATGCTTTCCTTGTATCGCCAAAGCATTCAGCAAGGCCGCGCCAACAATCACTGCTGTGCCATGTTGGTCATCATGAAAAACAGGAATATCTAAACGTTCACGAAGCTCTTTCTCAATACGAAAGCAATGCGGGGCAGCAATATCTTCTAAATTAATACCTCCAAACGTTGGGGCAATATTCACGACTGTCTCAATAAAAGCTTCAACACTTGGCGCCGTGATCTCAATATCAAATACATCGATATCTGCAAAACGTTTAAACAAAACCGCTTTGCCTTCCATGACAGGCTTACTTGCTAATGCGCCCATATTGCCCAAACCTAATACCGCCGTTCCATCGGTAATGACGGCGACCAAGTTTCCTTTGTTTGTGTACTTGTAAGCATTTTCAGGATCACGATTAATTTCACGGACAGGCTCTGCAACACCCGGCGTATAGGCCAAGGACAGATCTGCTTGAGTCGCACAAGGCTTGGAGGATTCAACCGACAACTTACCTGGTTTTGGAAACTGGTGATAATGTAAAGCTCTGGTTTTTAAATCACTCATGATGTCTTCTTTATTTAAAGTGCAATTCTTGATGAATACTTAATTTACTCAAGCTCATTTCGATAATGGAAATTATCGGTCAGACACAAACCCAAACGCCATTCCAGAGGCCTGTCCCCATAGGTAAAGGCAACACGTTCAATTCTTAATAGCGGCGCGCCCCCATCAATATTTAAAGCATCTGCAGCTTCCTCATCCGCGCCAACAGCACGAATATCTTCTTCAGCACGCACCATGCGAATGTCATACTCTTGCTCGTACATTCTGTATAAGGAACCTTTATATTCCTCGATTTGTTTAGCCCCTAATCCAGAAAACTCTGCTGATGGCACAATGATGTGATCAAGAATTAGTGGGCGCCCTTCAAAACCTAGCAATCTTTTAATTTCAATAATTGCTGTGCCCGGCTTTAAATTTAACTTCTTGGCAATCTTGGCGTTTGCCTTGCCTCTGGTACAAGAAAGCAATTGATTTTTTGGAAATGCTTTTTTCCCATCTTCTCCCGTCAGGCGCAAAAAGCGTAACTTCATCCCCTCTTCATTATGGGTATTTACGTAAGTCCCCTTACCCTGGCGGCGCATTAAAATATTTTCAGAGACTAGCTCATCTATCGCCTTTCTTACCGTGCCCTGACTTACTCTAAATCGCGCAGCCAACTCCATTTCACTAGGGATAATCTCCCCAGCCTTCCATTCCCCATCAATTAAACTCTGCGTCAGCATGCGCTTGATTTGCTCATAAAGCGGCTGATATAGAGGGGCTGTCGATGTGTTTATAGTAACCATGGTGATAAGTTTAACTCAATAAAATATCAAAAGTCTATAGTTTTATGTCTTATATAAGATATATATATTTTTATTGACTTTGTTTTTTTCTATGGCTAGAATCACTCCACGTAGCTAAGGCTTTTTTGCACCTGCTTCAGCAATGAAAGACCGAGCCCTATATAAATATTTTTTGAATCGAGAATGTATGAACGGTTTATTTCGACCACGCAGATCTATGCTTTATGTACCGGGATGCAATACGCGCTACCTTAATAAAGCGCGCTCGCTGATCGTGGACTCTGTCATTCTCGACCTAGGCAATCCAATTCTGATTGAAGCCAAAGAACAGTCTCGTGAAAATGTGGTTGCAGCAGTAAAAGAAGGTGGTTATGGCCCTCGAGAAGTGGTGGTGCGCGTTAACGATATCGATTCGCCCTGGGGCAAAGATGACATCCATGCGGTTGCAAACATCGGGGCCGATGCAATTTTATTTCCCAACATTGAAAGTCGCGAAGACGTGCTAACGGTCCTTGATATCCTTAAGGATGCTGGAAACACCACCATACCAATTATGGTCATGATTGAAAGCCCGCTTGCAGTGCTGCACGCGGAAGAAATTGCCAGCGCTTCTGACCGCATCGCTTGTATGGTAATGGCAACCTCTGACCTTCTTTCTCATTTACGGGGTCGTATTACATTGGAGCGCCTGCCATTGTTAACGAGCTTATCCATGGTTCAATTAGCTGCTCGCGCCTATGGAAGATCAATTGTTGATGGCATCAACACTAACTTAAAAGATATGCACTCTTTTGAATATGCCTGCCGTATGGGTCGTGATTTAGGTTTAGATGGAAAAACACTGGTTCATCCTTCTCAGCTGGATTACTCCAATGATGCCTACACGCCAAAACGCGCAGAAGTGGAATTAGCAAAAGAAGTAATCGCTGAATTAGCTGCTGCGAATGCGGCTGGCCGAGGCACAGTCGTAGTTGAAGGACGCCTCATAGAAAAACATCAGGTCGAGGCTGCTAAACGTTTGCTCATACTCAATGAAATGATCCACCAACTGGAGACAGAAAGTGCTTAATAGCAACGTAAGTAACAAAAGCCCTCGAGGCAATTTTTTTGAAGACTTTAAGATCGGCCAAGTCTTTCTTCATGCTACCCCGCGCACATTGTCTGATGGCGATAGCGCTTTATATATCGCGCTGACAGGCGCGCGCCAAGTATTGCATTCAGCGCAACCCGTCGCGCACGCCATGGGTTATAAAAATCGAACAATTGACGATTTGCTGGCTTTTCACATGGCTCTTGGCAAAACCGTACCCGATATTTCAATTAACGCCATCGCCAACTTAGGTTACGCACAAGTCCAGTTTGTAAGACCCATTTATGCTGGCGATACGATCAGCTCAAAATCTACTGTGGTTGGACTCAAGCAAAACTCTGATGGAAAAAGTGGGATCGTTTATGTGCATTGCGAAGCGCTCAATCAGGATCATCAAGTCGTCATTTCGTGGCTGCGATGGGTCATGGTTCGTAAAAGTAATCTTGATGCGCCGGCGCCAGATACCGTCTTGCCAGAATTTGAGAAAGTTGTCGATGTAAAAAACTTACACATTCCTCATGACGTTAAATATCAAGCCTTTGATACACGAATGACTGGCAGTCACTTTGTATGGGATGACTATGTAAAAGGCGAAGTCATCAATCACCCATCAGGCATGACAGTGGATGAGAGCGACCATACATTAGCCACTAAGCTATATCAGAATCCTGCGAGGTTACATTTCGACGCATCCAAATCTACGTATGGGAAACGCTTAGTGTTTGGCGGCCATGTCATGTCAGTATGCCGTGCACTTTCATATGAAGGTTTAGAAAATGCACTTTCGATTGCGGCAATTAACAGCGGAGCACATTGCAACCCTACTTTTGGGGGCGATACTTTATACGCGCATTCAGAAGTACTAGACCGCATTGAGATTCCAGGTCGCAAGGATGTCGGCGCATTACGTTTACGCTTGGTTGGTGTTAAAAACCAACCTTTACGCTTTTTATCAGACGCCTCAACCACCGTTGATGGCAAACGCAGCTACAGCCAAAATGTAGTATTGGACTTGGACTACACCGTCCTCATGCCACGTAAATCATAATTTGCAATATTGGAAAAGGAAAAGCCATTGAATACTTTAGTCCACCCAAATGACGCTCTATTTAAAGGCGAACAAGCCTTTCCGGTGATTCCAAGTTGCGAGCATTTTGCCGGCAGCGAAAAGCTAATATTGAAAGCACTTCAAATTCAAGATGAGTTAGGTCCAATTTTTGACATCACGTGCGACTGTGAAGATGGTGCTGCCGCAGGTCAAGAACGTGAACATGCTGAAATGATTGTGCGTGTTCAACAATCCGAAGCTAACAAACACAAAATGGCTGGCGTACGCATCCATGACTACACACACGCTGCTTGGCGCCAAGATGTGGATATTTTTGTTGAAGGCATCGGCAATATTGTCGCCTACATCACAATTCCAAAATCAACCAGCGCTGCACAAGTGGAAGAGATGATTACTTACATTCAAAACAAATGTAAGGAGCATGGCATCGATCGCGAAATTCCAATTCATATTCTGATTGAAACCCATGGGGCTTTGCATGAAGTATTCGACATTGCCGCGTTGCCTTGGATTCAAGTTCTTGACTTTGGCTTAATGGATTTTGTGAGTGGTCATCACGGCGCAATTCCCGCTTCAGCGATGCGCAGTCCAGGTCAATTCGAACATCGTCTATTAGCACGTGCAAAAACAGAAGTGGTCGCGGCAGCGTTAATGAACGGCATTGTACCGGCACACAACGTTTCACTGGATTTAAAAAACACGGTTGCGACCAATAGCGATGCAACACGTGCGCGTCAAGAATTTGGCTTCTTGCGGATGTGGAGCATTTATCCAACGCAAATTCAAGCGATTGTGGATGCAATGAAACCCAATCTTGATGAAGTGCAAGTTGCTGCAGATATTTTGATCGCTGCACAAAAAGCGGAATGGGGCCCAATCCAACATGCTGGGGAACTTCATGACAGGGCCACTTATCGCTACTACTGGGAAATCTTACAAAAAGCCAAAATCAGTGGCATCAATATTCCAGCCATAGCAATAGACGCATTTTTTGCATAAAGATTAGGATTAATAATGAGTCATCACAATTCAGCTGGCGCAAGATTCCGTGCAGCACTTGCAGCAGAAAAACCACTACAAATCATCGGCGCGATCAATGCTTACCATGCAAAACTTGCTGAACAAGTTGGTTACAAAGCGCTTTATCTTTCAGGTGGTGGTGTCGCTGCAGGCTCATTAGGGCTTCCTGACCTTGGCATTTCTACCATGGATGACGTCATGACCGATGTACGTAGGATCACCGATGCCACTGACGTGCCATTGTTAGTCGATATTGACACAGGCTTTGGCGGCGCATTCAACATTGCACGCACTGTTAAATCGATGATCAAAATGGGCGCAGCTGCAGTCCATATCGAAGATCAAGTCCAGGCAAAACGTTGTGGCCATCGACCAAATAAAGCTGTAGTAAGCCAGGCTGAAATGGTCGATCGTGTAAAGGCTGCCGTTGATGCGAAAACTGATCCTGATTTCGTTATTATGGCTCGGACCGATGCTCTTGCAGTGGAAGGGTTGCAGTCAGCGATTGACCGTGCATGCGCCTGCGTCGAAGCCGGTGCCGATATGATTTTTCCTGAAGCAATGACAGAACTTAGCATGTATAAACAGTTTGTAAATGCGGTCAAGGTGCCGGTCCTAGCTAACATTACTGAGTTTGGTTCCACCCCCCTATTTACAGTCGAAGAACTTGCAACAGCAGATGTTGCCATGGTGCTCTACCCGCTATCAGCTTTCCGTGCGATGAACCAAGCAGCGCTTAAAGTCTATGAGACTGTTCGTAAAGAAGGCTCACAAAAGAACGTTATCCCACTCATGCAAAGTCGCATGGACCTCTATGATTTTTTGGGATACCACGCGTTTGAACAAAAGCTAGATGAGCTCTATAAGAGTTAATCAGCAATAAAAAATAAATGATTTCAACAAAAGTTATATTAAAAAATAACGATAGGAAACAGTCATGACTAACAATGCAAATCCAGCTGCAACTGAACCTAAACGCAAAAAAGGGGTTGCCCTTTCTGGTGTAGTCGCAGGTATCTCAGCCATCTGCACCGTCGGCCATTCAGGCAATGATTTGCACTATCGTGGTTATGATATTTTGGAGCTAGCCAAACACGCTACTTTCGAGGAGGTCGCACATTTATTAATTCATGGCGCATTGCCAACAAAAGCTGAGCTAACCGCCTACCATGCAAAGCTAAAAAAATTACGGGATTTGCCAGCAGCGCTCAAAAGTGTTTTAGAACACATCCCCGCCAACGCTCACCCAATGGACGTGATGCGAACTGGCTGTTCTATGCTCGGCACCCTAGAGCAAGAAGCAGAAAATCATAATATTGATGGTACAAAAGATATTGCTGATCGATTGATTGCCTGCTTTGGTTCGATTTTGCTTTATTGGTATCACTTCAGCCACAATCAAAAACGTATTGAATGCGTCACAGATGATGACTCTATCGCTGCTCACTTTTTACATTTACTTCATGGTAAAAAACCTTCCGCTTTACACGAAGCCTGCATGAATACTTCTCTAGTGCTTTACGCAGAGCACGAATTTAATGCATCAACATTCACAGCCCGTGTTATCGCAGGCACCTTATCGGACATTTACTCTGGTATCAGTGGCGCAATTGGCGCACTAAGTGGGCCAAAACATGGTGGGGCGAATGAAGCCGCCATGCAAATTATCGAACGTTATAAAAACCCTGATGAAGCTGAGGCTGACATCATGCGTCGCATGGCCGCGAAAGAAATTATTATTGGCTTTGGCCATCCCGTTTACACCATTTCAGACCCTCGCAACGTGGCGATTAAAGAAATCTCACGAAAGCTTTGCGAGGCTGGCAACAACATGAACTTATTTAACATTTCTGATCGCATCGAACAAACGATGTGGCGCGAGAAGAAAATGTTTCCAAACCTCGACTGGTACAGTGCGTCGAGTTATCACATGATGGGGGTTCCTACTGCCATGTTCACCCCCATCTTTGTGATTTCCCGCACCACTGGCTGGGCTGCGCACGTGATTGAGCAGCGCATTGACAACAAAATTATTCGACCCAATGCAGAATACAACGGACCTGAAGACCGCCCATTTCTGCCCATCGAAAAACGATAATTTATCTAAAAAGAAAGCAACAAAATGTCATCTCATATTTCTAATGTACGCCCTGCTCCAGACCAAGTGTTGGTTGATATTGCTGATTATGTATTAAATTACAAAATTGACAGTTCAGAAGCTTATGACACTGCCCGGAATTGCTTAATGGATACTTTAGGTTGTGGTCTAGAAGCACTTTCATATCCAGCATGCACTAAATTAATGGGGCCTATTGTTCCTGGAACAGTCGTCCCTAATGGCGCTAAAGTTCCAGGCACACAATTTCAACTCGACCCAATCCAAGCCGCTTTCAATATCGGTGCAATGATTCGCTGGTTAGACTTTAACGACACATGGCTGGCTGCTGAATGGGGTCATCCATCTGACAACCTAGGTGGAATTTTGGCAACAGCAGATTGGATATCACGCACCCGAGTCGCTCAAGGAAAAGCCCCGCTAACGGTTAAAGACGTCCTAACAGGAATGATTAAGGCTCATGAAATTCAAGGGGTGCTTGCGCTAGAAAACAGCTTTAACCGCGTAGGATTGGATCACGTTATTCTAGTAAAAGTCGCATCTACAGCAGTCGTCACAGGCTTATTAGGTGGAACAAAAGATGAAATCATCAATGCAGTTTCTAATGCATGGGTAGATGGCCAATCACTTCGTACCTATCGCCATACCCCCAATACTGGTTCACGTAAGTCTTGGGCAGCGGGTGATGCAACAAGCCGTGCAGTCCGCTTGGCACTGATGGCGATGAAAGGCGAGATGGGCTATCCCTCTGCCTTAACAGCCAAAACATGGGGCTTCTATGATGTTTCATTCAAAGGCCAGCCTTTTAAATTCCAACGTCCATACGGTAGCTATGTGATGGAACAAGTGCTGTTCAAGATCTCATTCCCGGCTGAGTTCCACGCACAAACAGCCGTGGAATGCGCTTTAACCTTACATCTACAAATTGGTGAGCGTATTAACAGCTTAGATAAAATTGCCCAGATCGAAAAAATTGTCATCACAACACACGAATCAGCCATCCGCATCATCGATAAAACAGGGCCACTAGCCAATCCAGCTGATCGTGACCACTGCATTCAATACATGAGCGCAATTGGTTTATTAAAAGGCAATTTAACCGCAGCTGATTATGAAGATGATGTAGCAAACGATGCACGCGTAGATGCACTCCGTGCCAAAATGCAATGCGTAGAAAAAGCAGAATACACTAAAGATTACCTAGACCCTGAAAAACGATCAATTGCAAACGCGATCCAAGTGTTCTTCAAAGACGGCACTAAGTCAGACAATATTGCTGTGGAATATCCAATCGGCCACCGTCGTCGTCGCGGCGAAGGCATCCCCGAGTTGGTCAAGAAATTCAAAATCAACTTAGCACGTCGTTTCCCAGCAAAACAACAAGCCGCAATTTTAGCCGTTTGTGAAAACCAAAAAACCTTGGAA
>SESB01000053.1_pt1 | contig 75459 bp, 62 predicted proteins | sample 3171441 | NCBI WGS metagenome assembly SESB01 (sample SAMN06051867, study PRJNA518727) | freshwater metagenome | biome: subpolar coniferous forest; feature: holomictic lake; material: water; isolation source: holomictic Lake 227, 6 m depth | place: Canada: near Kenora, Ontario | collected...
TATCAGACGTATCTATCGATAAACCCACTGATATTTTTAATTTAGTGAAGTAATCAGCGGATTCAATGTTTTAAATTTAGATACAAAAATGATAGGGCTTTTTATGCAAGAAAATAATCTTAACGATAGTGGGCTAACCTTTAGATTTGACGAAGATACTAATCAATTATTTGTTGATTTTGTACCGAGTAGTAAAGAAGTACGCCTAAGTCCACGACTAATTAGGAACGTTTTGGAGGCTCATGAATTAGGGCATCTGCTCATTAACGAATATGTTTTATTCGAGTTGATTCCACGTTACAAAGATACAGGTGGATCTTTTTCGATTGAAGTTGGTGAAAAAAGGGATGCTGACTGCCATATTCTCATTACCGAAGATCGGATGCGAGTTGTCGCAACACTTTCGCCCAACTTTGGTGGTGAGTCTGTCACGCCTGAAAAAATTAAAAATTTACTCAAACTGAATGGCGTTGTGCATGGACTCATCGAAGATGATGAAATCGAGATGATTTTAATGCGTCAACAGGCTATTAGCTTTGTGATTGCAGAAGGTACACGTCCAATTTCTGGTATCGATGCAAAATTTGAGAATTGCATTCCAGAAAAAGAAGAACGCAAACCTCACGTCAACGACCGAGGAATTGCTGATTATCGGGAGCTGGGCTGCCAAAAAGGGAGATGTTGTTATGCGTCGCATCCCCCCAGTTCCTGGCATTAGTGGTCGAACCGTTACAGGGCATGAAATTAGACCGTACCACGGCAAAGATACCCCTTTTTCTTCCACGCGGTCAGGCGTTTGTATTGATCCAAAAAATGAAGATCAGTTAATTGCAGCCATTACTGGTACGCCTATTGTGTTACCTCACACCATAATGGTGATGCCTGTTTTTAATGTGAATTCTGTGAATTTTAAAACAGGGAATATTCGTTTTGATGGTGCCGTTATTGTTGAGGGGGATGTTGTGAATGGAATGCTTGTTTATGCACTAACCGATGTTCATATTTTTGGGAACGTGGTTGATGCACAGATTGAATGTGGTGGACATTTAATTGTGAAAGGCAGCGTAACAGGAAATAGCAAACTGCAAGCAAACGGCGACATTAGTGTTGAATGCGGCGTTCAAGGTTATAAGCTCTCGGATAAAGAAAAAAAAGGTACCAGTGTTGCCAAATTAACGTCAAACGGTAAGGTTCGTGTTGGATTTATCGAAAATGCAGCTATCCAAGCAAAAGGGGATATTGTTGTTGACCAGTATTCGTTACATAGTCATCTCTTAACACATTCGAATGTTGTGGTGGGAAAAACAGCGCGGCAGAAATCGGCTATTATTGGTGGCAGTGTGTACGGTATGAAAATTTACACTTCTATTTTAGGCGCAGAAAATGGCATTCGTACCTATGTTAAAGCGGGACTTAGCCAGCAAATGCGTCAGCGAATTTTTGAATTAAAAGGATTGCTTGTTGCTAATGAAGATGACCAGGAAAAACTTAACCAAATCATCGAACACATTCACAGTAATCCAAAGGAAAACAAGCAATGGATGTTGCCAAAATTAAAAAGGACACTCTCAAAACGGCTTGCGGATGCTGAAAAATATAGGGCAGAATCATTGAAATTATCGATTGATTCAAAAGCATTCGATGACATTAGCATCAATGCTGACTTAGCCGTTCATCATGGTGTAGAAATTCAAATGAACGGTTTGTTTTGGAGTACCGATGAACCACGTCCTAAAAGTGTGTTCGTAATTGAAGAAGATCAAATTGTCATTCGTTAATGATTTAGTTCGATCAAACGGCAGATTCAAATCATAAGTGCAACGGGTAAAATGGGAAAAATTTTACCCTGTTACGAGAGACTTAAATCTGACACTAAATGCCTTTTAGACCATAACAAATACAGGCTGAGTAGTTACTTTTCGGCAACCTAAAGTCTCAAATCTTGTCCCACTCGGCATCTGTTAGATTTTCCCTGCCCATTTTCTCAAAAAATGTTTTTGCCTCTATCGAACATCAACAGAACCTAGATTGGAATTGCACAATCACAACAGCGAATAATAAAAAATGAAAATTTTACTCATAGAAGATGATTCTATATTAAACGAAACTATTACTGATTATCTAAAGCTAAAAGGCAATGAAGTAATAGATTTAGAAGACGGTACAGATGCCATCAATGTTATCGATAATTCAAATTTTGATTTATATATTGTCGATATTAACATCCCACATATTAACGGATTGGAGATTGTGAAATATATTCGAAATAAGGATATTGCAACGCCCATTATCATGATAACTGCTTCAATGGAGTTTGAGAGTTTTAAGTTGGCTTATAAAAATGGTTGTGATGATTACATTAAAAAACCGTTTTATTTAGAAGAATTAAACATAAGAATTGGTAAGTTAATAAGCAAATCAAAAAATAAAGACACGCTAATAAAAATATCCGATTCAGTTACTTATGATTCAGAATATGAAGAACTAAATGTTAATGGTGTTGCTAAAAGATTAAGAAAAAAAGAAAAACGACTTCTCAATTTATTTTTGAAAAATATCAATAAAATTTTAACGACTTCAAAAATTGAAGACTATGTTTGGGAAAATGAAATTAAAGATTCTTATCCTTTAAGGCAATTGGTAAATGAATTGAGAAAACATTTTGATAGTGGTGAAAATTTTATATTCGCCGATAGAGGAATAGGATACAAATTTGAAATTAAAAGTTAAGCTAAACCATTACATCGCATCATTTTTTTTATTAGTAATCATGGTGGTAGTTATTGGTGATGCGATTAAATTTCAAAATTATCGAAATATGCTGATCCAAAATTATTCCAATAAATATATTCATGTTACCCAGCAAATCAGAGAAGATTACCGACTCCTTTTTGATAGATTACAATATGAATTTAATCAACATGAATCGAAAAATATCTCAAAGTTAAATCAACTGTATAAAATATATAAAAGAGATCGCACGCATTTTAATGTTGATAAAGCGGCTGAAGAATTAAATAAAGATGTCCACTTTGGAAGCTATCAAGTTTTTTTAATCAATAAAGACTACATCATCGAAGATGCCTCTTATAAAACGGATATAGGTCTTAACTTTGGTCTCGTTACGGATATAAGAGAGCTGATGAGTTCCATTTTTACTAAAAAAGCGGCTATTGACATCTCTCCCATCATAATTGACTCAGTTACCTTGTCATCTATGTGGTTTAAGCGGTATTTCATAAAATTATCAAGTGATGAAAAATATGTTCTGCAAATTGCATTCGCCTTGGATTTTTTAAGAGAATTTAAAGCCAAATACGACTTAATCAAAAATGTTGCACTAATTGAACTTTATCTTGGCAATAATGCTATTCAGAAACTTGAATTCGATAAAACAAATCTCAGCAAAAAATTTTTGCAACAGGAGGGTTGGGAAGCGACAAAGAGTCTTCTATTTCAGCTATATAATGACTTGTCTATCAAGAATAAGCGATTGGAGGATTTAACAAAATTAGATATTAAAGACCTTCTAAATAATGAAGAACATATCAATGAAGTCATTGATGAAGTATTTCGTGATGATAATCTTATTAGTTCACTTAATTTGCCACAACATCAATTCACCATCTACGCGGTAACAAATGGGGTGTTTAACCAATCAACGGGAACAAAACTCATCGTAAAAACAACCTATTCAACAGAATCATTAGAAAGCGATATACAAAAAACATTTATCCAAGCCGTCATTCAACTTTTTTTCATATTGAGCATTTTAGTTGTCATTTATCTGTTCATTATGAGAAGGCTTTCAAATCCACTTTTGAAAATTATTGATAATATAAAAAATAATCAATACTCCGATATTCGCAATATCAAAGTTGAAGAAATGGCTGTTTTAAATGAAAGTTATAACGATCTGCATAATCGATTAAATAAAGAGGTTGAACGGAGTGCAAATATCTTAAAAGATAATAAGCAGTTTATCGCTGACACGGTTCATCAACTAAGAACGCCATTAACAAACATTATGATGAATGGTGAAATGATTAAACAATTTCAAACCGATAAATCTCTATCGTCCTATATTGATAGAATTGATTCATCTATCAATATGCTGTCAAATTTTTATGAAGATTTAGCTTATGTTGCTTCAGTAGATACGATTGAATACCCGCCAAAAAATATCAATTTGAGTGATTTTTTGAAAACACGAATTGAGTTTTTTTCGACTATTTCAAAAGTCAGTCATAAAGAAATTAAATCAATAATTGAAGAAGATATTTTCACGCATATTAATGAAATAGAACTAGAGAGAATTATTGATAATAACCTCTCAAATGCAATTAAATATGCCACCAAAAACAAACCCATCAACATCAATCTTTTACAATCCAATGACACAGCAATATTGGCTATTAAAACGTATGGCAACCAAATTAAAGATAAAAATAAAATCTTTGAGAAAAATTTTAGAGAGGATGAAGCGAAGAGAGGTTTAGGATTGGGGCTGAATATGGTTAAAAATATTTGTGGAAAATATAATATTTTCTATAACGTTACCTATGAAGATGGGCAAAATATTTTTACCTATATTTTTCAGTCATCAATGCTCAATGTTCATGTTCAAAAGCTCAATAGCAATTTTACTCAAAATGGATAGGTTAACGATGATACGGATGATTTTGCAAAATACTCCATGCGCGATAAAGCTGTTCGGCGACAACAATTCTTACCAGCGGATGTGGAAAGGTGAGATTCGACAAACACCAGGATTCTCGCGCACTTTGTTTCACGGCATCTGCTAAACCTTCTGGGCCACCGACCAATAACGAAACGTGTTGTCCGTTACCTTGCCAACGTTGCATCGCTTGGGACAATTCGACCGTTGACCATAATTTCCCGCCTAAATCTAACGTCACCAAATGACTGTGTGACGGAATCGCCGCCAACATTCGCTCGCCTTCGTCTTTGACAATTCGCGCCACGTCACTATTTTTGCCACGCTTCCCCGCTGGAATTTCTTTCAACACCAATTCACACTCGCGCGGCAAGCGTTTGGCGTATTCGTCGTAACCTTGTTGAACCCAATTAGGCATTTTTGTTCCGACGGTAATTAAATGAATTTGCATGAGTTTCGCTAATTTCGCTAAAAGGTGAAAGGTTCAAGGTGCAAGCAAAGCGTTAATCCAACTATAATGACGACCTTACTTCTCTTTTTTTAATTTATAGGATTTTAGCACATGAATTCAAACGAATGGTTTACCGAACAAATGTTGTCAACTGGCACGGCGTTTTCGCTCAAAATTAACGAAAAGCTGCACGAAGAACAATCAGAGTTTCAGAAACTGGAAATTTACGACACAGAAACGTTTGGTAAATTGATGGTGATTGACGGTTGCACGATGGTTTCAACGCGCGATAATTTCTTTTATCACGAAATGATTAGTCACCCCGCGTTGTTTTTACACCCGAATCCAAAACGTGTTTGGATTATTGGCGGCGGCGATTGCGGCACGTTGCGCGAAGTGTTAAAACATAAAAACGTGGAAGAAGCCGTCCAAATTGACATCGATGAGCGCGTCACCCGTTTGGCGGAAATCTATTTCCCCGAATTGTGCGAATCCAACGGCGATGCGCGGGCGGATTTGAAATTCATCGACGGCATTCAATGGTTAAAAGATGCTGCGCCCAATTCGGTCGATTTAATCATCGTCGATAGCACCGATCCAGTTGGTGTGGCGGAAGGTTTATTCGGCGAAGCGTTTTACCGTGATTGCGTGGCGTGTTTGGCTGAAGACGGCATGTTGGTTCAACAAAGTGAATCTGCGTTATTGCATTTACAGTTAATCAAAGATATGCGTGGCGCGATGCAAGTGGCGGGTTTTGGTCATCAACAAACGTTATTTTTCCCGCAATGTATTTATCCATCTGGCTGGTGGAGCGCGACAATTGCCAGCAAAACGGCATTAACTTTCCGTGCCGACGAGTGCGCGAACAAAGCGTTTGAAACGGTTTATTACAACCTCGACATTCATCACGCAGCAATGGCGCAACCTGAATTTTTCAAAAAAGCGTTTGCGTAGTTTGACTTTTTTCCTCCATTTTCTGAGAGTTTCTTATGTTTGATAGCAAAACCATTGATGAAATGGCAAATAAATTAGCCGGCGTTATTCCGCCTGCGTTGCACACGATTAAAGACGATTTAGAAAAAACCTTTCGGGCGATTTTACAAAGCGCGTTGGGCAAAATGGAATTGGTGACACGCGAAGAATTTGAAGTGCAAAAATTAGTGTTAGCCAAAACACGCACGAATTTGGAAACGCTTGAAAAGCGAGTTGAAGCCTTAGAAAAATCCTTCGCGCCAACCCAAGATTGAGTTTATTAACATGGGGTTAGCCGTCATTTACAGTCGCGGTCGTTCTGGCATTGACGCGCCCTTAGTGACCGTTGAAGTTCACGTTGCGAATGGTTTGCCTGCGTTAAATATCGTGGGTTTGCCTGAAACGGCGGTGAAAGAAAGCAAAGATCGTGTGCGTGGCGCGATTCAAAATTGCCGTTTCGATTTCCCCGCGCAACGGATTACGGTGAATCTTGCGCCCGCCGATTTACCGAAAGAAGGCGGGCGGTTCGATTTAGCGATTGCGTTGGGAATTTTGGCGGCAAGCGGTCAGATTTCAACCAAAGATTTGGACAAATATGAGTGCGTGGGTGAATTGTCGTTGGGCGGTGAATTGCGTCCGATTACGGGCGTGTTGCCGGTGGCGATTCGAGCGCGAGATTGCCATCGACAACTGATTTTGCCCAAAGAAAATACCGCCGAAGCGGCGTTAGTCAAAAACGTGGAAATTCTACCGGCGGCACATTTGTTGGAAGTGTGCGCTCATTTGAATGGACGAACGCAGATTCAAACGACGTATCAGCAACCGCAACCGACGGAAATTCAGCACGAGTTGGATTTTTCGGACGTTCATGGGCAATATCACGTTAAACGTGCGTTTGAAATTGCGGCGGCGGGGGCACACAATTTGTTAATGTTGGGGCCACCGGGAACGGGAAAATCCATGTTGGCGGCGCGATTGCCGACGATTTTGCCGTTTTTGACCGAGGAACAAGCGCAAGAAACGGCGGCGATTGCGTCGATTAGTGATCAAGGTTTGGACGTAGCAAATTGGTTACGTCCGCCATATCGTGCGCCGCATCATTCGGCTTCAGCTGCGGCGTTAGTCGGTGGCGGCAGTAATCCGCGCCCGGGTGAAATTTCGTTATCGCATTACGGCACGTTGTTTTTGGATGAGTTGCCGGAATTTGATCGCAAAGTGTTGGAAGTATTGCGGGAACCGTTAGAAACTGGACACATCACGATTTCACGCGCCGCGCGGCAAGTGGATTTTCCGGCGCGTTTTCAATTGATTGCGGCAATGAATCCGTGTCCGTGCGGGTATTTGGGCGATGCGTCGGGGCGTTGTCATTGCAGTTCGGAACAAGTGGGGCGTTATCGAGCGAAAATTTCTGGGCCACTTTTAGACAGAATTGATATGCACTTGGAAGTGCCGCGTGTGTCGCACGATGTGTTGCGACGTGGTTCACCAGATGGTGAAGAAAGTAGCGCGACGATTCGGGCGCGAGTCGTTGCCGCACGGAATATTGCTATTGCTCGTAGCGGTAAAGCGAATTCTGCATTAACCGCGAAAGAAGTAAAACAATGGTGCGAAGTGTCGGATTCAAGTCATCGATTGTTAGACCAAGCGATGGAACGGTTTGGTTTATCAAATCGGGCGTATCATCGTATTTTGAAATTAGCACGAACGATTGCGGATTTAGCGAATTCGCCAGACATTGAAATTCAGCATTTAAGTGAAGCCATTGGCTATCGCAAATTAGACCGAAGCAAATGAAACTATCGCTAAAAAACGTCAAAGTCATCAAAAATTTGACGTTTTGCTTGCAAAAAGCGACTTTGTCGCTATAATACGCAGGGTAAGTTTTGAGGTGGACTGGCTGAGCGGTCGAAAGCAACGGTCTTGAAAACCGTCGAACCGAAAGGTTCCTGGGGTTCGAATCCCTAGTCCATCGCCAAAAACTTATTCCGCTAAGATTATTTCTGCTTCAATACGCCAAACAAATTTCAGCTCAACTTCAATAAAAATTCCTCCCAACGCTTTATCAGTCAAAAATTTAAATCCCTCCCTTTTTAGCACCATCTCAAAATAACGCCTGAATTCACAATCAAAAAATTTTTGCCGTAGATACAATTTTTCGTAATTGATGTGTCACAATGGCATTGTGGTCGGTTAGGCATTCACTTAATTGACACACAAAAATGCTAGGATTTCACAATCATTATTACTTCTGGAGTTGTGTTATGGGACCACATTATTTAAATCGTTTTTTTACCCCAAAATCTGTTGCCATCGTTGGTGCATCTGAACGACCTGAAAGCGTCGGCTATCGATTATTACTCAATATGCAAGAAGCCGAATTCAAAGGCGGTTTGTATCCCGTTAACAATAAACGCGAATACATTTTAGGCTTGAAAGCCTATCCCGATTTAAATTCGGTTCCTGAAGATTTAGATTTGGTGGTTATTTCAACCCCCGCGCCAACCGTGCCAGGTGTAATGCGTCAATGCGGTGAAAAAGGCGTAAATTCCGTCATTATTATCACCGCAGGATTTGGCGAATTGGGCGAAGAAGGCAAACGTTTACAGCAAGAAGTTTTGGACATCGCGCACCGTTACGGCATTCGTTTAATTGGTCCAAACTGTTTAGGTGTAGCGCGTCCAAGCGGATTTTTAAACGCCACCTTTGGCGACGGCACCATTCAAGACGGTAATTTAGCGTTACTTTCTCAATCGGGCGCAGTTTGCACCGCGATTTTAGATTGGGCAAAATCCCAAGATATTGGTTTCTCAACCGTGGTTTCAATGGGCGGCGCGGCGGATATTGATTTCGGCGAAGTGTTAGATTATTTGGCGACCGATACCAAAACCACCGGCATTTTAATGTATGTTGAAGGCATTCGTGACGCACGTCGTTTTTTAAGCGGCTTGAAAGCAGCGGCACGTTTGAAACCTGTGATTTTAATTAAATCAGGTCGTCACGAAGCCGGTATCAAAGCTGCCATGTCACACACCGGCGCAATGGTCGGCGGCGATAGCGTTTTCGATGCGGCCATTGCACGCGCGGGCGTGGTTCGCGCTTACAGCATTTCCGAATTATTCTCAGCCGCTCGCGTGTTGGCAAATAATTACGAAGTCACGCAAGACCGTTTGGCAATTATCACCAACGCGGGCGGGCCTGGCGTAATGAGTACCGACCGCGCCGAAGATGTTGGCATCAAAATGGCGGAACTTAGCGACGACAGTTTGCACGCTTTGAACGCCGTTTTACCGGTGCATTGGTCGCACGCAAATCCCGTTGATATTTTGGGCGACGCGACTTCGGAACGTTATCAACAATCGCTCGAAGTGTGTTTAAACGATGACAATATCGACGGCGTGTTGGTGATTTTAACGCCGCAAGCCATGACCAATCCGACAGAAATTGCCCAGTGTATTATCGAAGGCGCAAAACACAGCAAAAAACCTGTTTTAGCGGCGTGGACAGGTGGCGCGAAAGTCGAAGAAGGACGCGCGTTATTTGCCAACAGCAACGTCGCACATTTCAACACGCCGGAAGTCGCGGTCGATGCGTTCGGCTTTTTGGCGAATTACGCGCAAAACCAAATTTTACTCAAACAAATTCCGTCGCCTTCCGATGAACGTGCCGAACCCGATGTCAAAGGCGCACGTTTAATTATTGAGCGCGTTTTAGCCGAAGGACGCGATGTTTTAACCGCGCAAGAATCGAAAGCCATTCTCGCCGCGTTTCATATTCCCGTGAATCAAACTGTTAAAGTGACCAGCGCAAAAGATGCCATGATTGCCGCTGAAACGCTGCGTTTTCCTGTGGTTTTAAAAATCAATATGCCTGAATTTAGCCACAAATCGGACATTGGTGGTGTACGTTTGAACATCAACAGCGTCGAAGACATTGCGCGTAATTTTACTGAAATGGAACACGCGATTCAAAACAAATATCCCGAAATCAAAGAAGTTGGCATGACGGTTGAAGCGATGTTTAAATCGGATAGCGGGCGCGAATTGATGATTGGCGTGGTGCGCGATCCCGTTTTTGGCCCGGCGATTAGTTTTGGTTTGGGCGGCACGATGGTTGAAATTTTCAAAGATAACGCCGTCGCGTTGCCACCGTTGAATGCGTACATGGTTGAACAAATGATTGCGAAAACCAAAGCCGCAAAATATCTGAATCAATTTCGTAATTTACCTCCTGCGAACAAACAAGCGTTGGTTGACGTGTTGTTGAACATTTCTGAAATGGTCAGCGAATTGCCCGAGATTTTAGAACTCGACATTAACCCGTTGATTGTTGACGCACATGGCGCGATTGCTGTCGATGCACGGATTAAAGCGCAAACCTCGCATCAACTTAGCCGTTACGCGCACATGGCGATTCATCCGTATCCGCACGAATTGACGCAACATTATTTGGCAGCGAACGGCACAAGCGTTACGATTCGCCCGGTTCGTCCCGAAGACGCAAAAATGGAAACCTATTTTATTAATCGATTGTCTGAAAAAACAAAATACTTCCGTTTTCATCAGGCGTTGCAGGAGCTTACACCTGAAATGTTGGTGCGTTTTACGCAAATTGATTACGATCGCGAAATGGCATTTGTCGCGGTGACGGATGACCCGGATTTGCCGAACGAATTAGGCGTGGGACGTTACATAGTGAATCCTGACGGGCATTCGGTCGAGTTTGCGATTGTAGTGGCGGACGATTGTCAACGTTTGGGCATCGGTTCAAAACTGATGAAAACTTTAATGCAAACCGCGAAAGGAAAAGGCATGTTGTCGTTTGAAGCCGAAGTGTTAAAAGACAACGAACCCACGCTCGAAATGGTGAAAAAATTGGGTTTCAGTATCGAAATGATTACTGGCAAAGACGATGTAGTGCGGGCGATTAAAGATTTGCGCCAATAATTGAAGAGGATTTTTATGCAACAATTTATTAGACAACTCGCGCAAGAGAACGATTTTCAAGCGACGCGCTTATTGAAAATTCTGCGTGCAGTGCAAGCGCGATATTTTCATATTCCTAAAGCGGCAATTGAACAACTCGCGCTCGTGCTGAACATTCCACGCACGCAAATTCAAAACGTGATTGAGTTTTACAGCTTTTTTCACCTTGAACCGCGTGGACAATTCGACATTTTAATCAGTGATTCGATTACCGATTTGATGGTCGGAAAAGAAGAACTCATCAATTATTTCGCTGAAAAATTGGGCGTAAAAATTGGCGAAGTTCGCGCTGATGGCGTGGTCAGTTTGAATAATACGTCGTGTTCGGGAATGTGTGACCAATCGCTGGCGGGTTTGGTAAACGGCTACGCGATTACGAATTTAACGAAATCGCGCATCGACGAAATCGTTGAAAATGTGAATAAGTCTGTGCCGTTAGAACAATGGTCGCGCGACTTTTTTACCGTCGAAGACAACATTATTCAATCGGGTTTGTTGCTGAACGAAACGCCAATCAAAGGCGCAGCGATTAAAGCAACATTCGCACGCGGTTTAACGGAAACGCTCGATGAAGTTGAAAAATCGGGTTTGCGTGGACGCGGTGGCGCAGGTTATACAACGGCGTGGAAATGGAAATTTTGCCACGAAGAAAACGCGGATCAGCGTTACATTATTTGCAACGCGGACGAAGGCGAACCTGGCACATTTAAAGACCGCGTGATTTTGAATGCTTACGCGGATTCAGTTTTTGAAGGCATGACCGTGGCGGCAGCAATTATTGGCGCGACGCAAGGTTTCATTTATTTGCGCGGCGAATATCTGCATTTGTATGAAAAACTCGAAGCAGTTTTAGTTGAACGTCGCGCGGCGAATTTACTCGGTAAAAACATTCTGCACCACGGTTTTGATTTCGATATTGAAATTTGTTTGGGTGCGGGTGCATATATTTGTGGCGAAGAATCGGCGTTAATTGAATCGCTCGAAGGCAAAGCAGGTATTCCGCGTAATCGTCCGCCGTATCCCGTTGTCAGCGGTTATTTAAACAAACCGACTTCCGTGAATAACGTTGAAACCTTTTTAGCGGCAGCTAATATCGCTATTCATGGCGGCGAATGGTTTGCGGCTTTCGGCACAGCCAAATCGAAAGGCACGAAAATTCACAGCATCAGCGGCGATTGTGCAAAACCTGGCATTTACGAATATCCATTTGGCGTAACCGTTCAAACTATTTTGGACGATTGTGGCGCGACGGACATTTTAGGCGTTCAAGTTGGCGGGCCGTCGGGAACGTTTATTGCGGATAACGAATTTCAACGCAAAATCGCGTTTGAAGATTTAGCGACGGGCGGCTCGTTTATTGTCTTTAATAACAGCCGCAACATTTTGGACATCGTTCACAATTTCAGCCATTTCTTCGCACATGAAAGTTGTGGATTCTGTACGCCGTGCCGCGTCGGAACGTCGTTGTTGAAAAAACAAGTCGATAAAATCGTCGAAGGTCACGGTTCAGCGGGCGACATTGTGGCGTTGGAAGAATTGTGTCAGTTGATTAAAAATTACAGCCATTGTGGTTTAGGTCAAACCGCCGCCAATCCTGTGTTGACGACGCTCGAACGTTATCCGGAAGTTTATCAAAACAGGCTGAAAAAAATCAGTTATGAACCTGGTTTTGATTTAGACAAATCTTTAGAAACCGCACGACGCTTGGCGAATCGTGACGATGCAGCGGCGCATTTAGCGCAAGTGGAGGAGTAGTTATGAATAATAAATCCATTGTGATTGACGGTAAAAATGTGCCGTTTGAAGACGGGCAAACCATTATGCAAGCGGCGACAGCGGCGGGTATTTATATTCCGCATTTGTGCCACAACCCCGGTTTTACGCCACACGGCAGTTGCAAATTGTGTACGGTGAAAGTCAACGGACGTAATTGTTCGGCGTGTACGTTTCCTGCGTCGGAAGGTCAAAATATCACCAACGTTACCAAAGAATTGAACGACGACCGCGAGAAAATCACGCAAATGTTGTTTGTCGAAGGCAATCATTTTTGCCCATCGTGCGAAAAAACAGGCAATTGCAACTTGCAAGCGGTCGCTTATCATTTGGGCATGACGGACAATCACTTCCCGCATTTCTTTGAAAATCGCGAAGTTGATGCGTCGCATCCTGACGTGATGATTGATCACAACCGGTGTATTTTCTGCACGTTGTGCGTTCGCGCCAGCCAAGAAGTCGATGGCAAAAATGTGTTTGCGATTAGCGGACGCGGTATTGATAAACGGTTGGTGGTGAATTCTGAAAGCGGTTTGTTGAAAGATTCGGATTTAGAAGCGACCGATTGTGCCGCGCATATTTGTCCGACGGGCGCGATTTTAATTAAACGCACCGGCTACAAAGTGCCGATTGGACAACGAATTTTTGACCACTCGCAAATCGACACCGTCACCTTAGCGAACGAAGGAGCCAGCCATGACGAATAAAAAAGTAAAAGTGGCGACGGTTTCGTTGGCGGGATGTTTTGGTTGTCACATGTCGTTTTTGGATTTGGACGAACGGCTGGTCGATTTGATTGAACACATTGAATTTGACCGTTCGCCGCTGACCGATATTGAACATTGCAGCCCAGATTGCGATATTGGTTTGATTGAAGGCGGCGTGTGTAATTCTGAAAATGTTCACGTTTTGCGCGAATTTCGTAAGAATTGCAAAATTCTCGTGGCGGTTGGCGCGTGTGCGATTAACGGCGGTTTGCCAGCGATGCGAAATCACATTAGTTTGGAAGATTGTTTGAACGAAGCGTATATCAGCGGCATCGGCGTTGAAAATCCACAGATTCCGAATGACGTGGAATTGCCGTTGTTATTGGACAAAGTGCATCCGTTGCATGAAGTCGTGAAAATCGACTATTTCTTGCCAGGTTGCCCACCGTCAGCCGACGTGTTTTGGAAGTTTTTGACCGATTTATTGGCAGGTCGTGAACCGTCTTTGGATTATGAATTGGTGCATTTTGACTAATTAGCGTTTTTTACATTTCTCAAAAAAGGGGTTCAAGATACTTTTGAATCCCTTTTTATTTTTGACCTCGCGCCAATTAACGACCACACCACTACCGCAATCAGCACAAACAACGAAAATTCCAACGTGACAAACATTCCAATTTTGAAATACGCAAATAATGGATGAGCAAATCGAACCAGCCAACCCGCCAATTCCTCGGCAAGCGCGGAAAAAAACGTCAAACTACTCAACCAAATTTTCAAGCGCGTCGAAAACTCCGTCATCAACATTAAATGCGTCAATGTCACCGCCAACATTCCCATCGAAAACAAATGAAAATGTAAAACTTCCAGCATGCCGTCGTAACTTTTCGCGGGAATAAATTGTTCTTCGTTGCCGTTGTAATACGTCACGACCGAATCAAATGTTAAATCCATGCGGTGAAAATACATCATGCCGTTGCTAATCCATTGCAAAAACATATACGCCAAAAACATCAACACCAACGCATTCAATAACAATTTTCGCTGCTGTTCACCGCTGACAAAATAACGCATTATTTTTTGACCATCACTTGATAAATTGCCATCACTTTTCGGATGCTGTTTAATGCCGAATGCGTGCTTAATGTCGCGCCAGAAATGCCGTCAACGCCTTTTGAAAAATCCATTTCTGCGAGCGGACGATTTTTCAGCAAATCAAACCAACGTTCAGGCGGCATATATTCAGCGGGTTCGTGAAATGCCAACATATAAACATTTCGCAATTCGCCTTCGGGCGTTAACACAATCATTAACGTTTCGGGTTTGGTTCTCACATTTTCAGTTTCAATCGCCGCAAAACCTAAAATCTTTCCGTTTTCTTTGCCAACGTAAAACGTAAATAAACCCGATTCGAGTTTATTTTTTGCCAATGATTGGATTTTTGAAACGTCGGATTCTTCGGGAAATAATGACAAGTTTTCAACGGGCGATTTTCCAAAAGCCAGTTCTAAGGCTTCGGTTTTGCTGTAAAAAACTTGCGCGTAGCTATTAATCGGCGCGAACGTTAAACATGATAATAAACACAACGTCCATAATAATGATGATGCAACGTTCAACGATTTCAACGATTTTTGCATTGATTTCATCGATTGCAACGATGATTGCATTATTTTCAAAGCTACAAACATATCGCCGCTATGCGGCTTCGTCTGTCCATTCAAATAAGTATTCTGGATTGTATTCAACTTCAAATTTTTCCAGAAATTCAAGATATTCTTGTTTGAATTTTTTCTTTTGATGATGCGCTGCTTGATTATGAATATATTTTGTAATGACATCTAATAAACTCCGATTGTATGAAAATGCACCATAACCATTTTGCCATTGAAATAGCACATCAATAAATCCCTGCTCATTTATCCATTTCGACGAATTCGCTTTGATGTCACGGACTAAATCCGAAATTGATTGGTTTGGATTTAAACCTACCAAAATATGCGTGTGATCAGGCATGCAGTAAATGGCCAACATTTTATGACCTTTGTTTTGAGCAATCCCAGTTATGTATTTTTGAAGTTCCTCTCGAAAAGATTCGAGTACATAATTTTTTCGATATTTGACTGCAAAAACCAACTGTATATTCAACTGAGTGTAAGTATTCGCCATATTTACCCTAACTATTAGCCGCATCGCGGCGACATGTTTGTAACCCTGAGACCCTGAGACCCTGAGACCCTGAGACCCTGAGACCCTGAGACCCTGAGACGCTTGCTAAAAAATAAACCCAAAACCTAAATTGAAATCATCCGCAACGATGCCTCTTTTCGCCACAAAATTACGGTAATCGGCTTTGATTACGACGTTTGGAATCGGTTTATATTGCAAACCGACTTGATAGATTTGACGGTCTAAACTTTCATCATCCGCAAATCCCGTTGGCACTTGAGCAAGCGAATCCATTTGTTCATAACGAAAAAATGGCGCGAGATATTGATCGGTATTTTTAATAATGTGCGGCAAAATGTCATAACCGACTTCGGTATAAAATCCGTAACTTTCTGAACCAATCGTTTGACCTTTCGCGGCACTTAAAATACCAGCGTCATTAACTCGTCCAACTGAGCCAAGCGCACGCCATTCTAAACCGCGATATTTCCATTGAACGTGACCTTCATAAAGTTGCGTAAAAGCGTTCGCTTTTTGCCCTGCAAAATTTCCATCTTGTCCAGAATCGCCCACATAACCTGATGCCCCCAGCGTTACGCCTGTTAAATACGTTGGCGTGTAATCCAATCGCGCTACATAACCAAAATTTTCAGCTGTCGCTTGACTGCCGCCTTGACGACCATCACGAATACCGCCCGAACCAAAACCTTGCGCGTTCAAACCATTCACAACGTAAGTTGTATAAGTCAATTCAGGCGTAATTTGACCGAATAAACCTGCGCCCACTTCACTCCAAGTGCTAGGAATAATACGACGCTCCACTTCAGGACGATTGTTGCCAAAATAAAATGGCGGCTCGTGAATTTGGTTGATAAATCCCATTGGCACTAAAACCATACCAGCGCGGATATTGGCTAATGGATTGATGAAAAAATCTAATGCGGCAAATTCCACCGATACCTGACCATTCGCATCGGTTGTGCCGTGTTCAAATTCGATTTCGCTGTTGAATAAAATTTTGTCGGTAAATTTATAACCCGCGTATAAAACCATGCGATACATATCTGCGCTGTCTTTTGACGTGCCTTTGTCGCCGACTACGTTGCGATAATTCGCTTCGCCATAACCGCCAATCGAAAGCCCTTTGCCAACTTGATAAACTTTCGATGCTGCTGGTCCTAAGCCGTAAGCACTTTTGTATTGCGCTTCTTCGGGAATAGATAAATTGGTGCGAAGTTTTTCCACTTCTTGACTCAAAATGTCGGTTTTACGTTCTAAGGTTTTGACTTCCGAATGAGACGATTTTGTCGGAATTTCTTCAGGTAACGATTTTGTGTTTTGCAATGCTTCGATTTGCTTTTGTTGCGCTTCGATTATTTTCCACATATCGTCGATAGATTTCGGTTTTTCCAATGCAAAAGCCGACGACGAAAAAATTAAACTACTGATAATGCTAAGTTTGAAAGCGTTTTGAGAATTAAACATGAAACGTTGCTCCATAAAAATGATGAAGCAAGCATAACAAAAAAAGCAGTCTAAATGCAAACCGTTATCATTTGGAGCGAAAATCAATATCTCGACAAACGAATTTGAATGGTTTTAATCGGTTCAGAAATTATCGGCAGAATCGCTGCCAAAATCGCCGAATTATAAAAACGCAATTGCGACGACCACACCGCCGAATCCGTATAAATTAACAACGTCGCATCATGAATCAGGCAGCGCAACGTGTGTTGCGCCAACGTTTCTGGCAACACACTTCGCACCACAGACAACAAATTCTTCTGCTGGTCAATTTCTGAAACCAATTTATCAATCGTTCGATTGTGAAACTCTGAAATCGATTTAAAGCTCATCCACTTTCGATTTACTATTTAATTTTAACGACAACAAAATCATTTTCGGCACGCCAATTTTTCCCACAATTCGTCGCGCATTCATCGTCAACCAACGGTGTCCAATCGTCGGAAAATCATACTCCAACTCATAATCTTCAAACGTTTTATCGTTGGTTAAAACCATCTTCAAACACTCTCGCAAATCAGGATATTCCAATTGTTTTTCACCCAACAAGAAAAGGGGATACCCCACAATATCTTCGGGCGAAAACTGGAACGATTGATAAAACAACCGATTCGCCGCCGCTACACACAATTTATTATCTAAAATAAGAAAAGGATCTGGAATCGTATTGACGATGGTTTCCGCCAATGCCAACGCCTCTTCCGTCGCAATGACTTGAACGCGCGAGGTAATATCGGTGAACGTCAGCACCACGCCACCAATCACATTATCCAACGTGCGATACGGTTGAATGCGTGCCAATACCCAAACATTTCCCGCTAAACGCAATTCGCATTCGTACGGAATCAGCGTTTCCAGCACTTTTTGCGAGGCGTGTAATAAATCATCACCTTCCGCCATGCACTTAATATCGTTTAAGGGGCGACCCACATCTGAATTCACCAACCGATAAATCCGCAACGTTTCGCGCGTAAAACGACGAATAATTAAATGCGAATCTAAAAACAAAATGCCGACGTTGATATTGTCCAGCAAGTTTTTCATGTCGTTTTGAATGTCCGCTAATTGCTCGATTTTGCGCTGCAATTCCGAATTTACGGTAATCATTTCTTCGTTGACGGATTGCAATTCTTCTTTCGATGTTTCTAATTCTTCGTTGGTCGATTGCAATTCTTCATTCGTCGATTGCATTTCTTCATTGGTCGATTTCAATTCTTCGTTAGACGATTGCTGCTCTTCGATATTCGCCAAATAACTTTGTTTCAAATTCGATAAATCGTATTCCAATTCTTCAATTTTGCTGAGTTCGGCGGGTGTATTGACTCGTTTGCGTCCACGTTTGACAACAGGCTTTGGAATGTCTTGAAAACTAATCAATAATTGTTTTTGACCGCTGCCTAAATCGGGCAAAACGCGAACACTCAAACTCACTGTGGTAAAGCCACCGTTTGTTTTGACTTCCATTTCGCGATTGAGCGTCGTCACGCCATCGCACGCCGCGATATAAATCGCCGTGCGAAGTTCTAAATCTAACCCTTCGCGTGCCATTTCAATCACATTCAGCGTGGCATTGCCTGGCGCGGGACGTAGATATTTCCCCGTTTCGCCATGCACATAAAGAATGTCGCCGGTTAAATCAGTGACGACAGATGCCGGTGCAAAAAAGCGTATCAGGATTCGATTCGTTAATTCAGCAAAGTTGGGTAATTTTTTGACAGTGGTCACTTCTTCAACAAGTTTGTAATCACTTTGTGCCGTGTACGACAACGGATTCACCATCATCATCGCGCGAGTGGACGCAGCAGAATGAGATGCACGGTAAAATTTCCATTTATGATTAACAGCGGAAAAAAATCCCGTGTGATTGCCGATACTTTCCGACGGCGACAGCAATAACACGCCGTCAGGTTTTAGCGCGTAATGAAACGCCGTAATTAAACGATCTTGTAATTCGGGTGTCAGATAAATCATCAAATTGCGACAACTGAGAAAATCCAATTTCGTGAACGGCGGATCTTTAATCACGTTTTGAACGGCAAACACCACCATTTCGCGAATTTCTTTTTTAATTCGATAACCATTTTCTTCTTTGATAAAGAACTTTTCTAACCGTTCCGGCGTGACATCTTGCGCGATATTCAACGGATAAAAACCAGTTCGCGCCGTGGCAATTGCTTCATCATCTAAATCGGTGCTGTAAAGCTGCACTTTGAATTCACGATGGGTCGTGTTCATATATTCACGCAGCAAAATCGCCAGCGAATAGGCTTCTTCACCCGTTGCACACCCCGCGACCCACGCGCGAAAGATGTAATCGTTGAATTCATCATCAAATTTATCTTTGAGCAAGTCCGGCAAAATCTGTTGTTCTAGCAACAAAAATGCCTCGGGATCCCGAAAAAAATTGGTGACGTTAATCAGTAATTCTTGAAACAAAATGTGCGCTTCAGAAGGATGAGCTTTGAGATAACGCGCGTAACTGTCGAATTCGTCAATGGAGTGCTTCAACATTCGCCGTTCAATGCGCCGACTGATGGTGCTTTTTTTGTAGCCGGTGAAATCGTGTCCGGTAAGGTTACGCAATTGCATCAAGACGTTTCTTACGCCGCTAATTTTTTCTTTATTAGAATGATGGATGAGTTCTGCGTCGGGGTTGTGAGACAAATCTAGAAATATCGTGCTGGACAACAGCGTTTCCAGCATTTTATCGGGATGTAAAATATACGTTGCGTAACCGCTATGAATGGCACTAATCGGCATACCATCGTATTTTGCCGTAGTCGGTTCTTGCACGAGTGAAATACCACCTGCGCCGACAATCGTCCGCAGCCCCAGCGTGCCGTCGGTTCCCGTACCAGAAAGAATAATGCCAATAGCATAATCCGTTTGATCTTCTGCTAACGAACGTAAAAACGCATCAATCGGCATTCGCTGACCGCGCGGCGCGTTGGGAACGCTCAGTTGTAATTTGCCATTCGAAATTTCCATATCACGGTTCGGCGGAATAATATAAACGCAATTCGGTTTCACTTTTAACTGATTAAGAGCTTCCACAACAGGCATGGTCGTGTTGCGTTGTAAAATTTCAGTGAGCAAACTGGCGTGACTGGGATCCAGATGTGGCACGAGTACAAACGCCATGCCGCTATTGACGGGCGCATTGCGAAAAAATTGCTCGAAGGCTTCCAAACCACCCGCCGACGCACCAATTCCCACAATGGGAAAGCGTCGCGGAACGTTTTTTTCATTATGTTCATCGTCAACGGGCGCATCGATAATGGGTGCATCGATAAAAGACACCGCTGTAACGGGCGTGTCAGGAACAACGGGCGCATCGATAACCGGTGGAATAATAGGAAGTTTTTTAGTTGGCATAAATGAACTCTAAAATTAAATGAAGGGATTTTTAGCGATATTCAAATCTATCACCACGGTGATGTAGACGGCACGCTAAACCGCTGAACGGTTTCACCTTCTAAACGAATGGCGGTTAATTCACGTCCCCACACACAACCGGTATCAATGGCATAACAGTTTTGAGCAACGTGGAAACCTAACGCCGCCCAATGTCCAAAAATAAGTTTAGTTTGAGCAGTTTGGCGTTCTGGCAGCGTAAACCACGGTATTAAATGCGCGGGTTGTGAACCGATTTCGCCGCTGTTTTCAAAATCTAGCCGCCCATTTTTATCGCAAAAACGCATTCGCGTAAAACAATTAAAAATAAACCGTAATTGTTCCATTTCGGTCAATTCGTCCGACCAAAAATCGGTTTGCGTGTCGTAAAGTTGCCCTAAAATATATTTGTAATCCGCGCCACGCAACGCCGTTTCGGCTATTCGCGCCATTTTTTGTGTTTGCGCTAAATCCCATTGTGGCGGCAAACCGGCGTGCAATAAACCAAATCCGTGCGCGTAATGAAACAGCGGTTGTTGCCGCAACCAATCGAGTAATTCCTCGCAATCAGGCGCGTCAAAAACAGCGTGCAAAGTGTCTTTTTTCTTTGCCCGTTTGGGAAAATGCGCGGCAACCAAACAATGAATATCGTGATTGCCTAATACGGTAATCGCAGCGGAACCTAAATTTTTGATAAAACGCAGCGTGTCCAACGAATTCGCACCCCGATTCACCAAATCGCCGACAAACCAAAGTTGGTCGGTGTGTTCGTTGAACTCAATCGTTTCCAGCAGATGCAATAATTCGTCGAAACACCCTTGAACGTCGCCAATTGCATAAATAGACATAATATTTAGTGCAGCGTGCGTGGAATGGCGAGCGTAAAACACGCCACAGGCGCGATAAACGTTTCGCCTTGATTGTCCCGAAACGTGTAATAACCTTCCATCGTACCGACATCAGTTTCCAATAATGCGCTGCTGGTGTATTGAAAACTCTCGTGCGTGTGAATTTGCGGCTGCATCCCAATTACGCCTTCGCCGTGTACTTCCTGAATCTTGCCGTTGGCATCGGTCAAAATCCAATGGCGTTGTAATAGTTGCGCCGTGCTTTTACCCATGTTGGCGATAGTGATAGTATAGGCAAAGATGTAGCGGTTTTGGTGAACGTCCGAATCCTTTTCAACAAAAGAAGCGGTTGCGGTAACATTGATATTATGATTCTCGTTCATTAAGGTAAAATTCCATTGGTTCGCTAATGTTTTTTTGCATTTTATCCTAATTTTCCCTAAACACTGGTAAACGATTCCTTATGAAGTATAAAAATTATTGGATTATGTTATTACTCGTTGCGTCGCCGCCGCTTTACGCGGAGGACGGTAAAGATTTATTTCTTGCGGCAATGAATGGCAAAGAAGAGCGGGTCATTACCTTGCTCAATCAAGGCGTGGACGTAAACAGCAAGAATGCGGGCGGGCGGACGGCGTTAATGGCGGCGTGTTTTAGCGGTAATTTACACAGCGTGAAAACGTTGTTAGCGTACGGTGCCGATGTGAATGCGGTCGATAACGTGGGCAACGGGGCATTATTGGACGCACTGATTTTTGGTGATGAAGATATTGTCAGTTTATTGATTAAAGCGGGTGCCAATGTGAACGCGCTCGACGCGCAAAAAGTGCCGATTTTGGAACGCGCAAAAAAAATGAGCGGTGAAAATATCGTGAAAATGTTGGAAGCCGCTGGCGCAAAAGGTTCTGAACCGCCGCCACCGCCCGAACCCACCGCCGAAGAACTTGCCGCGAAAAAAGCCGCTGAAGAAGCCGCTGCCGCCGCAACTGAAAAACCAAAGAAAAAACGATAGTTGAGGGGGTTACGATGCGTATGCACATTATTGGCGTAGCGACGACATTTATGAAAGGGCTTGCCGTGTTAGCAAGTCATCAAGGACACGAAGTCACGGGTTCGGATAGTTGTATTGATTTATCGACCCGCATGGAATTGGAAGCAGCGGGTGTGCAGCTACAAGAAAGTTTTAAGATTAAAAATTTTGAGTATCTGCCCGAATTAGTCGTTATCGGCAATGACTTACACCTTGATAACCCCGAATTACTCGAAGTACATCGACATGCGCTACCGTGTATTTCTGGCGAAGAGTGGTTGTCTGAATATGTATTGCACGATAAATGGACAAAAAATACGCTGCAAGATTCTGTCGAGGAGTCGCCTAAAAAATCTGTGAAACATCTGCGTAAACCCCCACTAGATGTACTACACTCTAAACTCAACCAACGGATTTTTCGGTAATTTATGCGTATTCATATTTTAGGTATTTGCGGCACATTTATGGCAGGGCTGGCGGTGCTAGCGAAACAATTGGGGCATGAAGTTAGCGGTTCGGATCAAAATGTGTATCCGCCGATGAGCGACCAACTACTCGCGCAAGGCATCGTACTGAAAGAAGGTTATTGCGCCGAAAATTTAAATCCTCGCCCCGATTTAGTCGTTATTGGCAATGCCTTATCACGCGGCAATTCGGAAGTCGAAGCGGTATTAAATCAAGGTCTGCGCTACACCAGCGGCGCACAATGGTTATCTGAAAACGTGTTGCAAGATAAATGGGTTCTCGCCGTCGCGGGTACACATGGCAAAACCACCACGAGCAGTATGTTAGCGTGGATTTTAGAATCGCAGGGTTTTAATCCAGGTTTTTTGATTGGCGGCATTCCGTTGAATTTTGGCGTATCAGCACGATTAACGGACTCGAATTTTTTCGTGATTGAAGCGGATGAATACGATGCCGCATTTTTTGATAAACGGTCAAAGTTTATTCATTACCGTCCGCACACCGCGATTTTGAATAATTTAGAATACGATCACGCGGATATTTTTCCCGATTTGGCGGCGATTCAAAAACAATTTCATTATTTCATTCGTACCGTGCCGAGCGAAGGTTTATTGATTGCGCCTGAAAACGACGTAGCGTTAGAAGACACCTTGGCATTGGGCTGTTGGTCGCCGGTGACTTACACCAGTATTCAAGGTCAAGCAACGTGGAACGCACAATTATTTTCATCGGATGGCAGTCATTTTGCGGTGTATTTTGGCGTGCATCATCAAGGCGAAATCCATTGGAATTTAACCGGTGAACATAACGTCAGAAATGCGTTAGCGGCAATGGCGGCGGCGCATCACGTTGGTATTTTGCCGCACGATTCGATTGCCGCGTTATCGTGTTTTCAAAATGTGAAACGGCGCATGGAAGTTTTAGCGTCGAAAAATGGCGTGACGATTTACGACGATTTTGCCCACCATCCCACCGCGATTGCCACCACGTTGGACGGATTGCGCCAGCGCGTGGGTAATGAAAAAATTATTGCGATTGTCGAACCGCGTTCCAATACCATGCGGTTGGGCGTGCATCAACACACGTTGGCGGCTTCTTTACGCGCGGCAGATGTGGCGATTATTTATCAACCCGAATCGCACAGCGCGTTGACGTTAGCGAGCAACACCGTTGTTTATCAAAACTTGGCGGATATTGTGGCGCGTTTTCGCAGTGAAATTCAGTACGGTTGTCATGTTATTTTAATGAGCAACGGTAGTTTTGGCGGATTGCATTCGCAATTAGTAAAAGAATTGAACGATAAAGAATGAATTGATTTTTAAACGCAGTGAATAACTTTAATTTTTGATGGAGTGACGATAATGACAACGACAATTCCCCTAACGATAACAGTTAACGATTTAAGCCAAATCACTTATTCCAAAGAGCCAACCATTGATGCGTTTCTTGGCGCAAGTACCAACTGGAACTATCTGAAACCTGCGCGAAACGTGCTTTATTACACGTTTGATATTAACAATGTGGCGGATCCCAATCTGAAAACGCCACTTGAATCGTTTAATCCTGCACAACAAAAGGCAACGCGCGAAATTTTAAATTACGCCAGCGGTATCACGGGGATTCAATTTGAAGAAAAGCCTTCGACGAAAGAGGCGGATATTCATTTTGCTAACACCGATTTAGAAAACGAAACCATCACAGATTCTTTCAGTACCGGCTACACCTATCAATACAATAAAAATATCGTGACCAGTTACACCCCCGATTCCTATGTGTATTTGGATAATGCGGAATGGCGTGACGAGAATGAAACACCTACAGCCGGCACGCTCGGTTACGAACGGTTATTGCGTGGCGTGGCGCAAGTTTTAGGTTTAAATAATCCTTTTGAATCGGCAAAACCGTTACTAGAAAGTCAAAATAGTTCTAACAATACCGTGATGTCTCTCGTCAGCGAAGGCGATTATAAAACCACGTTTCAGGCATTTGATTTAGCCGCATTGAAATGGATTTACTGCACTGATGGTTTGGGTGGCGAAAGTTATTGTGTGTCTGTCATTGTTGATGGCAAAAAACAAACCGGCACCGTCGCGAATGAATTGATGATTGGTGCCGAAAAAAATGATTCTTTAGCCGGCATGGCAGGGGCAGATACCTTACGCGGCAACGCTGGAAATGATTTCTTAGACGGTGGCGCGGGCAATGATTCGTTAGAAGGCGGCAACGGCAACGATGAGTTAATCGGTGGCGACGGTAACGATAAATTACTCGGCGGCAGTGGCAACGATAAATTAGACGGTGGCAAAGGAAACGACAGTATTGACGGGGGTTCTGGTAACGATACGTTAATCGGTGGCGTGGGGTCTGACAGCATGAGTGGCGGTGATGGCGACGATTATTACTACGTTGATAATATCAAAGACGTGGTAGTTGAAAACAGTAAAGATGCCAAAAATGTCACCTTGGGCGGCAATGACACGGTCGAAAGTACGTCGAGCAGTTACACATTGAGCGTGAACATTGAGAATTTGATTCTGAAAGACGAACAAGGCAAAGGCAATAATGGCACGGGCAATGCGGGCAATAATGTAATAACGGGCAGCGTCGGTGACAACTTTCTCAAAGGCATGGCGGGGAATGATAAATTGGACGCGGGCGACGGTGACGACACGCTGGACGGCGGTTTGGGCATGGACACGCTCATCGGCGGCAACGGTTCGGATTTATATTACATGAACAATTTGGAAGATAAAATTGTTGAAAAAGAAGACGGTGGCGACAAAGACCAAATTATTGCTCAAGTGGATTTTGATTTAAACCAAAGTGCGAATATCGAAGTGTTGACACTTTCCGGTGCGAAAGCGATTAACGGCACGGGAACATCGCGCAATGATTTACTTCAAGAAATAGACGGAGGCAAAGTGAAAAATAATTTTATCGGCGGCGCGGGCGATGACACCATTAACGGCGAAGGCGGAAACGATACGTTAGAAGGCGGCGATGGCGACGATGAATTAAACGGGGGCGACGGAAACGACACGGCGATTTTTACCGGCGAATTCAGCGACTATCAAATTACACACAACCCCGATGCAGAGGTCGTCGATCAACTGGTAGTCGAATATAAAGGCAATGACGACAACATTCGCGACGGCAAAGATATTTTAACCGATATTGAAGTTTTGCAATTCGCCGACGGCGACACGCACAACGTTTCAGTTATTTTGACAGGATTAGACGCAACATGAAATTAAGCACTCTTTTTATCGCCGCCAGTTTATGCGCGGCACACACTGGATTTTCCGCCGAAAAAATGCCGTTGCGAATCGCGGTACAAGCGTCTGGCACGTTGGATTGGGAACTGTCCGTTTTGCCCGAATCGCCCGATTTTCAAATTCAAGCGCAATCGGTCGCCACCGCCGAAGCTGCAAAAATTGCGTTGCAATCGGGCGCGGTCGATATGATTGTGTCGGATTTTTTGTGGGTCTCACAAACCCGAAACATGGGAACCGATTTTACCTTTTATCCGTATTCCAACACGTCGGGCGCATTGGTGGTTCCGGTTAGCAGCGGAATTCATGACGTAAAAGATTTGGTCGGAAAACGACTGGGAATTGCGGGCGGGGAATTGGATAAAAATTGGTTATTGTTGCAAGCGGTCGGCAAAAAACAAAACGTCGATTTAAATAAAACCGTCGAAAAAGCCTTTGGTGCGCCGCCGTTAATCAATGAGCAAATTAAAAATCAGCGCGTTGATGCGGTGTTGACGCATTGGCATTTTGCCGCGCAATTGGAAGCGCAAGGTTATCGGCAATTACTCGACGGCAAAGAATTACAGCAAAGTTTGGGGATTTCTGAAAACGTGCCGACGCTCGGTTATGTGTTCGAACAATCGTGGGCGGACAGTCATAAAGAGGCGTTAAAAGCGTTTTTTGCCGCCACGGCGGAAGCCAAAAATAGGTTGTGCGACGATGCCGTTTTGTGGCAACAAACCACCGTCAAAATGCAATTTACGCCAGAAATTTTGCGGCAGCGTTATTGTAATGGGCGGGTGACAGCGTGGACAAATGCCAATCAACAAGCGGCTCAACAACTTTACAGCGTGTTATTCAGTTTGAATTCCAAAATCGGCAGCACCGCAAATTTAGCTACAGGGACGTTTTGGATTGCGGATTAAAATCTGGCTGAATTGACCGCAACCTCCGCTTTTTATTTTTTATTTTCCTAATTTTAAAACAAAACACATGAATTCTTTTACGTTGATATTTTTACTCGCGTTTGCCATTGTGACGGCGACTCAATTTTGGTTAGCGAAACGCCAAGCGGCTTATGTTTTGGCGCATCGCGACGAAGTGCCGGAAGCCTTTGCGAAAACCATTCCGTTAACCGCGCATCAAAAAGCAGCGGATTACACGTTGGCAAAATCCAAATTGGGCGACATCGAACGCGGTTTGGGTGTGGCTTTGATTTTGATTTTAACGTTATTTGGCGGCATCAATGCGGCGTTTGAATTTTGCGCCGCTCGCATTGAATCGCCTTTAATGGCGGGCGTTAGCGCGATTGCGTTATTGACCGTTTTAATGTCGTTATTTGAAATTCCCGTCAGTTGGTACGGCACATTTGTCATCGAAGAAAAATTCGGTTTCAACAAAAACACGCCCGCGCAATTTATCAAAGATGAAATCATGCAATTAGGTCTGGGAGCGGCGATTGGTTTGCCGATTTTGGCGTTAATTTTGTGGATTATGGACAGCGTCGGCAGCACTTGGTGGATATGGGCGTGGGCGATTTTAATCAGTTTTTCACTTTTGATGAGCTGGTTATTTCCCACCGTGATTGCACCGTTATTCAACAAATTTACGCCGATGGCAGACGGCGCATTAAAAACGCGCATTTCGAGTTTGTTGGAACGGTGCGGATTTCACAGCGAAGGCATTTTCATTATGGACGGCTCAAAACGTTCGGGTCACGGCAACGCTTATTTCACTGGTTTAGGAAAAAACAAACGCATCGTATTTTACGATAATTTAGTCGCGTCGCTCGATGACGAAGAATTGGAAGGCGTTTTAGCGCACGAATTGGGGCATTTCAAATGCAAACACGTTATCAAAATGCTGATTGCCACGTCGATTACCATGTTCATCGGTTTTGCGATATTGGGTTGGATGATTGATAAAGAATGGTTTTTCGCGGGATTGGGCGTGCATCATGCGTCGAATGCGGCGGCGTTATTGTTATTCACCTTAATTGCGCCCATTTTTACTTTTTTCATGAAACCCATCAGCGCGTATTTCCAACGTAAATTTGAATTTGAAGCGGATGATTTCGCGTCACAACACGCGCAAGCCAGTAAATTGGTCAGTGCGTTGGTGAAATTGTACGAAGAAAATGCCAGCACGTTAACGCCAGATCCACTTTTTGCATCGTTTTATTACAGCCATCCACCGGCGGCAATTCGTATCGCACATTTGAATAGTTCAGCGTCAAAATAAATGATACCTGAGAAATTTGTTCAAGTTTGGACAGCAAACGATTTGACCGAACGCGCTGGCGCACAGGCTTTTATTGAAGATTTATGCGAATTATTGCAACTCGAAAAGCCGCGCAGTTCGGATGATTTTTGTTATGAAAAAGGCGCGATTAAAGACAGCGGCAAAAATGGTTGGGCAGATGTTTGGAAACGCGACCATTTTGGTTGGGAAAACAAAAAAACTGGCGGAAATCTCACGCGAGCCTTAGCGCAATTGCGCGAATATGCCGGGCATTTAGGAAATCCGCCGCTGTTGGTTGTTTGTGACCGTGAACGCATTGAAATTCACACCGTATTTCGAGGTTATCCCGACGAGCCGCGCACGATTTTGTTGCCCGATATTGGCGAACCGCAAAACCTGCAAATTCTGCGTTGGGTTTTCACCGATCCCGACAAGCTCAAACCGTTAAAATCCTGCGCTGCCATTACCGCGCAAGCTGCTGGCGAATTTTCAACATTGGCAACGGCAATGCGTGAACGTGGCATTAAACCGCAAATCGTCGCGCATTTTCTGACGCAGTGTATTTTTTGTATGTTCGCCGAAGACGAAGGTTTATTAAACGCTAACGCCACCGACGATATTCACATTTTTACGCACTTGCTAAAAGCCACGCTCACGGATGAAAAAAAAGCGGCAAATCGGTTGAAATCGTTATTTTTAGCGATGCAAAACAAAGGCGGGGAATATGGCAACGATGATATTCATTGGTTTAACGGCGGTTTGTTTAAAAAAATCGAGATTCCCGAACTCACCGCCAACGATTTAGCCGTCTTGTTTAACGCTGCCAATAATTTAGATTGGCGAGCGATTGACCCGACAATTTTTGGCACGTTATTCGAGCGCGGACTGGATCCGTCAAATCGAGCGCAACTCGGCGCACATTACACCGATGTTGCCACGATTAAAAAAATTATTGACCCGCTGATTACGGAACCGTTGACGGCGAAATGGGAGGTGACTAAAGCTGAAATGCTCGAATTTTTAGCCAAAGAAAAAACCGTTAAAACCGCCGCCGCGAAAAAACAACATCATAAAGCTGCACAAGATTTGTATTTCGGTTATTTAGAACAACTCCGCAATTTTCGGGTTTTAGACGCGGCGTGCGGTTCGGGCAATTTTTTGTATTTGTCGTTGCACGCGCTCAAAGATTTGGAACACGCCGCGCAACTCGACGCAGAAACGCTCGGTTTTCAAAAACAAATTTTGCTTTCGACGGGAACCGATAACATTCTCGGCATGGAAATCAACGAATATGCCGCTGAGTTGGCGCGTGTCACGGTGTGGATTGGTGATTTGCAATGGTCGCAACGTAACGGACGGTTGTTTGATAAAAATCCGATTTTGCGAAGTTTGGACGGCATTCAACACAAAGACGCGCTTTTAAATCCTGACGGCAGCGAAACAAAATGGGCAAAAGCCGATGTGATTGTTGGCAATCCGCCGTTTTTGGGCGGTAGTAAAAAACGCGGTGAATTAGGCAATGCGTATTTTGAAGCCCTCGCAAAAACCTATCCAAAATCACGAGTTCCCGCTGGCGCAGATTTGGTTTGTTATTGGTTTGATAAAGCACGCAAACAAATCGAATCGGGTAAAACGCAAGCCGCTGGTTTGGTTTCTACTAATTCTATTCGCGGCGGTTCAAATCGCACGGTTTTAGACAACATTTGCAAAAAATTGACGATTTTCGAGGCGTGGTCGGATGAAAATTGGTTCGATAATGGCGCGGCGGTTCGAGTTTCGATGGTGTGTTTTGGTAAAAATGTTTCAACGGACAAAAAATCGAATGTAGGGGCAGGCCTTGTGCCTGCCCTTGACACACGAAATGCCGTCAATGACAGACACGACGCACAACCACAAAATTTGGTAGATGGAATGGGGCAACCACAAAATTTTGTTAATGGAGGGCGACCACAAGGGTACGCCCGTACGATTCGTCTAAACGGTCAAGCCGTCGCGGTGATTCATGCCGATTTAACCTCAGGAAATGGCGAAGAAAAATTTAATTTAACCCACGCAAAACCCTTAAAACAAAATGCTGGCGTGAGTTTTCAAGGTTCACAAAAAATTGGCGCGTTCGATATTGATGGCGAATTAGCTCGGCAATGGTTAAAACTTCCCAATCCAAACAGCAAATCAAACAGCCTCGTTTTAAAACCAAGTTGGAACGGAATGGATGTCGCCAACAGACCGCGTGACGGTTGGATTATCGACTTTGGAACAAAATTAAGTGAAGAGGATGCTGCATTGTACGAAACGCCTTTTGACTATGTTGTTAAAAATGTAAAGCCTGAACGTGAAACAAATAACCGTGAATGTTACCGAAAATACTGGTGGCGACATGGTGAACCGCGTATTGCTATGCGAAAGGCTTTGATTGATTTACCTCGTTACATTGCGACACCTGAAACAGCAAAACATCGTTTTTTTGTTTGGCTAAATTCAAGCATTTTGCCTGACAAAATGCTAATTGTTACCGCACGTTCTGACGACACAATTTTTGGTATTTTAAATTCACGTTTTCACGAACTATGGACAATGGCTATTGGTTCACCATACGGAAGCCATCCAACAGCACGGCGTTATAACACTAGCCGAATCTTTGAAACCTTCCCATTTCCAAACGGTTTAACGCCTGCGGATAATGCTGAAAATGTTGCAATTTCTGACGCGGCGATAAACCTCAATCAACTGCGTGAAGCGTGGTTAAATCCTGAAATTTGGGTGGATTGGGTGATTTCGCCCGAAGAAGAAACGGCGGGTTTTCCAAAACGTTTGATTGCGAAAGTGGGACACGAAGCGGATTTGAAAAAACGCACGCTGACGAATTTGTACAACCTAAAACCGAATTGGTTAAAATCCGCGCATGAAATGGTAGACAAAGCGGTGGCGCGTGCTTACGGCTGGAACGATTACACGCCCGAAATGGCTGACGAAGAAATTTTGCGGCGATTATTGAAACTGAATTTAGAACGAGCGGGGAAATAAAAATGGGCGCGTTACAGAAATAGCTCTATTTAAATTTTAAGTGGAAAAAACATTTATTATTTTCAACCCTTCATCAAAAAACTACCATGAAAAAAGTTGCCTCGTTACGCTACGGCGTAATTTTTAAAAAAGCCTTTTCACAACCTGATGTTTTTACAGCATTTGTCAAAGCGATTTTAGGAATTGATTTAGAAATCGACTACGTTGAAACCGAAAAATCGTTTAATCCGTTAATCGGCAAAGTGGATTTACGGTTTGATTTGTTTGCCGAAGACGTGAAAAACCGCATTATTGTTGATATTCAACACGCGCGTTACGAAGATCATTACGATCGATTTTTTCATTATCATTGCGCGGCAATTTTGGATTTAATCGACAGTTCAAAAAGTTATCGCCCTGACATGCGCGTCTTTACGATTGTGGTTTTAACGTCTGGAGACCGTTACAGAAAAGATGTTTTAACGATTGATTGTGATCCCAAAGATTTAGACGGTAATGGCGTAGATGAAATTGCACATAAAGTGATTTACCTTTGCCCAAAATATGCGAATGACAAAACGCCTGAGGCTTATCGTGAATGGATGGATGCGATTCAAGACACATTAGACGAGGAAGTTGACGAAACTTATTATCATCATTTAGCGATTCAGAAAATTTTTACGTCTATCGAAAAATCGAGTATCACGCCCAAAGAACGTGCGGATATGATTGAAGAATATAGTCGTGCTGAATTAGCACGCAAAGAAGCGTTAGAAAGTTGGCAGGAAGGCAAAGAACTTGGGCGATTAGAGGGAAAATTAGAAGGTGAACAAGTTGGAAAACTAAAAGCCACTTACGACATCGCTAAAAATTTGTTATCCAAAGGTTTAAACGTTGAAACAATTGCAGAAACAACGGGTTTAACGTTTGCTGAAATTCAAAATTTGTCTTAATTTCGCCAAATTTTGCAAGCGTTGAATGGTTGTTTATTTGAGTGAGCGATTGGATTGGTTTGTATTAGCACGCAAAACGCGACCCTAAAAAGTCGCGTTTTTTGTTTGAAATTGACCGATTAAAGCACCATCGACACCACAAACACAATTAGAAAAATAAACGTAATCGTGAAAATAATGCCACCGATAACGTAACTTGAAAGCGAACCGTGTTGAAAATCTTGTTCACGATTTTTATTGCTTTGAATCCCTGTCGCTGCCGCAAGAATACTTTTAGCGACTTGTAGGATGCTTGGTTTTGACATCTTTTTTATCTCCTCTGACTGCGCTGGTTGTTTCCGCAGGCAACCCTGCAAATTCAAATAATAATTCCAATTCCTTGACGTTTAATTCCTGACATTTTCCGGTGCGTAAACCATCCGATAACACGACGGGTCCATAACGGACGCGCATTAACCGACTCACCACCACGTTTTGCGATTCCCACAAACGGCGTACCAAACGATTTCGTCCTTCGCTAACCACAACGTGATACCACTTATTCGCGCCTTCGCCCCCCATGAAATACATTTGATCGAATTTCGCTAGCCCGTCTTCCAATTGCACGCCTTGTTTCAACAAATCTAATTTTGCGTCTGGCACTTCGCCCAAAATTCGCACGGCGTATTCCCGTTCGACTTCGCTCGACGGGTGCATCAATTTATTCGCCAATTCACCGTTATTCGTAATCAACAACAAGCCGGACGTGTTCACGTCTAATCGTCCCACCGCAATCCAACGCGACGTTTCGATGTCCGGTAATTTAGCGAAAATCGTCGGACGACCTTGTGGATCTTTGCGCGAAACGATTTCGCCAGCGGGTTTGTGATAAATCAACACGCGCGTCGGTTGAACTGCAAATTTTTCCCAATGCACCACGCGCTCATTCAATTGCAAATAATCGCCCGTTTTGAGGTGTGCGCCTTGCGTCACTAAAACGCCGTTAATTTTAAAACGTCCTTCGGTAATCCAGCGTTCAATTTCACGCCGCGAAGCCACGCCGCCTCGCGCCAATACTTTTTGCACGCGCTCACCGTCGCCGACCAGTTCTGTTTTCCCTGCGTGTTTTTGAACGGATTTTTTCGTCACGACCGGACGCACTTTATCGTTGCGCGACTGCGGTTTATGAATTTTATTGAGTTTCGTTTTATCGCCTGACGCGAACGGATTTCGTTGTCTTTTGTTCACTGTTTTCCTATGGTGTAGTGGTTGTTGCTGTAGTCGTCGCTTTAGTTGTTGCTGTTGTTCCGGTCGTAGCCGCTGCGTTACGCACTAAACGAACGCCCGCATAATTACTTTTGCTGTGTCGATAATTATAACCGTAGTAAAACGACGTATCCCACGCCGAATCGGCATAAATTTTCGGTATCGGCAATTGTTTGGGAGGCTTGGTGGTGCTGACTTTCGTTTTAGGCGGAATCGGTACATAAGCAGGCGCGACATACGTTGTCGATGACCAAAACCAATCACTCAGCGTATTTGGAAAATAAATCGAATCAATCGTGGGCGACGAAGGAGTCGTACAAATATAACCGCCTTTTACTGCGTCAAATCCTTTAGATTCGCCGTCGGCACAATAAACCAATCCTTTTAATTCTTCATTCGTTGGCAATCGCCAATCACTCGCGCCACACAATGTTTGAGCATTCACGGCTTTAATATACGCCGCCGTGTCGCAATCACTTCCTCGACATGAACCGCCATTTTGCGCTCCGGCATAACCGCCATTTTTGGTAGCATCGGGTTCGTACCAACTGTAAGTCCAACGTTTGTCGTGTAAATCGCCGTTATTGGTTTTGAGTTCCCAAATAAGTTTGGTTTTATCGTCACGAGTACACGTCCAACCATTTGTCCCTGCGCCAACCAATGCTTCAGTTTTAGCACCTGCGTTTTTCATCAAAATTGCTTGATCGGGTAAATCTGTGCCATCTTCCGCTACTTCAAAATAACGTGGCGGAGTCACAACGGCAGGCGTTGTTGACACGGGCGGCACAACCACTGGCGGAGTCACAACCGGTGTGACAACCGGAATAACGGGTACTGAAACGGTCACAGCTTGAGAAATAATGTTGCTCGCTGCGTCAGTGTAATCGTAAGCGGTTGCGCTCCAAGTAAACGAACCTGCTGCGGTGTAAGTGTGTGTGAATGGCACCGTTTTACCGTCAGCAACATTTCTCGAATCACTCGAACCATCGCCCCAATCGATGCTAATTAACCGTAAATCGCTGTTTTTGTCTGTGGCAGAAAATTGAATCGTGTAAACGTTGTTCACGTCTACTTTTAAAATCATACTCACTTTACTGACCAAACTTAAAACAGGCGGTACCGGTAATAAAACGGGTGCGGTGACTTTAAAACTGCCGGCTAATTTTTTACTTTTTAACACGCCTTTATTATCATAAATACCGACGTTAAACGATTGCGTGCCTAATTTTGTCGGCGTTTGGGCAAGACTGTAACTGGTTCCCGAACCCGTCATTAAAAGTAAACCATTGCCGGTGCCATAATCAACTTTAGCAACAAAACCAGCCGGCAAAGGAATATCCAATGTCGCGGAAATCGTCAACGGCGTACCTTGAATAACCGAAGTCGGTAAAACGCTCACGGCGGTCAGGTTAGGAATCGGCACCAGAAATTTGGGATCGAGTGCGGGCGCGGCAGCTCCAAATGAAAAAGCGTGAATATCCGATAAACTCGCGCCGCCCGTGTTCGTGGCTTCAATTCGCCAATAATAATTGTTATCCGCTTTCAAAATCGCGTTTGAAATGGGTAATAAATAATTGGTTTTTTGCACCGTCGTTGTAAAACAAGTGTTGTTACACGCCTTTGTTGTGGCGTTATAACCGCTAAAATCAGGCGTTTTGGAAACCACGAGCCGATAACTTATAATTTGTGCAACGGGAGTGTTTCCCCAAGTAAATAACACCGAAGCATTTGTCGGAAGTGGCGGTGCGCTAGGCGGCAACATCAAAAACGCTTGTTCAGGTTGAAGCGCGTAAATCGTTTGTGCCACGCTCATCAACGTCATAAAAACCAAAAGCGGAGAAATTCTCTTTTTCATTTCAAAAAACCTTCGTAACCTATTTTAATGCCGCCATTCTATCGCATGAAAGAGTGAGTGCGTTTGTTTTTTATGACTTTTTTCGTGGCGATGCGTCCATTTTTTCTTGACGTGATATGCCCAAAAATTTTTCATACCAAAATAACCAACGGTTGCAGAAATCACACCCATAATCAAACAACCCAGTAAAAACGGTTGCCACACGTCGCCCAAGCCCGATAATACGCTCGTCAACGAAAAATCACCTTCCATGGCGGGTTGATTCATCACATCCAAGCCAATTTGATACGCAAAATAAAATAACGGCGGCATCGTCAACGGATTCGTCACCCACACCAACGCGACGGAAACCGGTAAATTCGCTCGAAAATAAATCGCGCCCGCTGCGGCAATCGCCATTTGTGTCGGCGTTGGAATCCACGCGCAAAATAATCCTACCGCAAACGCCAGCGAAATCGACCGTCGATTTAAATGCCACAAATTGGGGTCGTGTAACTTTTCGCCTAAAAACTGTAAACTTTTGTGACGTTTAATCACATTCGGGTCGGGAATAAATCTGTGCATCATTTTTTCAATCAATTCTTTAGCCATTTTCTGGTCTCCTCAATAATTATTATTTTTCTTTTATGATAGGTCGTGCGTTAGCATTTGCGGGCGGCGATTTAGTTTTACAACAGTTTTCCCACTTGCCACCCGTTTCCGCATTGCTTATTTTAGGCGTTTTAGCGGCAATTATGGCACGGTTGCGTTATTGGCATTCGCTCTTTTTTGTAATCGGGTTTTTATGGGCGAGTGCGTTCGGTTATTATCAATTAAACGAGCGATTATCGCCTGAATTTGAAGGCGTTCCACTTGTCATAACCGGAAAAATTTCTAATTTACCCGACCAAAACACCCAACGCGCCAACTTTGAATTCACCGTCACAGAAGCCACTGAAAAATTGCCCAGCAACCTGAAATTGTCGTGGTACGAACCCACCGCCATTTTACACGCGGGCGAAACATGGACTTTCACAGTTAAATTAAAACGTCCGCACGCCACGTTTAATCTCGGTAGCCAAGATTTTGAACGCTGGTTATTCACGCAAAACATCGGCGCGACCGGCACAATTTACGCGAAAATCCCGCCCGTTTTTATCGCTTCCGCTGCGTCATGGAATATCGACCATTGGCGGCAAATCATCGGCGATACGTTAACAAAAAATTACGGCGAAAACAGCAGCGTCGCTTTATTGAAAGCCTTAACAATTGGCGACGACAACGGTTTAACGCCTGAAAATTGGGACGTTTTTCGGATTACCGGCACGACGCATTTAATCGTGATTTCAGGTTCACACATTGCGTTAATCGCCGGTTTAATTTATTGGTTGACGTTGAAACTGTGGACACGCTTGAACATGTTACGCTTTTCACCGCCCCGCGCCGCTGCGTTGGCAAGTTTAATCACGGCGATTGGTTACGCGAGTTTGGCGGGATTTGTGGTGCCGACAAAACGCGCGGTGATTATGTTGGGAATCGTCATGGTGGCGAGTTTTTATCAGCGACAACTCAGCCATTTACACAGTTTTGCGGTCGCGTTGTTAGCGATGTTAATTTTCAACCCGACGATATTATTGTCGATTGGTTTTTGGTTGTCATTTTTAGCCGTTGCGCTGATTTTATATCGGCTGGCAGGACGGTTGAAATCAAGGCCGAATGCGTGGAATGGTGTCGATATTCAACTCACGGTGTCGCTCGGTTTATCGCCATTATTGCTGTTCTTTTTTCAACAAACGTCGTTGATTTCGCCGTTGGTGAATTTCGTCGCCGTGCCGATAGTGGAATTGTTGCTGGTGCCGTTTGCGTTGTTGCTGATTCCGCTGATTTTTGTCGCGCCGTGGTTGGCGGACAAATTATTTTTTGCGTTGAATCACATTTTGCACTGGTTGATGAGGGGGCTGGAATTCGCCGCGACGGTGCCAAATGCGTCAATGGATTATTCGCAACCGTCGATTTTGGGCTTAATTTTGTCGTGCGTGGGATTGTTGTGGTTATTTGCGCCGCGTGGAATTCCTGCTCGTTGGCTCGGCTTGATTTTAAATTTACCGTTGCTGTTTCCTGTCGTGGCGAAACTGAATCAAGGTGACGCAATCATTACGCTTTTAGATGTCGGGCAAGGTTTGGCGGTGAGCGTACAAACGCAACATCATCAGTTGCTTTATGACACCGGTGCGAAATTTCCAAATGGCGGCGATATGGGTAAAAATGTGGTGTTGCCGTTTTTTCGTTATGAAGGCGTGAAACAACTGGACACGCTGTTGATTAGTCACGGCGACAATGATCACATTGGTGGCGCGAAATCGATTTTACAAACATTGCCGGTGCAACAAATTTTAACCAGCGTTCCTGAAAAATTTATTCCGTATCAAACGACAATGTGTCACGCAGGACAAACGTGGACGTGGGATGAAGTGACGTTCACCATTTTGTCACCGGCAAAAACCTTTGAAGCGAATCATAATAATAATTCGTGCGTGTTGAAAATCGAAACGACGCAGAATGGCGTTTTATTGACGGGCGATATTGAAGCAACGGCGGAGAATTGGTTAGTTGAAAATGTGGGCGAAGCATTACGCGCCAATGTTTTAATCGCGCCCCATCATGGTAGTAAAACGTCCTCGACAGCGGCATTTTTAGACGCGGTAAAACCCGAAACTATTTTAATTCCCGCTGGTTATCGCAATCCATTTCATCATCCGAGCAAAGAAGTTTTAGCTCGTTATCAAACCATTAACGCGAAAATTTTAACGAGCGCGAACGATGGCGCGTTGACGGTGAAATTAAATTCGGACGGCGTAAAAATTGAAAGTTTGCGCGACACAGTGGGAAAGTATTGGAATTTTTCACTAAGGTGATAAAATCGGAGCTTGAATATTTAAACGCGATAATCGTTATTATCACTGACTAAGTCTTATTGAAAATTAAGGAGCCGTTATTATGAACCAATCCACCCCAAATTTCGATGTAGATCAACGGCAACGTGGTAAAAATGTTGCGATGCTAACGCTGGATATTAAAGCGTTACACGAAGGTCTTAATCACGCTAAAAGTAATGAATTTCTGAAACGTGTTGAACAATCCATGCGTCAACGCTTACGAGATGGTGATTCTGTCGCCAAAATAAGCGATGGCAGTTTCATCGTGTTAATCGACAATATTCGAACATTAGGTAACGCTCAAAAAGTTGCCGATTCACTTATCGAAAATCTATCGCATTTGTTGGCTTTAACGCAAGATTCCGGTGAAGAAATTAACGTAAAAATTTGTGTCGATTTCGTTCCTGAGGACGATGACCAGCCGGATTAAAATTTTAACGAAGGCGAATCTGTTAAAAACTACAATGTTTTTTCCAAATACTGCACCATCAATTGCACCGAGCGATTGCCGCGATATTGATTGATGTCTAATTTGTACGCTAACAACACGCGCCGCATTCCTTGCCACATTTCAGGTTTATCAACATTAAAAGCAATCGCTTCCAACTCTTTTCCAGCCGCATTGATTCGCACCAATAATTTCAAATGGGCATCTTTTAAAATTCGTACGTTCACCACTTCAAAAATGCCGTGAAAAATTGGCTCGGGAAAATGTTGTCCCCACGTTGTCACGTTTTGCAGCAAATCCGCGAATTCCAAACTCAAATCCGCTTCGGTTAATTCACCATCAGACAGAATTTTTTGCTGTAAATCGATTTCACTTAATCGCCGCCCAACGACTTCGTTAAAAGCAATCGTAAACGACGGCAAATGATGCGCGTGCATACTCAAACCCGCCGCCATCGCGTGACCACCGAATTGCAAAATTAAGTTTGGGTGTTCGGTGGCAATGTCACTTAACACGTCGCGTAAATGCACGCCTTCAATAGAACGCCCCGAACCTTTGAGCAAATCATGTCCCGCCGTCGCAAAGGTAATTACCGGACGATGCAGACGGTCTTTAATTCGCGCTGCTAAAATACCAATCACACCTTGATGCCAGTTTGCATCATGCAAACACACGCCCCATTTTTCATGCGGCTTATCGAGCGCAAACGTATCGGCGAGCAGACTCATGGCTTCTTGTTTCATGGTATGTTCAATTTCGCGCCGTTCTTTATTCAACGAATCTAAATCCGTCGCCATTTTTAGCGCGGTCGCAAAATCGTCTTCCAGCAAACAGTGAATGCCCAACGACATATCTTGAATGCGTCCCGCCGCGTTCAAACGTGGCGCGACGCTGAAACCAAAATCACTGGCGTGCAACGTTGCCGCATTTTTCCCCGCGATTTCGATTAACGCTAAAATGCCCGCGTGACCTTTGCCATTCCGAATTCGCAACAATCCCTGATGCACCAAACTACGATTCACTTTATCCAGCGTAACCACGTCCGCGACCGTTCCCAGCGCAACGTAATCGAGCAATTGCGCTAGATTGGGTTCGGGAATGTTTTGCGATTCAAACCAATGCCGTTCACGCAAGCGACTTCGCAACGCGGATAACACATAAAAAATTACGCCCACGCCCGCCACAGATTTACTCGGGAAATTATCAAAAACTAAATTCGGATTCACAATCGCATCGGCGGCTGGCAAAGTTTTCGCGGGCAAATGGTGATCGGTAATTAACACCGTCATGCCGCATTCTTTCGCCGCCAAAACGCCTTCGTGACTGCTGATACCGTTATCGACGGTGATAATCACTTGCGCGTTTTTCTGCGCGGCGAGTTCGACGATTTCGGGTGTTAATCCGTAAGCATGTTCAAAACGATTCGGCACGACAAAATCGACATTTTTCGCACCCAATAAATGAAAGCCTTTCATTGCCACCGCGCAACTCGTCGCGCCATCTGCGTCAATATCCGCCACGATGCAAATGAGTTGTTGTTGTTCCAATGCCGTGACTAAATGCGCCACCATCGCTTCCATATTTGAAAATAACCACGGCGACGGCAACGCCGATAAACTGCGGTCTAATTGTTCGTTCGAGGTTAAACCACGCGCTAAAAAAATGCGTTTTAAAATTGGCGGTAATTCGCCAAAATCGTCGCTTTGTTCTAAAACGGGACGCGGCACGATGGTTTTTTTTACGCCTTGATAATAAAGTATGGTCATTTGCGAGAGGTGAAAGGTTAAAAGTAAAAATAGCATTGTGTCGCGATTAAGAAATGTGTCAAACTTTTCGTTGGCGAATTATTGGCTGCGTCGGGGATCAAACGCAGTTTGCACCGTTTCCGCAAATAAATTCGCCGCCAACACCAACGCGAACATAAATAAAAATGCCGCCGATAACGACCACCACACAACCGGTTCGCGTGCCATTTCTAAACGTGCGCCGTTAATCATATTTCCCCAGCTATAAGTGCTGGAATCCACGCCAATGTTGATATACGCCAACGCCGCTTCGGCTAAAACCAGCGAACTAAAATCCAACACAATCGAAATCAACACAATGTGCATCACGTTCGGCAAAATATGCCGAAATAAAATAGTGTGTGGTTTTACGCCCAATGAAATCGCGGCTTGCACATATTCCATTTCGCGTAATTTCAACGTTTCCGCGCGTAATAATCGACACAAACCCGTCCAACTCGTCATGCCCAAAATTAAACATAAAAACAACAAACGCATATCGGCGCGGACAATTAAGCTGGTGAAATCGCTTTCGTGATTCGCCATGTAAACCTGCACCATTAACACCGACGCGCCAATCAATAACACGCTCGGAATCGAGTTTAACGTGGTGTATAAAAATTGAATGGCATCGTCCAACCAACCGCGAAAAAAGCCCGACAAAATGCCTAAAACCAACGACAACGGCAATAAAATCAGCGTCGTCAACGTGCCTAAAACTAAACCCGTGCGAATGCTTTTAACGGTTTGATAAAACACATCTTCACCGACTTTATCCGTGCCGAAAACGTGATAATAATTCGACAAATAAATCAGCGTTGAACTCAACGTGATTAAAACGAAAACAGTCACATTTGCCGCGTTGAACTTGAATTTAAACCCGAACGCCAGCAACACGAAAATACCAACGCCAATGAAAAATCCTGTCGCTGTTTTCTGAAAAATATCGGAAGATTTTTGTGATTCATGGTTTAAATGCTTTCCGCCAAATACCAAACGCGGATAATCCCAGCGCGTGTTGCCGTTCAATTCAACAATCATTTCTTTGTTATAAAGCGTGGTCGCAAACGGTTCGGAATAGGTTTTTTCGCCGTGTTCACGCAACGATGTCGCACCATAATCCAACACGCTGATGATTTCATTATTTTGCGTGGACAGTTTGAAATGAATCGAATCCAACAGCCCAATCGTGATAAAAAATAACAAAATAATCAGCGACGACATTGCCGTTGAACTTTGTTTCAACGTGGTCATCGGGCGTTTTAAATGTTCTTTTCCGCGCAAAAAATAAGTCGAAACCACTCCCAAAATCAACAGCCCAAAAATCAGCGCGTCCGTCCACAAAATCACCATAATTAGAGGCTCGTTTTGACATGAAATGAGCGGCTTTTTTTACGTCTAATTGCCATTTTTAAATCCTTTGAATAAAGAAAAACGAGTGTTGCGATAACTTCACCGAATTCTAACGTAAAAACAAAAACGGTCTTAGCATTTCCTATTAAACGTGGCTAAAACTACAAACTTCGGTAAAATTCGTGACTTGAATCCTTATCCTGTGGTTATTTTTTAATGAGAATACTAATTTTAGGCGCGGGTGTGACCGGTGCCTCGGTTGCAGAAGCATTAGCCAGTGAAGAAAATGACATTGTCGTCGTCGATTTCAGAGATGATTTACTTGAGGCGTTAAAAGAGCGGTTCGATATTGCCACCGTCACCGGAAATGCCGCCCATCCCAGTGTGTTAGAACAAGCCGGTATCAGCACGATGGACATGGTTATTGCGGTGACGGATCGTGACGAAACCAATATGTTAGCGTGTTTAATTATTAACGCGCTTTACAGCAAACCGAAAACCATTGCCCGTGTTCGAGCTATCGATTACCTTAAACATCCTAGTTTATTCAGTCCAAACGGCATTCCCGTTGACATTGTGATTAGCCCCGAACAAATTGTGATGAATTCTATTCGTAATCTGATTGAATTCCCTGGCGTGTTGCAAGTGACCGAATTCGCCAACGGTTTGGTGCGTTTATTTTCGGTTAAAGTGGTGGCTAATGGCGATTTGACTGGCAAAAAAATCAAAACGTTGAAAGAGCGTTTAGTCAGCGGCAAAACGCGCGTGGTGGCTATTTTTCGTCACGGTGAACCGTTATGCGTGAACGGTGAAGCGACTATTGAAACCGATGACGAAGTCTTTTTTGTCGCGCCACGCAAAGAAGTGCGGCGTGTTTTAGAGGAATTGGGTAAATTAGAAGCACCGATTAAACGCATTATTATTGCGGGCGGCGGTCACATCGGCAAGCGTTTGGCATTAGCGTTGGAAGATAATCACCAAGTAAAAATTATCGAAAAAGATTCTCGTCGAGCGAAAAAAATTGCCAATGATTTGGATAAAACCGTTGTGTTGTTGGGCGATTGTGCCGAAGAAAAATTGCTGTTGGATGAATCAATTGAAGACACGGATTTATTTTGCGCGATTACCGATAACGATGGTGTGAACATTATTTCTGCCTCATTAGCGAAAAGTTTGGGCGCACGCAAAACGATTTGTTTGCTCAATCATAATTCGTACCTCAAATTATTGGCAGGTACGAATATCGACGTGGCCATTTTGCCCAACCAAGAAACACTGGGCAGCATTTTAAAACACGTTCGCAAAGGCGATGTCGCGCAAGTCAGTTCGCTTTGCGGCGGCACAGCGGAAGCGATTGAAGCCGTCGCGCATCATAATGGACGCGACGATTCGGTGGTGGGAAAACGGGTAGATTCCATTAAATTTCCCGACGGCATTGTCATCGGCGCACTGATTCGAGATGGCGAAGTTATTGCGATTCATCACGATACGGTTTTCAAAGAAGACGATCACGTCATCATGTTTGCGATGAATAAAAAACTGATTCATTACATCGAAAAATCCTTTCAACCGATTCAAGATTAAGGCGGCGGAATGAGTTCGATTTTTACGCTGGTGCATATTATAGGGTTGGTCACGATGGGTTTTAGTGGCTTGATGACGAGTTGTTTATTAACGTCTTATTTTAACGACGACGGCGCAACACAGGCTTTTTCAGATGCGACGATCATTACGTTTTCGGTGGGTGCATTGATGTTTTTACCCACGCTAAAAGTAAACAAAAAATTGTCACGCCAAGCCGGTTTTATGTTGGTCGCGATGACGTGGTCACTCAGTCCAATGATTTGTACGTTGCCCCTGTTGTTTTTCATACCAAATTTGAGTTTCATTGATGCGTATTTTGAAACGATGTCAGGCTTAACCACCACCGGCGCAACGATTTTAAGCGGTTTGGATGCGTTGCCGATGTCGATTAACTTGTGGCGAACCGAATTAAATTGGATTGCAGGAATGGGGATTATTATTTTCGCCATCGCGATTTTACCGATGTTAGGCATTGGTGGCATGCAATTGTACAAAGCCGAAGCTCCCGGTTCGGTGAAAGAATCCGATTTACCGCCGCGTATTGCCCAAACGGCGAAAGCCTTATGGATTGTGTACGCGGGCATTACGTTGGCGTGTATTATTTCGTTGAAATTGGCGGGAATGAGTTGGTTTGATGCGATTTGTCATGCGTTTTCAGCGATGAGTTTAGGCGGAATGTCTACGCACGATAATAGCATTGGTTTTTTCGATTCGGTGCCGATTGAAGTGGTTTTAACAATTTTTCAATTGATTGCCGCAACTAACTTTGCTACACATTTTGTCGCCTTACGCAAACAGTCGTTAAGACCTTATGGTGACGATATGGAAGCGCGTGGTTTTCTTATTTTGGTGTTGAGCAGTTGCGTTTTAGCCGCAGGCGTTTTGCAATATCAAGGAACCTATCCCGATTTTTGGACAGCGTTGCGTCATGCGTCATTTAATCTTGTGACGATTGCCACCGATTCGGGTTTTGCCACTCAAGATTTTAATCAATGGCCGATTTTTGTTCCCATTTGGATGTTATTTTTGAGTTGTTTATCGGCTTCATCGGGTTCAACCGGTGGCGGTATTCGGATGATTCGGACGATTATTTTGATTAAACAAGCACGGCTGGAAATGTTCAAATTCATTCATCCGTTTGCGATTCGCCCGATGAAAATTGGCGACACGGTCATTAGTAACAACATTATCACGTCGGTGATGGGATTTATTTTCCTGTATTTTATTTGCATTGTGATTTTAATTTTTGCGTTGTTATTATCTGGGCTGGATTTTCTGACCTCGTTTTCAGCGATTATTGCGTGCTTCAATAACGCGGGGCCAGGTTTGAATTTAGTCGGTCCTGCGTCAAATTATTCTGTTTTGAGCGATTTTCAAACTGCAGTTTGTACCTTTGCGATGTTGCTCGGACGAGTCCAAATTTTCTCAATTGTTATTCTGTTTGTGCCTGAATTTTGGCGCAAATAATTTTTCAACCTTTTCACCTTTCAACAAAAAACTATGCCAGAAGAACAAGATTGCTTACGACGTTTTTTATTTGAACAACACGGAATTCGTGGCGTGTGGGTAAAACTCACCGACAGTTGGCAAGCCGCGAAACAACATCAGCAACAGCCCGACATTGCGCTGAATCAATTAGGACAAGCTCTGGCGTGCGTGTCGATGTTATCAACGACAGTGAAGTTTGACGGCGCGTTGATTATGCAAGCGCAAAGCGATGGCGCGATTAAAACGTTGGTCGCGCAAGCCACCAATGCCCGAAAAATTCGTGGTGTAGTGAAATGTCACGCGCCGATTATGGGCGATTCGTTGACTGATTTGTTTGGCGAAGGTCGGTTAGTTTTAACGATTGAAGCCGGAAATGGCAAACCGTATCAAGGCATTGTGCCGTTGCAAGGTGAAAATTTAGCGGCGGCATTGCAAACGTATTTTGAGCAATCCGAACAATTGAAAACCCGTTTGTGGCTATTTGCGAATGACACACACGCTGCCGGATTGTTGTTGCAAGAGTTGCCGAGCGCGGAAGATTTGCCGAACGATTGGGAAACGATTGAAGTGTTGGCGAACACTGTGACTGCGAAAGAAATGTTTGAATTAGATTGTCACGACTTGTTATATCGCTTATTCAACGAAGAAGATGTGCGATTGTTTGATGCTGAAAATGTGGCGTTTGAGTGTTCGTGTTCACGTTCTAAAATCGAAACAACCTTACGCGCAATGGGCGACGAAGAATTGCACGCGATTTTGAATGAACAAGAAATCATTGCGGTGACGTGCGAATTTTGCAATGAAACGTACCAATTCTACGATGCCGACGTGGAAACATTGTTGGCGCAAACGTAAAACATTTTTAACGTAATTGGTCTGTAAAAAAAAACGGTGTACTATTGACCTTCACCCCGAAAATTAAAATAAATTTTAAAAGGAGAACATTATGGGTACGATTATTGAAATATCGGTTTTCATGTTGATTGCCGCGTCAATCGCGTTCGCGCCGTTGGCTTATTTTATTTACGTTTACACAAAAAAAGGCGAAAGTCCTTTTGATCAGTTTGAACACAACGAAGAACATCCACATTCCATCATTGATGAATTGGCAGACAAAGCGATTCACACCGTTCAAGACAAACTGATTACGCATTAAAATCTAAATCACGGCGCGGAAAATTCATTGTTTGCCGCGCCGTTTTTATTGCCTCATCAACCTTTCAAATTCAGTCTTCATTTCAGTTTCATTAGGTAAATTTTCTGGCACTGGCACGGGAGAGTTTTTTAATGATTCATCAAGTTGACGTTTCATTTCCCTCGCTTGTTTCACAGATTCTTCACTGATTTTAACCACTGCGAAAACCGAATCACCTTCGGTACACGTTAAAACATCTATTGCACCTACCAATTTTTTATCGTCTGACTTAAATAATGGGTCAGTTAGCAATAATGCTCGTGCATCTATTCTGGCTTCACTTTCTGCTAAATCCACTGAACTATTTGCAATCACTTTTGCGACAGCAAGCGTAATCTCGACATTTTTATCGTCGTGAATTTTGCTCAAACCAATGGGATGATGAGTGCAATTATCAGCTTGCAATGGCAATGAAAAAATTGCGATGCAAACTGAAAAAAGTATCTTAATAAAAGTCACTCATCACCAACGAATAAAAGGCTTAAAAATTCTGCAAACGTGTTGTATTGCTAAATCCTTCACTACCTTGTAAATTCCCACCCGTAGCACCATTTGACGCGCCACCTGTAGAACCATTGCTAATGCCTTGAGCATTATTAGGTGTTGGTTGTGATGAAAGAGAATTACCCATTCCCGTAGCTAAATTTCCTGCTTGATTTATCGTGTCTGGTTTCACACCAACACTCACACGAAGTTCACGCGCTTTGGTATAACAATCACCCAATGGCACAACACCACGCAATAATGCCTGTGAAGAATTTTGCATCTTTTTCAAGATTTCTTTTACTTCTTTTCGTTCCGCTTCTTTCGATTGACCTTTCATCGTGACGGTTTCGTTAATCGCCTTTGAAATGGTTTCGTCGCTCTTAATTCCTTCATTCAAAAATTTAGAAATATACGATTTAGCTTCCATCATGGCTTCATCTCGTGCAGATTTAATCGCACTGACATCATCAAATGAAACAGCCGTTGACGCGGTAGAGATAATTTTTACACCACCCTGCACATTTTCTACGTTAATTCCGTCAGTGTACGGATATTCCTCACAAGATGCTGCCGTTGCTACAGACGCAACAGAAACTAGCCCCAAAAAGGTTGCCGTTAAAAGAACGTGTTTTTGTTTCATTTTCATTTCCTTCATTTGTCGAGAGTAACTGTTATTTTATCCATTTGTTTCATTATTTCAGCATCTACATTTAAGACAACATAAAAACTTGTTTTTTCAATTATTGAATATGCGGAATATGCGCGGTAATTCAGATTAAATAGATTCCAAGGTTTTTCGTCTGTAAATAGATTCCGAGGTTTTTGGTCTCGTTGAGAATAAATTTTAAGATTATTTTCGGCTTCATTATTTGAAGAATAAATGTGTAATGGGGAGTTACTGTTATCACTTAAAATTATTTTCAACTTTACCTGATTAAAACCGAACGAATTGATGTCTAAACCTCCTAAACCTTGAAAATCAAAGAATTCAATTATATTCGGGTTTTTAGCAATTTCTTTCAATAAAACAAAACCGTCTTTAACATGACCGCTAGTAGCACGATATTTGCCTAAGGTTTCAAAAAATTCACTAATATCAAAATTTTTATGGCTTGATGATGTATTTAACAAAGTTTGATTTAAGTTCGTCAAAAAATCTTTTTTTAGACCAGTGTTCACCTTAAAGATTAAAGAATCATAACCTATACGTTTTTCGACTAACCACGCTGGAAATTTATGTTCCCGAATTGCTTCACTCAATGGAATCGGTTTCTCAGCTTCAATATCCTGAACTTCGCCTGAAAGAATTGGCAAAATAACGTTATCTTTTAAAATTGCCGTTAAATTATCTTTCTGTTTATTCTCTGTTGCCATTTTAGCGTAGAGGTCATTGCCAACTGTGACTTCACCTTGAGCAATTTTTTTGATGTAAGCACTGAAGTTTTCATTTCTCACCGTGACTTTAGCATTAACGCGGAACAATCCACTTTCCTGTTTAGTTTCAAGAATTTCAAAACTTTTGATTGAGCCTTGGGAATAATCTTTGATGTCTTTTGAAATGTTTTTCGTTTCGGATTTAATGCCGTCAGTGATGAGAGTTCTTTTCTGTAACATCGTATTCGCATCAATGAAAGTACCAACAACATTGGTCAAAGCGTTTTGAGCTGCGTTTTGAGCCGCATCTTGAGGTGTAGTGCCAACACCTTCTACAATCACAGTTTGTATCGCAGGAGCTGAACCTGTGTTTATAGGCTGTTGAACAACTGGCTGTGCTGGTTGCAAAGTAGCAGCGGGTTGGATTTGTGTTTGTGATGCTATCGGAGCAGAACTAGGAACTTCAGTTGAATCCGTATTTAAACGACAATTAAGTGAACTTTCTTTTTGTTTGATTTGGTTAATTTTGCTTTTTTCTTCCGAAGATAACGGAGCTGGTGTTTGTGAACAATTGAAACCACTAAAAACACGTTTGCCAAGATTGGATTCAAAACAATATCCTTTTTGAGCATAAGCCAAATTGCGTTGATACCATAAATCATAGCATTCGTTAGACGAATTTACCGTTGAAGGTGTTGTTACGATTTCTTGTACAGGTGCAGTTTGAGCAACTGGGATTCTGTTATTTACAGAATTATCCGCCGTTACATTGACTTGAACGTTTACGGGTTCTGTATTTTTAACATCAGGTTCTTTTGATACTGGTGTTGGTTCTTTTGTTGCCGCTGGTGCTGATGCTGTTTCTACAGGTTTTTCGGATGGTGTTTGATGAGCCGATTCAGCTGTAACGACAACAGGGGCGGCGGTTTCAGTTGAACCAAAAATTTCTCTGATAGGTTTTGTTTTTTCACAGATTGTAGCGTCAACAACATTACGTTGATTACTGCAGTCTAAGTTCGACAAATAAACAGTAGCACCCGCAGTAACGGCAACTGTTCCTAAAATCAAACTCGAAATGAATTTAAAACTACGGGTTTTGCTTTGGGTATTCGATGATTTTGGTTGTGAATCATTGACCAATGACAAATCGTATTCTAAACGCAAATTTTCATCTTTTAACGTTTCGTAAGCACGTTTGATTAAGCGTAGATGCTGTTGGACATTTTCACGTTCTTTAGTATCACTGAAATTATCAGGTTGATTTGCTTTTACAAGCTGTTTAACAGCATTGATAATTTCCTCTGTTGAAGCATTTTGAGAAACGTCAATTTCTTGGTAATAATTTTTTGATGCTGCCATGTGAAGTTGTAATCGTCGAAACGTTAAGATTGCCAGCATGATAACACCATTAAGTCTGTGTTATTAAGTGACAACACTCTTAGTGAAATTGAATCAATGCACCAACCACCTGTTTATTTTTTCAGGTAAATTCAGGTGGTCGTCTAATTCATTCCAATGTGCGTTTACGGCACTGGAATCCGTTCAATCAATACTTTAATCACGTCGTCCGTCGTCATGCCTTCCGCTTCCGCTTCGTAAGATAAAATCAACCGATGCCGCAACACGTCAAACGCCATATCTTGAATATCGTCTGGCGCAACATAATCGCGTTGAGACAGCCACGCCTTCGCCCTCGCGCAACGATCTAACGCAATGCTCGCACGCGGACTTGCGCCGTATTGCAACCAACTCGCCAAATCGTCGCCGTACGCTTTCGGTTTGCGCGTCGCCAAAATTAGCTGCAACAAATAATCTTCCAACGGTTCCGCCAAATACAAATCTAAAACGTTATTTCGTGCTTCAAATAACGTCGCTTGTGAAATCGGCGTAAACGCTTTTTTCAACGTTTTTTCGGTTTGCCGCGCTTCGGTTCGCACTAATCGCAAAATCGCTTTTTCGTGTTCCGCGTTTGGATAATCCACTTTGACTTGCAACAAAAACCGATCTAATTGCGCTTCAGGCAACGGATAAGTGCCTTCTTGCTCAATCGGATTTTGCGTCGCCATCACCATAAACAACGCCGATAACGGATAGGTCGCCTGCCCTACCGTAATTTGCCGCTCCGCCATCGCTTCGAGCAACGCGGCTTGAACTTTCGCGGGTGAACGGTTGATTTCGTCAGCCAAAATCAAATTATGAAACAACGGCCCTTTTTGAAATTCAAAAGTACCTTGTTGCGGACGATAAATTTCCGTGCCGGTCAAATCGGCGGGCAATAAATCCGGCGTAAATTGTACGCGGTGAAAATCCGCTTCAATACCGCGACTTAACACGTTAATCGCTCGCGTTTTCGCCAATCCTGGTGCGCCTTCCACTAAAATATGCCCATCCGCCAACAAGCCAATCAACATGCGTTCGACCAACACATCTTGCCCAATAATTTCTTCGGAAATGTGATTTTTTAAAGCTATTAAAGCGTTTTGAATCTCTGACATAAAACAATTTAGCCCGTTTTAAATGTTTTAAATGTAAGGGCGAATAACATTCGCCCAACCAATATGATTACTTAATTAGAGGGCGAATGTTATTCGCCCCTACGGCTTAAATTTTTGCCAGTTTGCGTTTGTAAAAAATAGACGACAATATCGATAAACCAATGAACATTGCGCCGACTAAACCCGTGATGACTTCAGGAATTTCGTGTTTCATACTGACCAACATAATGCCCGCCAACGCGCCAATCGCATAATGTGCGCCGTGTTCTAAAAACACATATTCATCGAGCGTGCCTTGACGCACCAAATATACCGTCAAACTCCGCACAAACATCGCGCCAATCGTTAAACCCAACATAATAATAACCACGTCTTGAGTAATCGCAAACGCGCCAATCACGCCATCGAATGAAAACGAAGCGTCCAAAATTTCCAAATAAATAAAGCTCATCATGCTGCCACGTTTAATAGCATCTGACACTTCTGCGCCTTCTTCTTCGTTTTCAAATAACGCCGACATGCTGTCCACGATAACGAATAAAACTACGCCTGAAATGCCCGCGACTAAAGACGTTAAACGATGTTCGGGATTAACGAAATTTTGCATTCCCAGCAAGATGGAAAGCGATAAAATGATTTCGATGGATTCCAATTTGCCAAAGCTCGCGAATTTCCGTTCTAAATAACCGAGCCAATGAATTTCGCGGTCGTTGTCGAATAAGAATCCAAAAAAGACCATCAACAAAAACATACCGCCGAAGGCTGCAATTTGAACGTGTGCGCCGTTCAAATGATGCGCGTAAGTCGCTGAATCGTTCAACGCCATTTGTGCAACGGCAACAAAATCAATGCCTGTCGCGAAAACCACAATCGCAATCGGAAATAATAAACGCATTCCAAATACCGCGACCAAAATTCCCCAGGTCAAAAAATACTGTTGCCATTTATCATCCATGCGTTTCAAAATTGACGCATTGACCACCGCGTTATCAAACGACAAACTAACTTCTAACACCCCTAAAATGAGCGCAATCATCACGCTTGTTGTAGCGGCTGTGATACCGCCTTTTGAAAATCCCCAATAAAATGCGATGCCCAAACAGATAATGGCGACCATAAAAGATAATCGAAAATGCTTCATAAAGTTCCTAAGATTTAGTGTTGAATCGCGTCACTATAAGTCGATTTAGGTTTAAATCAATAGTGAAACGGATTAAAAATGCTAAAATCAAACTTTGAAATTCACCTATTTTTACAAATTCATCCATGTTTCTACTGCGTTTTATTATTTTGGGATTATTGATTATGGTCAGTTTTTCCGTTTCGGCAATTCCGATAACGTCGCAACTTGAAAAAATTACCTTACAACTCAAATGGCTACATTCGTTTCAATTCGCAGGATATTACGCAGCAAAAGCAAAAGGTTTTTACGCAGAAGAAAATTTAGACGTGGAATTGCGCGAACATACTATTGGGGTGAATACGGTTCGTAAAGTGGTGTCGGGTGAATGTGAATACGGCGTTGCCGATACCGCCTTGTTAGTCAATCGATTAAATGGCGTTCCCGTCGTCGTGCTAGCGTCTATTTTTCAACATAATCCACTCGTTTATTTCACGTTAAAATCGTCTGGCATCGTCAGTCCTTATGAAATGAAAGGCAAGCGAATTATGGACGATGGCGACGACAATTCCTCACTTCGTACCATGTTGTACGAAGCCGGATTAACCGAAACGGATTTCACACATTTAAAAAATGCAGGCAATATCGATAATTTAATTCAAGGTAAAACCGATGTGATGAGCGGCTACATTACCGATGAAATTGATTTTTTCACACAACGTGGCATCGACATCAATATCATCAATCCGCGCAATTATGGCGTAGATTTTTTGGGCGACAATTTATTCACCACGGAACAAGAAATTACCGCGCATCCTGAACGAGTGAAAAGTTTTCTCCGCGCGTCGCTTAAAGGGTGGAACTATGCCATCAATCACCCTGACGAAATCATTGAATTGATTTTGACGCACTACAATACGCAACAGGTGACGCGGGAACATTTGCAATTTGAAGCACGGGAAACCATCAAAATGATTGCACCCAATGGTGTTTCTGTTGGACACGCTGAAAGCAAACGTTTTGAACGTACTGCCGCAACGTATCAAGCGTTAGGTTTGGTCAAATCCATCGACAATCTTAAAGGTTTTATTTATGGACAACAAAATACGCAATTGGTTGTCACCGAAGCTGAAATGGCTTGGCTCAAAGACCATCCCGTTATTCGTGTCGGTATTGATCCGCATTTTGCGCCTTATCAATGGATAAATGAAAAAAATGAATATATCGGTTTTAGCGTCGATTATTTACATTTAGTCGAAGCGCAATTAGGTGTTAAATTTGAAATTGTAAAAACTAAATCGTTCGCTGAAACCCTACTTATGGCGGAACACGGCGAATTAGACATGATGACGGATGTTGATAAAACGCCCAATCGAGAGCAGTATTTAAATTTCACCGAACCGTATATCAGCAACCCGATTATTATTGTGGATAATGGCACTAATAATTTTATTGGTGGTTTAGCGCAAATTTCAGGTAAACGAGTGGCGATTGAAAAAAGCCATTTCATTGGTGAATTGATGGCGCATGATTATCCCGAAATTGAAATTATCGCCACCGAAAATGAACAAGAAGCCTTGCAACTCGTCAGCAAAGGCGAAGTCGATGCCTATGTGGGTGATGCCGCATCGGTGAATTATGAAATTCGTAAATCGGGAATGCTTAATTTACGTTTTGCTGGCGAAACCGAATATCGTAATAATCACCGCATGGGCGCACTCAAAATTCATCCTGAATTGATTAGTTTATTAGAAAAATCTCTAAAAGCCATTCCTGAAACTGAGCAAATGCAGATTCAAAATCGGTGGTTAAGTTTAAAGGTGGAAACTCATTTGAGTTGGAAACGTTTAATTACATACGGTTCGCCGTTGTTGGTTCTGCTGCTACTTGTGATGTATTGGAATTTTCGTTTACGTCGTGAAATCAACCAACGCAAACGACTGGAAAAGGCGTTACAACATTCGATTCATTTGTTTAAATCGGTTCTCGATAACGCGCCCTTGATTCGTATTTTTTGGAAAGATACTAACGGGCGTTATTTGGGCGGCAATCTGGAATTTGTGAAGGACTCCGGATTACACTCCATAGATGAACTGATTGGCAAAAACGATTATGAATTACATTGGCAGAAAAGTACCGACAGTTTTCGTGTCGATGATCAATCGGTGATGAAATCGAATGCGCCTAAACTGCATTATGAAAAATTATTGATGTTGCCGAACGGTCGAACAATATTGTCACGCACGTCGAAAGTGCCGTTGCACGACGAAAACAAAAATGTCATTGGTGTGTTGGGTATTTACGAAGATATTACCGACATCAAAGCGCACGCGCAGCAACTGGAATACATTGCATATCATGATATGCTAACCGGTTTGCCGAATCGATTATTGCTTGCTGATACAATGCAAGCAGCTCTGGCACATACTAAACACAAACAGTGTTTGATGGCAGTGGGCTATATTGATTTAGATAATTTTAAAAGCGTGAATGAACGTATTGGACGAAAATCAGGCGATTATTTGTTGATTAAAGCCGCGACCCGCATTAAAAATACGTTGCGTGAAGGTGATACGGTGGCGCGATTAGGCGGCGATGAATTTGTCTTTTTGCTGTTAGAATTAACATCGGTGCAAGAATGCGAGCAAATGTTACAGTGCTTACTTGAAGCCATCAATACGCCCTTTCAGGTCGAGCATCATTTGATGTCGATTTCTGCCAGTATTGGTGTGACTATTTTCCCGAATGATAATGTTGACGCGGATACATTGCTGCGCCATGCCGATCAAGCGATGTTTGAAAGTAAACAAATACAGAAAAATTGTTTTAAAATTTACGACGTATTGGAGGCACACGAGTTTCAAAATAATCAAATTGCGTTAAATCGTATTGAACAAGCGTTAATGCAAAATGAATTTGAGTTGTTTTTTCAACCCAAAGTCGATATGCGTAAAGGAACGATTTTAGGGGCGGAGGCTTTAATTCGCTGGCAACATCCTGAACGCGGTTTGCTGATGCCGAATGAATTTTTAGAGTTGGTTGAACATCATGATTTCGCTATTTTGCTCGATAATTGGGTGCTAAACGCCGCGTTGGCACAAATAGCAGACTGGCATAAGCAGGGGTTGATATGGACAATTAGTGTGAACTTATCAGCGCGTTCGTTACAAGTGCCAAATTTTGCAAACCAATTAGAGGAATTGCTGGCAAAATATCCTAGCGTAAAATCAGATTATGTTGAGTTAGAAATTTTAGAAACAGAAGCGTTAGATGATTTAACGCAAACGTCGAAAGTGATGCAGGAGTGCCAAAAATTGGGCGTTAAATTTGCACTCGATGATTTTGGTACCGGCTACGCCTCCTTGAGTTATCTCAAGTATTTGCCGGCGGATATTTTAAAAATCGATCAATCATTTGTTCGTAATATGTTGCACAACGCGGACGATTTAGCGATTGTTGAAGGCGTTATCGGTTTGGCAAAATCGTTTAAACGCAATGTGATTGCTGAAGGCGTTGAATCGATTGAACACGGCGTGGCATTATCGCAATTGAATTGTCATTACGCGCAAGGTTACGCGATTGCCAAACCTATGCCGGCAAAAACTTTTGAGGCGTGGGCAAGTAATTGGCAAATTCCCGAAGAATGGAAACAACAGAGTTAATTTTTATCACCCTATTTTGAGAGTCAAATGAATCAATATAATTACCCTGAAGAGTTTTACTGCCTAGCCGACGCACTCATTTACGCCGGAAAAGTTATTGATAACAGAGGCTGGTGTCCAGCTACGAGCGGCAATTTTTCGGCTCGATTATCTGACGGCACGATTGCGATTACCGTTTCGGGTAAACACAAAGGACAATTGCAACACGGCGATATTATGCTTATCGACGCGCAAGGTAACGCACTCGATGGCAAAGTTCCGTCCGCAGAAACAATGTTACATATTCAACTTTATCAACGTTTCACTGACGTGAATGTCGTGCTACACCCGCATTCGTTGAACAGCGTTTTAATTTCGATGAAGAATAAGAAAAAAATCACGCTGAAAAATTACGAATTGTTAAAAGCGTTTAGCGGTGTCACGACACACGAACAACGCATTGTGATTCCGTCGTTTGCCAATGATCAAAACATTCCCCGATTAGCCGAACAGGTTGAATCCTACATGGATAGCCACGAAGAAATTTATGCGTATTTACTCGCCGGTCACGGTTTGTACACATGGGGAAGTTCGGTGGATGAGACGTTGCGTTATTTGGAGGCGTTAGATTTCTTATTTGCGTGTGAATTGCACATTAAACGAGGTTAAAACTGTGAGCGCATTAACAATTTATGATGAAAATTCGCCCAAAAACGGCGAACTATTTACCGAATTTACCGACATTGAAGCGAAATTAAACGCGATTGGCGTGCAATTTGAACGGTGGACAGCGGCGCAAGTGTTGACGACTCACGCCAGCAATGACGAGGTGTTGACTGTTTATGGTGATTCGATTGACCGGTTAAAACACCAATACGGTTTTCAATCGGCGGACGTGATTAAACTCGATGCAACGCATCCGGATAAAGTGGCAATCCGTCAAAGATTTCGCGCGGAACACACGCACAGCGAATTTGAAGTGCGCTTTTTTGTCGAAGGACGCGGGCTATTTTATTTGCATGTGGGCGCACAGGTTTTTGGCGTATTGTGTGAACAAGGCGATTTAATCAGCGTGCCAGCCAATGTCACGCATTGGTTTGATACCGGCGAACATCCGCATTTAGCGTGCATTCGATTATTCACCAATCCCGAAGGATGGGTCGCCGATTTCACCGACAACGACACCGCCAAATTATTTCCTACGCTGGATGAATTACAACGGGAATTGGCAGCATGATTAAGGCGATTGTTACCGATATTGAAGGCACCACGTCATCGTTATCCTTTGTGAAAGAGTGTCTTTTTCCTTACGCCCGCGCGAATATGGGTTCGTTTTTGCGGGCGAATGTGAATAACGAAACGGTGAAAAAATTACTGGCGGAAGTGAATGCCGAAGTCAGCGCGGTATTGGATTTGAATCAAGCGACCGAGCAGTTAATTCAATGGATTGACGACGATAAAAAAATTACGCCGTTGAAAGCGTTACAAGGTTTGATTTGGGAAGTGGGTTATCATCGCGGCGAATTAACCGGTCATTTATACGCCGATGCGATTCGCAATTTACAAACGTGGAAAGCGCAAGGTTTTGATTTGTACGTTTATTCGTCGGGGTCGGTTTACGCGCAAAAATTGTTGTTCTCCCACACCGAAGTCGGCGATTTAACACCGTTATTTTCAGGTTATTTCGACACGCATATTGGCAATAAACAAGAATCGAGTTCGTACGAAAATATCGTCGCGTACATTGGTTTGCCCGCAGAAAATGTGTTGTTTTTGTCAGATATAGAAGGCGAATTAAACGCCGCGCAAGCCGCTGGATTACAAACGATTTGGCTGACGCGCGACGAAGCCCCCGAATCCAGTGCAACACATTGGCAAGTTGCTGATTTTGATGCAATTGAAGTGGAGTGTTTAAATTCATGAGCAAACCGTTATCGTTGCAAGAACAATTACTTAAATCGGGTTTGGTGAGTAACGCAAAAGCAAAAAGCATCAAAACTGAAAAACACAAACAAGTTCAACAGCAACGCCATCACAAAGTTGAAATCGTGGACGAAGCGAAACAACTCGTGCAATTGGCGCAAGCTGAAAAAATTGAACGCGATAAAGTGTTAAATCAACAGCATCAAGCGCAAACCACGCAAAAAGAAGTGTTGGCGCAAGTCAAACAAATGATTGAGCAAAATCGCGTGTCGATTGATAGCAAAAATGCGGAAATTGCCTATCATTTCACCGACGCGCCCAAAGTCAAAACGCTTTATGTGACGGAAATTTTGCGTGACCAATTGGCAAAAGGAAAATTGGCGATTGTGAAAGCCGAATCGGGTTACGCGCTGGTGAATAGTGACATCGCGCAAAAAATTAAAGAGCGCGATGCCACGAAAGTGTTGGCGTGGAACGAACCAAAATCCGAATCTTCCGTCGAAGAAGATCCGTATGCGGCGTTTGAAATTCCTGATGATTTGATGTGGTAACGCAACCCATTTCTTCCCTTTTTTCTTAATTAACTCTTGAAACTTTAAATGAATAAAAAAATTACTCGCGCTCTTGTTAGTGTTTCAGACAAAACTGGCATTGTTAAATTTTGCCGAATCCTCAATCAGCTTGGCATCGAGATTTTATCAACCGGCGGTACGTTCAAAACGCTGATTGACAATAACATTGCCGCGATTGAAGTGTCGGATTACACCGGTTTTCCCGAAATGATGGACGGGCGCGTGAAAACGTTACATCCCAAAATTCACGGCGGTATTTTAGGACGACGTGGCATTGACGAGGCGATTATGGCGGCAAATGCTATTCACGCGATTGATTTAGTCGTGGTGAATTTGTATCCGTTTGAACAAACGATTGCGAAACACGATTGCGATTTTGACACCGCCATTGAAAATATCGATATTGGCGGGCCGACCATGATTCGTGCTGCTGCAAAAAATCACGCCGACGTTGCGGTGGTGGTTAATCCAAGCGATTACGCCGATGTTTTAAATGAATTGAGCGAAACGAAAGGTAAATTATCGAGCGCAACCCGTTTTCGTTTAGCGTTAAAAAGTTTTCAACACACCGCTAGTTATGACGCGGCGATTGCCACATATTTAAATGGCTTAAATGTTACGCCCTTTCCCGAAACGTTAAACCTGCAATTCTATCAAAAACAAACGTTGCGGTACGGTGAAAATCCCCATCAAAATGCCGCCTTTTATGTTGAAAAACATCCGGCAATTGGCACCATCGCCAGCGCAAAACAATTACAAGGCAAAGAATTATCGTATAACAACATTGCCGATGCGGATGCGGCGTTGGAATGCGTCAAATCGTTCACAGAAAAACCAACGTGCGTCATTGTCAAACACGCGAATCCGTGCGGTGTCGCTGAAGCAGATGATATTTTAACTGCTTACAATTTGGCTTATGCAACCGATTCGACTTCGGCATTTGGTGGAATTATTGCGTTTAATCGGGAATTAGACGAACAAACCGCGACTGAGATTGTGGCGCGACAATTTGTCGAAGTGATTATTGCGCCTAGCGTCAGCGAAACGGCAAAACACATTTTGGCGACAAAACAAAACGTGCGCGTTTTAGCGACGGGCGATTGGTCGAATGACGCTTCATCGCGGGGTGCGTTAGATTACAAACGTGTGGGCGGTGGGTTATTGGTTCAAGACAAAGACGTTGGAATTGTATTGCCCGCTGACATGAAAATTGTGACGCAACGCGCTCCGACAGAACAAGAATGGGCAGATTTATTATTTGCGTGGAAAGTGGCAAAATTCGTGAAATCAAACGCGATTGTTTATTGTAAAAATGGGCAGTTAATCGGCGTGGGCGCAGGTCAAATGAGCCGCATTTATTCGGCGAAAATTGCGGGTATTAAAGCCAATGACGCGGGTTTTGAAGTGGGCGGTTCCGTGATGGCTTCGGATGCGTTTTTTCCATTCCGTGACGGTATCGACGCGGCGGCAGAAGCGGGAATTACCGCCGTTATTCATCCCGGCGGTTCGATGCGTGATCAGGAAGTGATTGACGCAGCGAATGAATATGACATTGCCATGTTATTCACTGGAATGCGCCACTTCCGTCATTAAAAAAAGGAAAAATCATGCACGTTTTAATTATTGGTAACGGCGGACGCGAACACGCTTTGGCGTGGAAAGTGAAACAATCCCCAAAAGTCAGCCACGTTTTTGTAGCGACCGGAAATGCAGGCACTGCGTTAGAAATCGGCATGACCAATGTCGCGATTGCTGTGGATGACTTGAATGGTTTACAAAATTTTGCTGAACAAAACGCGATTGGTTTAACCATCGTTGGTCCCGAAGTGCCTTTGACTTTAGGCATTGTGGATCAATTCCAAGCTGCCGGTTTGGCGTGTTTTGGCGCGTCGGCGTACACGTCACAATTGGAAGGCTCGAAAACTTTTTGCAAAGATTTCATGATTCGCTACGGCATTCCAACGGCGGCTTACGAAAGTTTCACCGACGCAACCAAAGCGATTGCCTACATTGAAAAACACGGCGCACCGATTGTGGTGAAAGCGGATGGTTTAGCGGCGGGAAAAGGCGTAATTGTCGCGCAAACCACCGCCGAAGCGATTGCTGCGGTAAACGATATGTTGGCGGGAAATGCCTTTGGTGAAGCCGGTCATCGCGTGGTGGTGGAAGAATTTTTGGACGGCGAAGAAGCCAGTTTCATTGTGATTGCGGATGGTAAAAATGCGCTGCCAATGGCAACGTCGCAAGACCACAAAGCCATTTTTAATGGCGATAAAGGCGTTAACACCGGTGGAATGGGCGCGTATTCGCCTGCGCCGATTGTTACGCCTGAAATTTATGAGCGCGTTATGCGTGACATTATCGCGCCAACGCTTGCCGGAATGGCGGCTGAAGGACATCCGTACACAGGGTTTTTGTACGCTGGTTTGATGATTTCACCGAATGGCACGCTGAAAGTATTGGAATATAACTGCCGTTTTGGCGACCCTGAAACGCAACCGATTATGATGCGTTTGAAAAGCGATTTGGTGGAATTGTGCCAAGCCGCGCTCGCTGGTGAACTCGACAAAACGACAACAGAATGGGATGAACGTCCCGCATTAGGCGTGGTATTAGCAGCGGGCGGTTATCCCGATCATTACGCAAAAGGACAAGTTATTTCGGGTTTGCCAACCGAAGAAAGCGACACTTGCAAAGTGTTTCACGCTGGCACCGCGCAAATGGGCGACGATATTGTCACGAATGGCGGGCGTGTTTTATGCGCGTGTGCGTTGGGCGATTCAATTCAAGACGCGCAAACTAAAGCCTACGAATTAGCAAATAAAATCACTTGGAACGGTATTTATTACCGCACCGATATTGGCTTTAAAGCGATTCGCTAAATCTATCAGTTCAGAAATCGCCTATTTTTAAACGGTTTCTGAGCCTTTTTTACACATTTATTTTTTGTCCAACGAGATGTAATAGTCTAATGAAAACAGACAGGTTTCAGATGAGTTGATTTATCTGGATTGTGATTTTTTGATGGCAAAGGGGAAAATTAAAATGTCTATTTTTAAAGAAAAACAAATAGTCTCGTTAAAATCAAATCCGAATAAACAATTCCCAATTTTTGAGATTTTACCGATGCTACACGGTGAAACTCGTTACAAAGTATTTGTCGATAATAATTTCGCTACCTATTATCAAAGTCAGCTTATCGCTGTTGAAAATAAAGCTGAAATCAGACGCACTTTAACTGCCAACGAATTGAAAGCTAAAGTTACGGCATTGCAATTGCAAACACCATCAAACTCACGCATTTACTCACTAAATTCTGGGCGCATTCAATTTGTTCCTTACCAATATCGTCCCGTTTTAAAGCTCATTCGTGCTGACAGACCACGTTTACTAATTGCTGACGAAGTCGGTGTGGGTAAAACCATCGAATCGGGTTTAATCATCAAAGAACTCAAAGCCCGAATGGATATAAATTCGGTACTGATTATTTGCCCAAAGGCTTTGGTCGCGGAACAAAAGTGGCACAAAGAAATGAAACGTTTCGATGAAGATTTTCGTGCGCTGGATGGTGAACGCTTACGGAATTGTCTTAAAGAAACCGATTTAGAAGGGCAATGGCCCAAAAAAGATAATTACTCAATTCTGCCGTTCTCATTATTTGACAGTGAATTAGTTGAAGGAAAGACAGGTAAAAATGGTTATAAAGGCTTATCAACATTAGACTCGCCACCCAAATTCGACTTAATTATTGTGGATGAAGCGCATCATTTGCGAAACAGTGAAACGTGGTTGCATAAAGGCGTAAGTTTGCTGTGTGAACAAGCTCAAGCAGTTGTATTTTTAACTGCCACGCCGATTCAATTAGGACAAGCGGATTTATACACATTGCTCAATTTATTACGTCCCGATTTAATTATCGATGGTGAAAGTTTTAAAGCGATGACTGCGCCAAATCCATATCTCAATACCGCGATTTATCACTGTCGGAAAAAGTCTGAAGATTGGCAACATCGAGCCGCTGAAGCGTTACGCAATGCAGCAAACACTACGGAGTGGGGAATACGATTTTTACGAAACGACCCCGACTTTAACGTAATTCAAACAGCATTAGCGGAAACCGAGTTAACCGAAATTGAACGTGTAAAACTTATCCGTAACATCGAATCTTTTTATACGTTTAACGACCTGATTAACCGAACTCGCCGGCGTGATATTGGCAATTTCACACAACGCAAACCCCAAACCGTTGAGGTAGAGTTTACTGCGTCACAACGCCAATTACATAACCAATTGTTGAACATTATGGCGGGCATTTACGCTCATGTTCATAGTGAAAAAAGTGTCAATTTCATGCTGTCTACGATTCGCCGTCAAGCCGCTAGTTGCTTGCACGGTCTCGCGCCATTGCTGAAAGATATGCTCGAAAATAAGCTAAACGCTTTGCAATTTTCAGAGCTTTCGGACGATGAAGAAGATAATTATGAAGAGCTTCCTGAAGCTCTCAAAAATGATATTTATAAAGTAATTGAGTTGGCGGAAAACTTGCCTGATGACGATCCAAAAGTAGAACAGTTGTTGCTGTTAATCGCCGACAAACAATATCAAACCAATAACAAAATTCTACTGTTTTCGAGCTTCCGTCACACGTTGCGTTATTTAGTTAACAATATGCCTGAAAATGCCGTCCGTTTTGGGCTGATTCATGGCGAGGTAAGTCATGAAGAACGCGCTGATTTACGTCGTCGTTTTTCATTGCCACGAGAAAATGAAGATGCCATTGATTTGCTGCTTTCTTCGGAAGTCGGTTGCGAAGGTTTAGATTTCCAATTCTGCGATTATTTAGTGAATTACGATTTGCCGTGGAATCCCATGCGAATTGAACAGCGCATTGGACGAATTGACCGTTACGGACAAAAAAGTGAAGCCGTCGCGATTGTTAATTTCATCGTGTCTGGCACGGTGGATGCCGATATTTATTACCGTTGTTTACGGCGTATTGGTGTATTTGAGTCTGCGATTGGTGGTTGTGAAGCCATATTGGGTGAAATCACTCAACAAATTCACAGCATCTGCGAACAATTCACTTTAACCGATGCTGACCGCCAAGAACGCTTGCAACAGCTCGCCGATAACGATATTCGTATTTTGCACGAACAAGAAGAATTGGAAAGTCGTGAATCTGAATTGTTTGGCATCGATATAGCGCAAGCCTCGTGGAATGAGACGTTAAAGCAAGCCACCAGCCCATTTTTATCTGCCGAAGCATTGCAAGGTTTGGTTTCGCATTATCTTCAACAGCGATTAGAAAAAGAGCAAGCATTCATATTGGGCGATAAACCCATTAAAACGTTGCGATTAAGCCATGAATCAAGACAGCTACTCTTACAAGATTTAAAACAACTTGGGCGTAATAGAGAAATCGTCGCTAAAGAATGGGAACACTGGCTCAAAGGAAATGAACCCACGTTAGCGATTAGTTTTAGTCAGGAAGGCGCGGCTGAAAATAATCGTGTTACCCAAATTGACACATTACATCCATTGATTCGTTTGGCGACACAAGCTGTGGCGCATGAAGAACAGATTTTTACTTCGGTAATGGCTACCAGCCACGATATTGCCGCTGGAATTTATCCTTTTGCAATTTACCGTTGGGACAGTAAAGGCGTAAAAGCTGATCAAGAATTTATTGCTGTAACAGAGAATGCGGTATTGCGTGAACAGTTGATGACGCTGTTGGCGAGTTCCGAAACAGGCACGGCGAATTTACCCGAACAATCTGTATTTGATGATTTAGAACAGCATCATTATCAATTATGGCAACAAACCCAAGCCCAACACCAAGCTAAAAATCGTCAGCGGGTTGAACATCGTTTACAAAGTTTGCAGAGCAGTCACGCGGCTCGAATTGCAATACTAAAAGATATTATTCGACGCAACGCGAATCCGAAAATTAAACTTATGAAAGAATCGCAATTGCATAATGCTGAGGCGGATTTTCAACAACGTGTCAAACAGTTGGAGGTTGACCGTGATTCGGGTGATATACTCGCGCAAGCCGTGTTATTTGGAATTTTAGAGATTAGGAATTGAGCGCATGAGTAGTAATGATTTAACGGAACTAAAACAGAGGCGCGTCAAATGGGTTGAAGCAAACCGTGAAAATGGTTTTGACGAAGGTATCAATCGTTTACTAACAGAGCTTTACCCCGACAACGCGCATTTTATCTACGAACTACTGCAAAATGCCGAAGACCCGCAAGCAACCGAAGTTACCTTTAAACTAACTGAATCGGCGGTAGAATTTACATATAACGGTAAACGTTTGTTTGAATTCAAAGATGTCGAATCAATTACCAGTATTGGCAACAGTACCAAACGTGACGATGCAACGAGCATTGGTAAATTCGGCGTGGGTTTTAAAGCGGTTTTTGCTTACACCAACACGCCAGAAATTCATTCAGGCGACTTCCATTTTCAGATTCATGATTTAGTTGTGCCTGAAACGAAAAAAGTAAGGCAAACATCCATTGGCAAAAATAAAACGCGATTTGTATTTCCGTTTGATAATCCTAAAAAATCATCCATTCTTGCGGCGAACGAAGTTGAAAAAGGACTATGTGCGTTGGGCGACAACACGCTTCTGTTCCTCAGTCACATTCGCAAAATCAATTATTCATTACCCGACGGCTCAGAAGGTTCGTTAGAGCGTATCGATCATGAAAACGGACGCATTGAAATTCGCGCGAAACATCCGCACAGTGAAGAAACGGTTTCACATTGGTTACATTTCCATAAAGATGTAGACGTTACCGACGCGGACGAAAATATCAAAAACTGCCGCGTGGCGATGGCTTACCAACTTGAAAAAGTAGCCGACAAAAACAAAGATTCCGAAGCGTGGAAAATCATTCCTGTTCACGGTGGCGGACAAGTTTCTATTTATTTCCCTGCTGAAAAAGAAACCTCAAAACTGCGTTTTCATATTCACGCGCCATTTGCGTCAACGGTAGCGCGTGACAGTGTGCGGGATTGCGACGATAACCAACAATTGCGTGACCATCTTGCCGAATTGATTGTTGAATCATTCACTGCGATTCGTGACCAAGAAATGTTAGTGATGAGTTTCTTAGCTGTATTGCCAACGCCCAAAGATGAATTAGCTGAATTTTACGAGCCGATACGGGAGAAGATTGTTGACGCATTCAAAACACAATTGCTCACGCCAACAAAAAGCGGAAGTCATGCGGCATCTGGTGCGCTGTATCGTGGTTCGGTTAAAATTTCAGATGTGATTGAAGATGAAGATTTATCGGTTTTGACGGGTTATGGAATTCCGTTATGGGCATCTAATGCACCTCAACGGAATAGCCGCGAAGACAACTTTTTGGAGAGCTTGAGCATTGATAAATGGGATTTTGAGCAATTATCGGAAATCTTTGCGTCCGCAAACAAAGAAAAAACAGAATCTTGGCTTGAAGCGAAAGACGACAATTGGCTGAGACGTTTTTATGTCCTGCTTAAAGATGCCAAACAACATCACGAGGACAATCACTACGAAACTTGGACAGCAAAAAACTTCCCACTTGTTCGCGTTAATTCCGAAGATGGAGTGAAACACGTTGTTGGCAATCAAGCCTATTTTGAATCGTCACACGGTCATATTTCTACAAATGACATTCACATTGTTAAGCGCGAAGTTTATACCAAGGACAACGCAAAACGTGACATCGACGAAAACGCCGAAAAATTTTTAGAAAGTATTGGTGTGAGACAGTTTAATGAAAAAGCAGTAATCGAATTACGCTTGCAATTTTATCAATCAACACCGCCTACACAGATAACTGATGAATACTACAATGACATCAGACGATTTGTAAGCTTCTGGAAAGAAAATGCAACTGAAGGTTCGCATTATCAACGTCAAGCTGAAGAACTTTTTAAAGCAGTAAGGTTTTTGTTGGGAGTTTCAGACGAAAAATTGCATTGGAAAAACGCAACGGAAATTTGTTTGGACAATCCATTTATTGAAACTGGTTTATCTGGATTTCCTGAGATTCATGGGAAAAATCCCATTTATAACCAGTATTCGGAGAAATTAAAAAAAGACGAACTAATTGATTTTATTTCGTTTCTTAAAGTAATGGGGGCAATGTATAAATTTGAAGTAATTAAATTAGATAAACACACTGCAAGACAAAATCCTCAAAATCCGTACCATCCATCAAAAAATAATTGTAAATGGTCTGAGCACTCCATCAATGATGATTATTCAATCCCTGATTTGTATAGATATTTGAAAGCTAAAAATTTTTTCGCGAGTCGTATTATTTGGGACATTGTTATAAATGCTAATAAGCGTTTTGGAAAAGCTCTCTTTAAACCCAGTAAAAGTAATGCTTATCCGCTTCGAGAAGTTGAGTCACTCTTTATTTTCACTTTAAAAAAACAGGCTTGGATACCAAATAAATCAGGTGTATTTTGCACACCGCAAGCAATTACCCGTGAAACATTACATCATAATTTTCGTTTTGATGATTCTAATGGCTTATTAACTGCAATTGAGTTTGGAAAAGATACGGAAGATTTAACGGTAGAAATAGAAAAATTGAAAGAAAAAGAAACCACTTCATTCAAAGAAAAAGAAAAAATCGCAAAAGAATTGGGTGCCGATTCTGTCGATGAAGTGAAAGAAGCGGTAAAACTCTTTCGTGAAATGAAAGCTCATGGAAAATCCGCAGATGATGTTCGGGCATCTTGGGAACAAAAAACAATTCCAAACTTTGAAGATGATTATTCATCAAATCCCGAACGACGTAATGAAAAAATTAAAGACGCGACTGCTGATGCGCCTGAGAAACGTACCGAAATGCGTGAACGCAGCGTTGCAGTTGATAACTCCGAAACTAAAAAAGCGGCTAAGTCGTATTTACGCGACCATTACACAGACGATGACAAAATTTTGTATTGCCAAATCTGCAATAAGGAAATGCCGTTTAAATTATCCGATGGTAGTTACTATTTTGAAGTCGTTCAGTTGATTAGCGATACGCAGAAAAGATACAAAGAAAACTACATCGCACTTTGCCCAACCGATGCGGCTAAGTTTCAATATGCAAATCTATCAAAATCTGCAATCGGTGGTTTGGTCGATAAGTTGACGAGTAATCGTTCGGTAGACGAGATAAACGCCAGCGACGAAGACGATAATTGTTTTGAAATTGAGTTGGCGGGGGAAATCGAAACGTTACAATTTAGACGTATACATTTAATGGATTTGAAAGCGGTTTTATCGTAATCATCCATATTCGCTAAACCTAAAAAAAGGGCTTTCAATCATTGGAAGCCCTTTTCAAAAAAACTATTTGCCGCTTTTCAACGTTTTGACCAACCATTTGATTTCGTCGGGTTCAAACGTTGCTTTCCACGACGACATCATCGTGCCTTTGCGTCCGTTTGTAATCGTTTCAATCAATAAATCATCGGCTTTACTCGCTAATGCCGCTGGTTGAAGAGACGGTCCCATCGCACCTTGCAACGACGCGCCGTGACAGCCACCACAACTATTTTGTAACAACGTGCGAATCTCGGTTTGACGTTCCGCAGCCGGTTCAGCCGCTAAACAACTGCTCGAAATACACAACAACCATAATAATTTTTTCATCATTTCGCTCCTTTCATTTCATCTGGCGCAAGACCGCGCGTCATATATTTTACTCGTCCGCGCGAAAAAATTCCCGCTGGACTTTCCATTGGCAACGTCGCCACTTTTTCTAATGTGTGCGAGTTATAAACTACAACTTCATTGCCGTCATAACCTGCGCTAACATACAAAAATTTGCCGTCTGCGCTGTATTCAGGGAAATAAGCGTGACCGCCCACGTCCAATGTTTTCACGACTTCGAGCGATTTTTTATCAATCAATTGAATCGCACGAGCGCGAGTATCTTTTGAAATAATATCCACCGCGACATACGGCGCGTTAGCATGAGCGGCGGGCGATTCCGTACCGCCTAAAACAGGAATTTGTTTGACCAATTCCATTTTGTCCAAATCCCAAACGCTGACGACCATTTTGTCGCAATCACCGAAATTCGTGCCAAAACCCAAGGTTCGACCGTCTACTTTTACCGCCGAACCTCCGCCAACGTGTGGCACGCAACCAGCGGGTAATTTTTTGATAATTTTGCGTTCTTTCAAATCAATCGCCGCAACAATGCTGTCATCGTAAGACGCAACCATCAAATTTCGACCGCCGTGCGTTAAAAACGCATCGTGCAAATGGCGACCAACGTTGGTAATTTTGGTGACAGGAAAGTCGTCTTTCAAATCGACAATCCAAACTTGACCGGCATTTTCCAACGCAATCGCAAAAATATCCGCAAACGGCGTGCCGATAATCATGCCCGAATCAGAACTGACTTGCTTTCCGTCTGGATCAACACCTTCGAGTTCAAATGTTTTCAAGGGTTCGAGCGTGTCGGCATTCAAAATCACGGCGTTATGCGGCACAAACGAACCCGCCATAATATATTTACCGTCGCGTGAAATACCAATACTTGGGCCATTCATGCCAGTTTTAATGCTGCGAACAATTTGCATCGAATACAAATCGATTTTGAAAATCTCCGCCGTATCGGTTTTAACATACGCCCAACGCGGATTGGTCGGATTGAATTCGATAATATGCGCGGCAGTTCCAGTGTGAACTTCGCCTATTTTTTCGTGCGTGACGCTGTTAATAAATACCGCTTTTGAAGCGTCGCCGCGCCCATATTTCCCCCGCGCCGCCACGCCAATAATGTTGTCCATGCTGTCGATGGTGTAAGTCGGTTTATTCGGCAAGGTACTTTCATCTTTGATGTGAACGTGCAACGATTTTTTCATGTCGTCGATTGTCCACGCGGGATTGGGTTGTTTCGGCGTAGTTTGCAGATGTTTGACCAAACTGCGAATATCATCGTCCGCTAATTTTCCATAAAACGGAGGCATCAACGTATCGAAACTGCCCGTCATAATCAAACTGCGTAATGCGGTCGGGCTGCGTCCTTTCAACGTTTCCGAATTCAACGCGGGCGCAATGTAACCGCCTTGATCCGCACCGTGACAACTGGCGCAGTTTTCTTGAAAAAGCGCATTCATTTTTTTGGAATCATCCGCCGCCGTCGCGCCAAACGATAAAAGACTGAACATCGCAGCGGATAAGATTTTTATTTTTATTTTCATGATTTAACCTTCCTGTTTAAGTTGAATTGATAGTATAAATCGTTGAGCTTATAAAACCGAAAACGTCAGCGCAAACACGAAAGCCACGATTAAAAACAAAGTAAATAACGCCTTTTTACTCAATCCACGCCCGATGGCAAATAGTTCTGCTTTGAAGGCGGCTTTGCGACTTTCTGCCCGCCAAATACGTTTTAATTTTCCGCGCCAACTGCGTTGTTCCGCTTGCGCTGATTCTTCCGCTAAAATCTTTTCAATTTGTTCATTTAATGATTCTTTTTGTGTCATAACGCCTCACCGTGTGTATGAAAATAGTACGCATAGAGTAAGCAAATTGCGGATTAAAGTCATTTTAAACTGCGTTAAACTTTAGTTTTTCGTCCGTCTTACGATACAGTGCCATTCTTTACGATTCACCCATCGATTTTTTCGGGATTTTTACATGGATATTCAAACCTCGTTCAACAGTCAAATACTGCAAGCCATGAAAACTCTGGTAGAAAGTAATTTGAATTTAATGGTTGGGCAACAACTCGACGTGAAAGTGACGGCGATTAACGCTAACGGCATTACACTTAAATGGGGCGCACAAACGCTGACCGTCGAAAATCAAAATTCGCGAGCGATGTTTACCCCCTTTCTGGGTCAAAACGCCATGCTACAAGTCGTTAAAATCACGCCCGAATTAGAGTTTAAATTGGTCGCGCTCGACACGCAAATTCACGAAAGTATTACGCCAAGCGCAGAAAAAATGAACGCCATGCGCTTGACGCTCGCTACCGCGCCATTGGTGAATCGAATTGATGAATCGTTGAAAAGTTTTGCCACTCACGCGCAAGGTCAGCGACCGATTGAAGCGAAAATTGTCGGTTTAGTCGGGCATAAAATTCAACTCGAATTAGTGGTTGACGATCATCAAGGTGCAGCGACTGGCAAAAAAATGTTGGTCAGCCTTGAGCGGAATCAATTGCAATTATTGCCTTCGCAAGCGGGCGAACCGCTGAAAATTGGGCAAACGTTGACATTAGCGATTACGAAAATTGGCGCAACACCGGAATTTAAACAATTATCGCCCACACCTGCCACGCCAGCCGAGATTCAGGAAGAGAAAATTGCGGCATTTATGAAACAACTTTTGCCGCGCCACGAATCGCCGGCTGTTTTACTGAACCAATTACGCACCGATTTACCGCAGTTAGAAATTAAAAATGACACGCTCGCGACCACGTTAAAACAAAATGCCGCCGCTTTATTTGAGCATTTACAGCCGAATGACCAGTTGTTCAATCCGCAAAAACTGAAACATTTACTTTATTCGTCGGGGCTATTTTTTGAAGCAAAAAATGCCGCAAATAATGTTCTTAAAGCGACTGCAGCATTGCCGTCAGCGATTATTAAAACGTCTGCTTCGATTCCGATATTAGATTTAAAAATGCCGTTGTTAAATTTGCTGCAACACACCAGCGTTTCGACCACGTTAAAACAACTGGTTTCGACATTATTGCAAAATTTGTTGAAACAAGAATCCGCGCCCACACCTGAAGTCGCGCAATTGATTGACCAAAATGAAACTGAATTGCACACGCAACTTTTACAACTTTCGCGTGCTGAAAACATTCCGCCATCATTAAAAATGCTCGCGACAGAAATTTTGCCGAATTTAAACGTGCGTGATGATGACGCAGAAATTGCTTTGCCTGTGATAGTTGAAAATGCGCCAGAAGAATCGATTCCGACAGATTTTAAAAACGATTTGTTCAAATTGATGGACACGCTGAAGCACGGTATCGCCCAACAAAATGAATTGGCGTTGACCGATACGCAAGTCGATAGTTTGCAGCAATTACAAAATAAAACGGAGAATTCGCTGTCGAAAATTGTGATTGATCAATTGCATTCGCTGCCCAAAGAAGACGGCGGTAAACAAGTTTGGGCATTTGAATTGCCTTTTTTGATGGGCAATCAAGCGGAAACGTTAAAAATGGAAATTCAACGCGATAAAAACAAGCAATCGGCAGAAGAACAGGCGCAACATTGGTCGGTAAATTTGACGCTCACCCCGCCAAAGTTGGGCGAAGTGCAATGTGTGATTTCGTATCAAAATGGCGTGGTGAATACTTATTTCAAAAATGAACAACCGCACACCACCGCGTTGATTAGTCAGCATCTTGATAATTTAAAACAGCAGTTGCAAAAAGTGGGTTTGATGGCGGGATTGATGAGCGCACACAATAATTTTCAACCGATGAAATCCGCGTATTCGGTGGATGCAAAATCATTTTTGAATGAGTGCGCGTAACGGTTTTTTTGTTTTACAAATGCAACGCCAAACGCACGAGCTCCAATTGTTTGGCGGGTTCTAAGGTTTCATTGATTTGTTTTTTAAGCCGCAAATCGACTCCGTCAACGTGGCGAAAATACCAACCCGCGTGTTTTCGCGCTAATCGCGCACCCAAGCCTGAGCCGTAAAACGAATATAAATTTTCTAAATGCAGCGTCAGCACACGATAAATTTCATGGATTGTCGGCGGTTCGAGCAAAATTCCGTGCGTTAAAAAATGTGAAATTTGTTGAAATAACCACGGATTGCCTTGTGCGGCGCGTCCAATCATAATCGCATCTGCGCCCGTTTCATTCAAAACAAAACGCGCTTTTTCGGGCGAATCAATATCGCCATTCGCAATAATCGGAATGTTCACGGCTTGTTTCACTTGTTTAATAGTTTCATATTCGGCAAAACCTTCAAATTTACAAGCGCGTGTTCGTCCGTGAATCGTCAACGCCGCCACGCCAGCATCTTCGGCAATTTTCGCAATCGTGAGCGCGTTCCGCGTTTCAGAATCCCAACCAGTGCGGATTTTTAAAGTGACGGGAACATTGACGGCATTGACTACGGCTTCGAGAATTTGTTTCACGAGCGTTTCATCGCGCAATAACGCCGAACCTGCGGCGACCGAACACACTTTTTTTGCGGGACAACCCATGTTGATGTCGATAATTTCTGCGCCATTTTCAACATTGAAACGCGCGGTTTCGGCTAAATCGTGTGGATTGGTGCCGAGAATTTGCACCGAACGCAAACCGCTGTTTGCGCTGTGTTCCGCGCGTAATAAAGTGCGCGGATGGTGACGCAAAATAGGATTTGACGCGACCATTTCGGAAACAGCTAAACCCGCACCGAATTGGGTGCAAATTTCGCGAAATGGCGCGTCAGTAATTCCCGCCATTGGCGCGAGAATTAAATTGTTAGAAAGTTGATGATGAGCAATTTGCATTTTTAAAGGTGTTTAATCTTTTTTAACAGCTTCGTCTTCATTCCAAATTGGATTATTCAAATCGTCAGGATGTAATTTTGCCGCATCGTCTGGGTAAATGTGCCAAAACGATTTATCGATAGACGCATTGCTGTAGTTTTCTTTTTCGGCGTGGGTGAACGGACACCAGAAATTTTCAACCAATTTTACTAAATACGAATGCCATTCAAACAACGCCACGCTCACGGGGCAATACCACGAACAATTCAAAATCCAAAACAATTTGGATTGCGACGTACTTAATGCAAATGAACCGTCCATTTTGATTTGATTTTTCAAATCGTAACGGTGACTTTCTTTCGCGGGCAAATAATCGCGCAACGTTCTAACGTCTTTTGCGCCCATCATCAGCAAATGCCAATATGACCAATACGCGCTCAGAAAAATGAACGGTAAAGTTAAAATAGGTAAATAAATCATTACCATGCCGACCGCACGTTTCCATACTGGAACGTCTTTATAATGTTTTCCGATATGTACACGAGTGCAATTTTCGCAGGCTTTTTTCATGTGTTTTCCTTTGGTGATTCTGTAGAATTTGGCGAAGTTGATTCCTCGCCATGAAATAATTGATAAATACTTAAACAACCCGCACAACAAAATTTTTGTTCACCGTGCGAGTTTTGGAGCGTAAAACCGTTGATTAGCACGGGTAAACCGCACAGAGTACAAACGATTTTTTTTTTAGTTTCCGACGCAAACATTTAGCGTTTGCGACCGTTTAAACGAATCCAATCTTCTTGTTGAACTCGTGGCGCGAAATCGATTTTTTCTGCGTAGGCTTCAATCACGGAATCCGCTTGTTCAGCCAAAATTCCCGACAAAACCAAATCGCCATTTTCAATCACCAACGCGCTAATTGACGCAGATAAATCAATCAACGGTTTTGCCAAAATGTTCGCCAAAACCACGTCGGCTTGAAACGGTGTGAAATCTTCTGGCAAATAGCAGTGGATTTTGTCCGAAACATTATTTTTCAGCGCGTTATCGCGTGTTGCGGTGAGAGCTTGCGGGTCAATATCCACGGCGTGCGCGACTTTTGCACCGAGTAAAATCGCGGCAACCGCTAAAATTCCCGAACCACAACCGTAATCAATCACGGTTTTGTCAGTCAAATCATGACTCGCTAACCATTCCAAACACAACGCCGTGGTCGGATGTGTGCCAGTGCCAAACGCCAAACCTGGATCGAGCGTTAAACAAACGGTGCCTTCTTCGCGTTGTTCTTGGTCGGTCGGGCAAACCCACAAACGGTCGGCGAATTTCATCGGATGATAAAATTCCATCCACGCGCGTTCCCACGCTTGATCTTCGATGAATTCGTATTGCCAGTTTTCAAGCGCGTGATGTTTAAATTTCGCATTCATCGCCGCTGTCACCGTTTCGGGTTCAACGTCCAATTCGTACAACGCGATAACTTGCGTATTTGTCCAAATTTTGGTTTCGCCAATGCGCGGTTCATAAACGGGTTCGTCTTCAGCATCCATGTAAGTCACGGAAACTGCGCCTAAATGGGAGAAATGTTTTGCGATTTTCGGCGCGGATTTTTCGGTGCTAATAACAGAAAGTTGGTGCCAAGACATAATAGGAAGTGAGGGAATTTAATAGGTGGGCGCGACAAATTCGCGCAGTTGGATTTGGAAAGCGCGAATAAATCGCGCCCACACAAACCGAATAAAATGGTTATTTATAAATGCCCAATTTTTTCTCTAAATAATGGATATTCTGCCCACCCAGCGCAAACGCGCTGTCCATCATAATGTCGTGTTGCAACGGAATGTTCGTTTTGATGCCGTCGATAATAATTTCATTGAGCGCAGTTCTCATTCGCGCAATCGCACTTTCACGATTTTCACCATGAGCAATCAATTTCCCAATCATCGAATCGTAATACGGTGGCACTTTGTAGCCGTTATAAATGTGCGTTTCGCACCGAATTCCAGGGCCGCCCGGCATGTGAAATTGTTCAATCGTGCCAGGACAAGGCATAAACGTACGCGGATCTTCGGCATTTAAACGGCATTCAATCGCGTGACCTTGAATTTTAATTTGGTCTTGCGTCATCGATAATTTTTCACCAAAAGCAATTCGCAACTGCTCTTTTACAATGTCAAACCCCGTCACCATTTCTGTCACAGGATGTTCAACTTGCACGCGCGTATTCATTTCGATAAAGAAAAACTCGTTTTTTTCGTACAAAAATTCAAACGTTCCCGCGCCACGATAACCAATGTCCACGCAGGCTTTCGCGCAACGTTCGCCAATAAATTTACGTTGTGCTTCGGTGATAAACGGGGCGGGTGCTTCTTCAACCACTTTTTGATGACGACGTTGCATCGAACAATCGCGCTCACCTAAATGAATCGCGTTGCCGTGTGAATCCGCCATCACTTGAAATTCAATGTGGCGTGGATCTTCCAAAAACTTTTCCATGTAAACGGTCGAATTACCAAATGCACTACCGGCTTCGGCTTTGGTCATCGCAATGGCGTTTAATAACGCCGCCTCGGTATGAACTGTTCGCATCCCACGTCCACCACCGCCGCCCGCTGCTTTAATAATCACGGGATAACCGATTTCTTGCGCGAGTTTTAAATTGGTTTTTGAATCGTCTGTCAACGGGTCGTTATTGCCTGGAACGCACGGAATACCAGCCGCGAGCATGGCTCTTTTAGCAGAAATTTTATCGCCCATCATGCGAATGGTTTCTGCTTTTGGGCCAATAAAGACAAATCCACTTTGTTCAACTTTTTCAGCAAAATCGGCGTTTTCAGACAAAAATCCATAACCGGGATGAATCGCTTGCGCGTCCGTCACTTCCGCTGCGCTGATAATTGCCGGAATGTTTAAATAACTGTCTGCCGACGCAGCGGGACCGATACAAACAGATTCATCAGCCAACCGAACGTGCTTTAAATCACGATCCGCTTCTGAATGAACTGCCACCACTTTAACGCCCAATTCACGACACGCGCGTAACACTCGCAACGCGATTTCACCGCGATTAGCG
>SESB01000057.1_pt1 | contig 73974 bp, 69 predicted proteins | sample 3171441 | NCBI WGS metagenome assembly SESB01 (sample SAMN06051867, study PRJNA518727) | freshwater metagenome | biome: subpolar coniferous forest; feature: holomictic lake; material: water; isolation source: holomictic Lake 227, 6 m depth | place: Canada: near Kenora, Ontario | collected...
TCGCATTCGTTATGAGGGTGCCATTGGGGGTGGGGCTCAGTTTAGAGTTTTTCTACCGAGCGAAACTATTTAACCCTTAAACATTTATTAGCTCTAGGGCTAATTGCCTCAATGTGCCCCCATCTATACATTTGATTGATTCCCATCTATTGCTTTTGGAGCAACTCATGAAGATTAAACCCACCATAATCGCTTTATCGCTTGCAATGGCATCAAGTAATTTTGCTCTGGCTGCTGGGGGTGGCGGTATTGTGGCGGATCCAGGTGCGATGCAGGGAAAGCATTTTGATACCAAAGGTAAAGCACCATCCACTTACACGGTTGAGTTGCAGAATGGTTTGCGTAAGACACTGCCATTTGATGACAGGCGCGATTTTGAAGAGGCGAAAAAAGGCTTTATTGCTGCCCCATCCTATAAGAAGATCATGGCTGATGCGGGCAATGTCGCCTGGGATATGGGTAGTTATGAGTTTTTGTTACAAGGCAAAAACTTTGATAGCGTGCACCCTTCATTGCAACGTCAGGCTATTCTGAATATGGCTTACGGTCTTTATGAAGTGGTACCGGGAAAGATTTATCAAGTCCGCGGCTTTGATTTGGCCAATATTAGTTTTGTGAAGACGGATACAGGCTGGATCGTATTTGACCCACTCACTGCTAAAGAAACTGCTCGGGCTGCACTTGAGCTTGTTAATGAAAAACTCGGGAAGCGCCCTGTAGTAGCAGTGGTGTATTCGCATTCTCATGGTGATCACTTTGGTGGCGTGCGTGGGGTAGTGGATGAGGCCGATGTCAAGAGCGGTAAAGTGAAGGTAATTGCCCCAGCAGGATTCATGGATCATGCCGTTGCAGAGAATGTCTATGCAGGTAATGCCATGACACGTCGCATGTACTTTCAGTATGGTGTCTTGCTACCTCGCAGCCCATTCGGTCACGTTGATCAATCAATTGGTAAAAATACTGCAGCTGGTAATTTAGGCTTGATTGAGCCCAATTTGTACATCAACCAGCCTTTTGAAAAAATGACTGTTGACGGCGTGGAGATGGAATTTCAGAACACTCCAGGTACTGAAGCGCCTGCTGAGATGAACACCTACTTCCCGCAATTTAAAGCATTCTGGGCTGCAGAAAATATTACGGGCACCATTCACAATATCTATACCTTGCGCGGCGCCTTAGTGCGTGATGCCTTGGCATGGTCCAAGAACATTAACAATGCCTTATACCGCTACGGTAATGAAACTCAAGTGATGTTTGCGTCACACAGCTGGCCACGTTGGGGCAATGAGCGCATTCAGGAAGTAATGCGGACTCAGCGAGACAGTTATGCCCATCTCAATAATGAAGTACTCCACTTGGCAAATAATGGCGTCACTATTAATGAGGTGCATAACGTCTACAAGCAACCAGAAAGTCTAAAGACGCAATGGGCTGCACACAGCTATCATGGCTCTGAAGAGCACAACAGCCGCGCAGTGATTAACCGCTATTTGGGTTACTGGGATGCGAATCCTGCAACCCTCATACCCTTGTCGCCTAAAGACTCGGCACCACTGTATGTAGAGATGATGGGTGGGTCTAGCAAGATCATTGCCAAAGGCAAACAACTCTACCAGCAGGGTAAATATCGTGAGGCGATGGAGATCGTCAATAAGCTGGTGTATGCCGAACCCAATAACACTGCAGCAAAGGATTTACTCGCAGATATCTTCGAGCAAATTGGTTATCAAAAAGAAAGCCCTAGTGTGCGCAACAGTTTTTTAGGAGCCGCCTACGAGTTGCGTCATGGAATGCCTTCAGGGGCCTCACCAAAATCCAATGGTCCTGACATGATCAAAGCAATGACTACTGAGTTATGGCTCAATTCATTAGCGATCAGTATGGATAGTAAAAAAGCGGCGGGTATGAAGTTTGTGATTAATCTGTCCACGCCAGATATTGGCGAGAAGTTTGTGGTTGAGATGAGCAACTCTGCGCTGACTAACATCAAGGGCCAGCAGGCAAAGAACCCAACACTCACCATTACTTTAAATCGTAGCGACTTAGAGCAGGTAATGGGTGGTCAAACTACATTTGAGAAACTGCTTGCTGAAGGTAAGGCGAAGTTTGATGGTGATCGCAAAGCATTTGATCAACTCAAAAGTACTTTAACGGTCTTTGTGCCGGACTTTGAGCTGATTCCGGGCACAAAAGGGAGGAGGCCAGATCCTAAGCCAACGAAAGATCCATTCGCGGCGCAAGAATTAGCAGTCACTGCAGGCGAGTAAGTTTTATTTATGACTGAAAGGCGCCACCTTCTTCAAGCGCCTTTAGTTCATCACCTGAAATTCCCAGTTCTGCCAATAACTCGCTAGTGTGCTCACCAAGTAAAGGCGGATGTTTTCTGACTTGTTGAGGTGTCTCACTCAACTTCACTGCGAAGCCAATGTTAGGCACTTTTCCTTCGATCGGATGATCAATTTCCATACGCATTTGGCGATGTTTACCATGTTCGCTATCAAACGCTTGTGGGTAGGTATTGATGGGGCCTGCTGGGATACCTTCTGCCAGCAATAGATCAACCCATTCTTCGCTGGTTTTTGTAACAAAAGTTTTTTCTAGTTCACTCGCAAGCTCTAATCGATTGGCTAAGCGCAGTGGATTGGTCTTAAAGCGCGCATCTTCAAAGAGTTCTGGGCGAGCAATGTTGTCGCATAACAGTTTCCAGAGTTTTTGATTGGTGGCGCCCATCACAAAGTAGCCATCAGAGGCTTTCATGGCTTGATAGGGTGCACTCATGTGATTGGCGGTACCTAGCTTGTATGGTTCAACACCAGTGCCCCAGTACTGCGCTGTGTCCCAAATAGAAAATGCTAAAGCAGAATCAAATAATGAAGCATCAATAAACTGACCTTCGCCAGATTTCGTTTTACCAATGTAGGCGGAGAGGATGCCATACACGGCAAAAAGAGCGCAACCAATATCAGCAACCGGTACACCTGCTTTGACTGGTGGACCATCAGGGTAGCCAGTCACACTCATGACGCCAGACATGGCTTGTGCCATCAGATCAAAACCAGGCCTGTCAGACCAAGGACCAGTTTGACCAAAGCCAGAGATACTGGCATAGACCAAGCCTGGGTTAATGGCTTTGAGAGATGAGTAGTCGATTCCAAGCTTTTTCATGACACCGGGGCGATAGTTTTCGACCAGGATGTCGGCAGTCTTGACGAGTTTGAAAAAGACCTCTTTACCAGCTTTGCTCTTCAGGTTTAAGGTCACGCTGCGTTTGTTGCGATTCATGTTCAGAAAGCCCATGCTATCTGAGCCTTTCATCTTGAATCCCATGGCGCCACGGGTTTGATCTCCCGTTCCTGGAGGTTCAATTTTGATCACATCAGCCCCTAGGTCGGCCAGGAGCATGCAGCAGTAGGGGCCAGCCATGACTTGGCTGACATCTAAAACGCGGACTCCGGCAAGCGGTAAAGGTTTGGCGCTAGGGGTTTTCGGCATTGTCTCTATTGTTTTTATATGTTTAGAATGAATCACATAATATCAAGCAATAGCTAATAGGCTGTCTTGATAGATATATAACTAGAACAGTATTGGAGATTTCATGTTGATTAAGTCCCCCAAATGGATTGCGCGAAGCTTTGCTTTGGCAACCGCTTTTGGTCTTTGTGCTACGCCTTTTTCCGTGTCCGCTCAGCAGGCATACCCCACTAAACCGATTCGCTTAATTGTTGGGTTTGCTCCTGGTGGAGGAACAGATATTGTGGCGCGTGCGCTTGCTCCAAAAATGGGTGAGATCTTGGGGCAGACCGTGATTGTGGAAAACAAATCTGGTGCTGCGGGAACTATTGCTGCTGATCAAATTGCAAAGTCAACGCCAGATGGCTATACCTTGTTGGTAGGCCATTCAAATTCAAATGCAATTGCGCCATTCGTACTGACCAGTGTGCCTTATAACGCTGCAACGGATTTCACGCCGATTACTTATCTGGGTTATGTACCCAATGTGTTGGTGGTGAAAGCTTCCTTGCCGGTGAACTCGGTAGCGCAATTGATTGCCTTGGCTAAAGCTAACCCTGATCAAATGACGTATGGATCTTCCGGCATTGGTAGTACTCAACATTTGGCTGGTGCACTCTTTGCCAAAATCGCTGGGATCTCTTTAAACCATGTCCCTTATAAGGGGAGTGGCCAGGCGATTATTGATTTGCTCGGTGGGCAGATTACGATGAACTTTGATACATTGCCGCCCAACTTGCAGCAAATTAAGGATGGTAGCCTCAAGGCCTTGGCGATTTCTACGCCTAAGCGTTTGTCGATTCTGCCAAACGTGCCAACCTTTAATGAAGTTGGTATTGCAGGATTTGATGTGACGAACTGGTATTCCATCATGGGCCCTAAAGGCATGGATCCTGCTGTCGTAAACAAGATCGATCAAGCAGTCAAAGCCGCGATGGCTGATCCGCAAATTAAGAAGACTTTAGATTCTCAAGGCTTGCAACCTGAAGGCCCGACCACACCAGCGGCGTTCAGCTTGTTTTTAACTGGAGAGTTGGCTAAATATCAACGTCTCGTTAAAAGCTTAAATATTAAGGCTGAGTAATTACTAGGTATGACTGCTCAAGTCTTATGTGAGATTGATGATGGCATTGCGCATGTGACTTTTGATCATGTGGCAGCGCGCAATGCCATGACGGTAGGCATGTATCAAAGCCTAAAGAACATTTGTCAGGATCTTGCGCAAAACCCTCAGGTTCGCTTAGCCATCTTTCGGGGTGCGGGTGGGAAGTCTTTTGTTTCTGGCAGTGATATCGCCCAATTTTCTGACTTTAAAACGGGCGCCGATGGCATAGGCTATGAAGAGGGAATCGACGACTTCTTGAGCCCGCTGGCAACCTTGCCGATTCCAACGATAGCAGTGATTGACGGTATGGCAGTAGGGGGTGGTTTAGCGATTGCCAGCTGCTGTGATTTCCGTATTGCTACTCACGATGCGCGCTTTGGCGTTCCGATTGCCAAAACCTTGGGTAATTGCTTGTCGGCTGGAAATGTCGCTTGGTTGGTTGCTCATCTGGGTGTCAATATCGTCAAGCGCATGCTTCTCTTGGCTGAAATGGTTCCTGCAGCTGAGTTGCAACAGCAAGGCTATTTACTGAGCACTCATCAACCCGAAGAGCTTACGCAAGCATCTCTGGATTTAGCAGGGCGTCTCATGAAGTTGGCGCCGATCACTCAAAAGGTTTCAAAACTGACTCTGGCACGTTTGATGAAAAGCAATCTTCCCGATTGTTCAGATCTGATTGCTGAGTGTTATGGCAGTGCAGATTTTCATCATGGCGTTGCTGCATTTCTGGAAGGAAAACCGCCAACCTGGAGCGGTAAGTAGAAAACCAGTAGGTCTATCTATTCTTTATTTACTCCAAGAACATCTCTTGGAGGTTATTCAAGTAGCGCAAGCCCAAGTCTGTCGCTTTCAGAGCTGTAGGATTGTCATCGAGCAATCCTTTTTTACTAGCCTCTTCAAGACCTTTAGAGATGACGTGGAGTGGTAAGCCAGTTCGCTCGCTAAAGGTTTTCGTTTCAACACCATCTGTTAGTCGCAAGGTATTGAGCATAAATTCAAATGGCAGATCTTTGGCGGATACATCACGCGACTCAATCAATGCATTACCTTTACTTTCCATCGCTTGCATATAAGTTTCTGGATGGCGCTCACGCACTTGTCGGGTCACTTTATCTGGGAAGGAAATCTTCCCATGCGCACCGGCACCAATGCCGATGTAATCACCAAAGCGCCAGTAGTTCAGATTGTGTTTGCACTCTTGGTCTTTTTTGGCGTAGGCGGAAACTTCATAGCGCTTGTAGCCAGCCGCAGTCAGGAGCTCCAGATTTTGTTCAAAGATCGCATCGATTTCATCTTCGCTAGGTAACTTAGGTGGAAAGTTCGCGAAATACGTATTGGGTTCTAGTGTGAGGTTGTAGAGCGAGAGATGTGGTGTTTTAAAAGAAAGTGCAGTCTCAATATCTGCTTTGGCAGCTGCCAAACTTTGATTGGGTAGGCCGTACATTAAATCAATGTTCACAGACTTAAAGTTCTCAACTGCAATGGCAATGGCCTGTTTAGCTTCTTCACCGTTATGAATACGCCCCAAAGCTTTGAGCTGTTCATCCTGAAAACTTTGTATGCCTAAAGAGACACGATTGATTCCAGACTTAGCAAAGGCAGCGAATTTATCCGCCTCCACTGAACCAGGATTAGCCTCCATCGTGATCTCGGCACCGGGCTCTAGGTTGACGCGTGCCCGAATGGCTGAGAGCAGATCATTCATTCCTGTGGGTGAGAGCAGGCTAGGCGTGCCACCACCAATAAAGATGCTGTGAACTTGACGGCCCCAGATGCGCGGTAATTCTGTTTCTAGATCGGTAATGAGTGCTTTGATGTAGCGCTCCTCATCAAAGCCCTGAACGCCATCTTTCACTTGATGTGAGTTGAAATCACAATAAGGGCATTTCTTTTCACACCACGGAAAATGAATGTACAGCGCTAACGGCGGTAGCGCAGTGAGAGTCATTTTATTAGGGCTGCTGTTAAGCACTGTTGTTAAGCACCATTAGCTACGACTTTTTAACTGCGCAATGAGTTCACGCAACGCTTGTCCGCGATGGCTGATGAGGTTCTTTTGGGCAGGATCTAATTGCGCGGCTGTTTGTGCTAGCTCTGGCAAAAAGAAGTAAGGGTCATAACCGAAACCATTTTCCCCTATTGCTTGGTCAAGGATCTGACCATACCAGCGTGTTTGCACAATTAGGGGCTCTGGATCATTTGTATTTTGCACTAGTACTAAAGCACAAACATAGTGAGCGCCTCTATCACTTTTGCCACTCAAAGCTTTAATTAACTTACGATTGTTGGCAGCATCATCGCAAGCTTCCCCTGCGTAGCGTGCCGAGTAAACGCCTGGTGCGCCATTGAGCGCATGGGCGCAAATGCCGGAGTCATCAGCCAGTGCAGGCATGCCACTCGCAGCACTCGCATGACGAGCCTTGGCAAGGGCATTCTCAACAAAGGTATGGTGTGGTTCCTCCGCCGACGCAATACCCAACTCACCTTGAGGAATGACTTCAAAGTCGAGTGGCGCTAGTAGGGCTTGAAACTCACGAACCTTGCCAGCGTTATTCGAAGCGAGAACCAGTTTTTGCATGATCTTAATCAGTCATCGATTGGTTTACTGGAGGGCTTCTAATTGCAACTTCGTTAGATCATGAATACCTTGCTCTGCGAGGTCTAGCAGGGCAGTGAGTTCAGTGCGCGAGAAGGTCGCGCCTTCGGCTGTGCCTTGCACTTCAATCATGCCGCCTTTGCCAGTCATGACGACGTTCATATCGGTATCGCAAGAAGAGTCTTCTGGGTAATCTAAATCGAGCACTGGTATGCCTTGGTAAATACCCACCGAGATCGCAGCGACGCTATCGATGATCGGATCTTTAGTGAGGACACCACTTTTGAGTAATTGGTTCACAGCGTCTCTAGCAGCAACATAAGCGCCAGTAATGGAGGCCGTACGTGTTCCACCATCGGCTTGCAAGACATCGCAATCTAAATGAATGGTGCGCTCGCCTAAAGTTTCTAGGTTGAAGACACTACGCATGGCGCGACCAATGAGGCGTTGGATTTCTTGGGTGCGGCCAGATTGTTTGCCACGAGCGGCTTCACGATCGCTACGGGTATGGGTGGAGCGGGGGAGCATGCCGTATTCAGCAGTAACCCAACCTTCGCCAGAGCCCTTTTTATGAGGCGGGACGCGCTCAAGGATGCTGGCTGTACATAAAACCTTGGTATCGCCAAAGGCAATGAGGACTGAGCCTTCCGCATGCTTAGTAAAGGCACGGGTAATCGTGACAGGGCGTAATTGTTTTGCGTTACGACCGCTTGGGCGGCTGACATTCGAGGTGCTCATGGGGTTTGGTCCTAAGTTTGGGCTGGATCTATAAAGAATCTACAATGTTCACATGATATCGAGCATGACTGGTTATGGCAGCGCTTCTCGCCAAGTCTCCCTAGGAGCTGGTGTAGTTGCTGATCTGCAGGTGGAATGTAGGGCTGTGAACAGCCGCTTTCTGGATTTGGGCTTTCGTCTTCCGGACGAGTGCCGTGGGGCTGAGCCCGCTCTTCGAGAAATGGCCACTTCGGCCCTCTCTCGTGGAAAAGTCGAGTTTCGAGCTGCTTGGCGGGTCAATGCCGGCGCAGCTGGTGCCGCTAAGAGCAATCCTCACGCCCTAGGTGCGCTCAATAAAGATCGCTTGGACGCTTTGTATACCTTGCAAGAAAAAGCTCAAGAGGCCTTTCCAAAGGCGCAGGCTTTAGGGATTGCTGACATCTTGCGTTGGCCGGGCATTGTTTCTGAGCCACGTGGTGAGGAAGAGGGGTGGATTGCTGCGACGGTAGAAGCTGGCCGTGCTGCTTTGGCTGCCTTGACGGAAAGTCGTCAGGCCGAAGGTAAAGCGCTAGTCGGTGTGCTGACCAGCATCACGGGCAAGATGCGTGAGATTGTGAAAGTGATTGAACCCAAGGTGCCCGAGTACGTCACCCAGTATCAAGAAAAACTCTCTGAGCGTTTGGCAGAAGCATTGGCTAGCCAAGAGCAATCTAAAGGCGGCCCTGAGTTGATGGAACGCATTCGTCAAGAGGTAGTGCTCTATGCGGTGCGCATTGATGTTGCTGAAGAGTTTGCACGCTTGAAGACGCATCTCCAGGCGGTTGATAATGCCTTGGCCGGTAAGGGACCAGTTGGTAAGCGATTGGATTTCTTAATGCAAGAACTCAATCGTGAAGCCAATACACTGAGTTCTAAGTCGGTTTCAGAAGAATGTACTCAAGCTGCTTTAGAGTTAAAGCTCTTTATCGAGCAAATGCGTGAACAAGTTCAAAATTTAGAGTAAATCTTTAATCCACTGATATGACTAGCCAAAACGCCACTCCCGCTTATCAAGGCAGTATGTTGATGATTGTTGCGCCTTCGGGCGCAGGCAAATCTTCTTTGGTTGACGCTTTATTAAAGAGTGACCCCAGTCTCAAGTTATCCCTCTCGACTACTACTCGTGCACCAAGACCTGGTGAAGTGGATGGTGTGAACTATCGCTTTGTGACTAAAGAGGCGTTCATCGCTGAGCGCGACCAAGGGCAATTTTTAGAATGGGCAGAAGTGCATGGCCATTTTTATGGCACCTCACGTACTTGGATTGAATCGCAGATGCTCTCCGGTAGTGACGTCATGCTGGAGATTGACTGGCAGGGCGCGCAACAGATTCGCAAACTCATTCCTTCGGTGCAGTGGATCTTTATCTTCCCACCCTCGATTGAGGCCCTAGAGGAGCGTTTACGCAAAAGAGGGCAGGATGATGAGGCGACAATTGAAAGACGGGTGGCAGCGGCTCATATAGAGCTCCAGCATGCCCATGAGGCCAATTACATTGTCATCAACGACCTTTTTGATCAAGCCTTGGTCGAATTACAAAATATTATCGCTGCCAGCCGCCTGCGCTCAGGCCCTGTCATGGCCCGTAATCCAGCGCTTTTAAGGCGCCTTGGGGTCTAATCAGTTATCCTATAGGTATTGAAGCTAAATTTAAGTGAGTACAGCATGGCCCGTATTACTGTAGAAGATTGTTTAAAAACCATCCCTAATCGTTTTGAACTAGTGTTGGCTGCGACTTATCGTGCTCGCCAATTGGTTCAAGGTCATTCTCCACGTGTCGAGGCTAGAGATAAAGCCACTGTTGTTGCGTTGCGCGAAGTTGCTGCTGGCGTAACCGACCGTGACATGTTGACCAAGGTACCTCTCTAATTTAGGAGTTCCGGTGTGGAGCTCCCTTTAAACCTAGAGACCTCATCGGAAGCATCTAGCGTTGGTTCGCCCGACGCAAACAAAAATACTAAGCAAGGTAGTAAACAGTCGATCATCGCCACTCTGTTGGCGCAATCGAGTCGACATTTATTTGGGCCTACATCTGCGCCCACATTACCCCTCAAGCATCAAGTTGTTTCGATTGAACGTTTAATTTCTAAGCTGACTTATCTCAAGCCAGATGAAATCGTTCAAGTTAAAAAAGCATTTCAGTTTTCAGATGCGGCGCACTTAGGTCAGTACCGCCATAGCGGCGAACCTTACATTACCCATCCCGTAGCGGTTGCAGAGCTCTGCGCCACCTGGCGCCTTGATGCGCCATCCATCATGGCCGCTTTATTGCATGATGTGATTGAAGATACTGGTTGCACTAAAGCCGATCTAGTAGAAAAATTTGGTAGCAAGGTAGCTGAGCTCGTCGAAGGCTTAACCAAACTGGATAAGCTGGAATTTCAAAGTCATGCAGAGGCGCAGGCAGAGAGCTTTCGCAAAATGTTTATGGCAATGGCGCGCGATGTCCGGGTGATTTTGGTGAAGTTGGCTGACCGTACGCACAATATGCGCACCTTGGATGCCGTGCCAATGGAAAAGCGTCGTCGGGTGGCCAGAGAGACGATTGAGATTTATGCCCCAGTGGCGCACCGTCTTGGTTTGAACATCATCTATCGCGACTTGCAAGATCTCAGCTTCCGCTACTCCATGCCGATGCGCTTCCGAGTGATCGAGGGCGCGGTGAAGCGGGCGCGTGGTAATCGTAAAGAAATAGTCGAAAAGATTCTGCAAGCCACACGCATGGCTTTTGCTAAATCAAATTTAGAAGTGGATTTACAGGGCCGTGAAAAAACGCTCTTTAGTATTTACAACAAAATGCGTGCGAAGCATTTAACCTTCTCACAAGTGTTGGATGTCTACGCATTCCGCGTCACCGTGCATTCGATTGATGAGTGCTATCGTGCCCTCGGCATTTTGCATGCCATCTACAAGCCTATGCCGGGTAAGTTTAAGGACTACATTGCCATTCCCAAACTCAATGGGTATCAGTCTTTGCACACCACCTTATTAGGTCCTTCTGGTGTGCCAGTCGAGTTTCAGATTCGTACGAGCGACATGCACGCTATCGCAGAAGCAGGCGTTGCAGCACACTGGGCATATAAAGATGGTTCACCTGATATGAGCGAGGTCCAAAACCGTGCACATCAGTGGCTGCAATCCTTGATTGATATTCAGGATAGTAGCGGTGACTCTCAAGAATTCTTAGAGCATGTCAAGATTGATTTGTTCCCTGATGCTGTTTATGTCTTTACCCCCAAGGGTCAGATTCGGGCTCTGCCACGCGGTGCTACTGCGCTCGATTTTGCTTATTCCATTCATAGTGATTTGGGTAATACCTGCGTGGCGGTCAAAATTAACGGCATGCAATTACCTTTGCGCAGCGAGTTAAAGAACGGCGACATTATCGAAGTAGTGAACTCTGCCAACTCACAACCCAATCCAGGCTGGTTGGCTTTTGTTCGAACTGGTAAGGCTCGCGCCTCAATTCGACATTCCTTAAAAACCAAGCATTACGCAGAATCTTTGCAGCTTGGTGAGCGTCTATTAGCTAGTGCATTACGTCAACAAGGCGTCGATGCTGGTTTGCTCACTCCTGAAGTTTGGGAGAAGCTCATGCATTGGACAGGTGACAAGACTCGTGAAGAAGCCTGCGTCAATATCGCTTTGGGACGTCGTTCGCCCCAAGAGCTAGCAATTCGGTTAAATATTTTGATTAACGACGAAGGTGGCGGCGAGCAAATGCGCCTTGGTGCGGGCGACTGGGTTTCACCACAGCAAGAATCAATCCCGCATCACCACCAGCGTCAGGCTATTTTGGTCGATGGACGCGAGGGTAACTCGATGAGCTTCCAAAGCTGTTGCCATCCGATTCCGGGCGATAACATCATCGGCTACTTAGGCAAAGGCGAGGGACTGCAAATTCATGCAAATGATTGCCCTGTTGCCTTACGGATGCTCTCAAAAGATGGTGACAAGTGGGTTGAGGTGGAGTGGGGCAAGGACGTTAACCGCGAGTTTGAGGTTGATCTGGCGATTGATACACGCCAAGGTAAGGGCGTTCTCGCACGTGTTGCTAGTAGCGTGACTGCTGCTGATTCAAACATCATGAATGTATCAATGGAAGATCGCTACAAAGAAGACTCTGTCACGATTCGTTTTACGATTCAAGTTTCAGATCGTCTGCATCTTTCGAAGGTGATGCGCAGTTTGCGCACCAATCCGGATGTGATGCGCGTTACTCGGACTAGGTCCGTTTAGTCACTGTTCTACTTAGTTGTATTGCACATCCAGAATTTCAATTTCAGTAGGACCGGTCGGCGTTTGAATTTTGACGCAATCACCAATGCGCGCTTTGATCAAGGCTTTGGCAATCGGGGAGACCCAGCTCACATGACCTTGATCGAGGTCGACTTCATCCACTCCCACGATGGTGATGGTGGTCTCTTTACTGCGCTCAGGACCCTCTAGATTCTCATAAGTGACGGTTGCCCCAAAAAAGACTTGCTCGGCATCTGCTTCACCCTTTTTTCGGGCGGCATTGTCAACAATGACGGCAAATTCCAGGCGTTGATTGAGGAAGCGAATCCGTCTATCGATCTCACGCAGACGCTTTTTTCCGTAGATATAGTCCCCGTTTTCAGACCGGTCGCCATTGGAGGCGGCCCAGTGGACAACCTTGACAACCTCGGGCCGATCAAGGTTTAGGAGCTGTAGAAGCTCGCTTCTAATGCGTTCGTGGCCAGCTGGTGTGATGTAGTTCTTCTCTTCCATGGCATAATTATGGCTGTTGCGGCTGTAGCTCAGTTGGATAGAGTACTTGGCTACGAACCAAGGGGTCGTGGGTTCAATTCCTGCCAGCCGCACCAACTATAAGGGCCTCCTGTCGGGGGCCCTTACCTTTTGGGTCATTTCAATCTCATTTAGGCTCTTGAAATTGCCTATATAGTTGAGGTCAATATGACAAAAATTAACGCTTCCCAGGCTTTATCCCGCTATCGGGTGCTGGATTTAACGCGAGTTCGTTCGGGTCCTGTTTGTGCCCGCCACTTGGCTGACTTTGGTGCGGATGTGATTAAGATCGAAAATCCCGGCCTCGAAGAGTATGCGGGACCACGAGAAGCGGCTGATTTTCAGAATCTCCATCGCAATAAACGCTCCATTACGCTCAACCTAAAATCTGCCGAGGGTAAGGCCATCTTCGATAGGCTGGTTCAAACTGCCGATGTGGTGATTGAGAACTATCGCCCCGATGTGAAGTTTCGTTTGGGTATTGACTATGAGTCACTAAAAAAACTCAATCCCAAAATAGTGCTCGCGAGTATTTCTGGTTTTGGTCAAGATGGTCCTTACGTCAATCGACCTGGCTTTGATCAAATCGCCCAAGGGCTATCCGGTTTGATGTCAGTGACTGGACGTCCAGGCGAAGGCCCGATGCGCGTTGGTAGCGCGGTCACAGATGTGACTGCAGGGCTCCTAGCAGCAATGGGCGTGATGACTGCATTGCTCGAGCGTGAAGTCAGCGGTGAAGGGCAATGGGTTCAATCCAACCTATTACAAGCAGGGCTTACCTTATTGGATTTTCAAGCAGCTCGGTACACCATGAGTGGCGAGGTGGCCAAGCAGGTTGGCAATGATCACCCCACCTTTATGCCGACTTCCGCATACCAAGCTAGTGATGGCTACATCAATATTGCCGCTACGGGTCCAGGCATCTGGGAAAAGTTTGCTGCAGCGATTGGTCGCGATGACTTATTGGCCGATGAGCAATTCAAAATTGGTAAAGGTAGATCAGAAGGCCGCGCGCGCTTAAATGCTGAACTCAGCAAAACCTTGATTCAGAAAACCAGTGCCCAATGGGTAGAAATACTTTTAAAAGCAGGCATACCTTGTGGGCCGATTTATGGGATTGATCAAGTCTTTGCCGATCCCCAAGTGCAACATCTTGGCGCTATCGGCAAGGTCACGCATCCAGAGTTGGGTGAATTATCTTTATTGAATCAATCGATTGCTTTATCCAGAACTCCCGCTACGATGGTTGCCAGCAGTCCGATTAAGGGTCAGCACACCACAGAGGTATTGCGTGAAATTGGCTATAGCGATCTAGAGATTGAAGTATTTACAAATAATCACGTTATTGAATAAGAAAGTCAGTATGGCAAGAATCATTACTCAAAAAAATGGCGCTGTAGGCATCATCACCATCTCTAATCCTGAAAAGATGAATGCGATGACCTTGGATATGTGGTCCGCCATTCCTGTAGCCATTCAAAGCTTTGACGCAGATGCTGAAGTGCGCGTGATTGTGGTTTCAGGTGAGGGTGAAAAGGCTTTTATCTCAGGCGCAGATATTTCCCAATTCGACAAGCTTCGGGGAACAGCAGATGCCCAGGAGCAATACAACCAAGCGGTCACTGCAGCGTATCAAGCTCCCATAGTTTGTAGCAAGCCTGTGATCGCAAGCATTCGTGGTTATTGCTTTGGTGGGGGATTAGGTTTCTCCGCATCCTGCGATATTCGGATTTGCTCAGAAGATGCTCAATTTAGAATGCCTGCCGCTCGATTGGGATTGGGTTACAGCCCAGAGGGTATTCGACGCTTCATGAGTATTCTCGGACCGGCTAATACCGCTGACATCTTCTTCAGTGCCCGCCGCTTTAATGCAAGAGATGCATTGCAAATGGGCTTTGTTTCCAAAGTACACCCAGACGCTGATCTAGAAAAATTGACCATGGAGTATGCCCAACTCATCTCTGAGAATGCGCCATTGACTGTAGCCGCGAGTAAGTTTGCGATTAAGCAAGCTTTGCTTGATCCAGAGCTTAAGGATTTAGAGCGGGCCACAGAGATGGTCAAGATTTGCTTTGCTAGTGAAGATTACAAAGAGGGCCGCAAGGCTTTTGCAGAAAAACGCACACCTCAGTTCACTGGTAAATAATGATGTTGATCAGCAGAAGAGTTGCCTGTTTTTTGATTTACGCACTGATCTGCTGTAGCTCTTTTGTTTATGCGCAAAATACTTATCCAGATAGGCCCATTAAGTTAATTGTTGGCTATCCACCAGGCGGCGCAGCAGATTTTGTAGCCCGCGTTACTGCGGAGCAAATCTCTCGTGAAATTGGCGTTGCAGTTACTGTCGAGAATCGACCTGGGGCAGGAGGTGCGATTGCCGCCGATTTAGTGGCTAAAGCCCCGCCTGATGGTTACACCATTTCTTTATATGGTCCGCATGCGCAGATCAAGGCACTTTATCCAAAGATGGCTCTAGAGGAGGGTGACTTTGTACCAGTCACCAATATTGCAACCGGCTCCATGATTATTTGCGCAAATCCAAAGGTGCCCTATAAAAATCTTCGAGAGTTGATTGCTTTCAGCAAGGCCAATCCTGGAGTGATTTTTAACGCCTCTTCTGGCAATGGTTCGACTCCTCATTTAGCCGCCGCTTTATTTGAATCTGTTGCTAATGTGAAATTCACAACCATTCAATTTAAAGGTGGCGGTCCAGCAGCCGTCTCAACAATAGCTGGTGATACCCAACTCATGTTTGCTACGCCGCCAACAGTCATGAGTTTTATTAAGAGTGGTGACTTAAAGGCGATTGCTTTAACCTCCGCCAAACCTTCTGCCGCCATTCCTGGGGTTGCTGGAGCCGAAGAAAGTGGCTTATCTGGCTATAACTCAACGTTTTCATATGGACTGTATTTCCCAGCCGGCACTCCCGCTGCTATTACCAACAAGATGTTTGTTGCTGCGTCCAAGGGGATGGCTCAGCCAGGGGTCAAGCAGCGTTTAGCCGCACAAGGCATGGATGTCACCACCTCGAAATCTCCAGCCCAGTTTCAGGTCCATTTGCGGACCGAGGCACCAGCTTTGGCTGAGATTGTCAGAATCTCCGGCGCCAAATTGGAATAGTATTTTTTCGATATCGACAGGGCCTTCTATTTCAACCATTTCATGTCGATTTCACATAGATACCTTATAGTTTGCCTATGAGCATTTCAGCCCCCATTTCTTCAGCAGAGCCCCCAGTCGCCGTTTGGTCCCAGACTGATGGCAATAACGCCAAAATTTCCCTCATGGGCAAAATTAATGTCTATTCCCTGGGTGGGGTATGGACTCAAATTCGCGCTGCTCAAAATGCTTGGCTGAAACAAGGCGCAAGCCAGTCCTTAGTATTAGATGCCTCACAGATTTCTTCTTTAGATGGTGCGGGCATTGCCTTTTTGATTGGTGTTGAAGAGGTACAACAAAAAGCAGGTGGAAAGTTTGAGATTGTCGGTTTAGATGCTCGCTACCAGCCGCTCTTAAAAGAATTTGACCCTATCTCGAATTTATTTCCAGTGCCAGCAGTCATTCCTAAGAGAAGTTTTATCGTTAGCACAGGCATGGCTGCACAAAATCTGATTGACGATGCCCGTGGTCTCATCACTTTCACTGGCCACTTAACAGCGGATTTAGTGTGGTCCATTCGCAATATCAAACAGGTGCGCTGGGGTGATTTTGTCAACGCTGCCGTAGAAGCTGGTATCAATGCTTTGCCGATTGTGGGTTTGGTCTCCTTTTTGATCGGGGTAATTTTGTCGTTTCAAGCGGCCATTGGTATGAAGCAATTTGGCGCCGAATCTTTTGTGGGCCCGCTAGCTGCACTAGGCATTGTGCGAGAAATGGGTCCCTTGATTACTGCCATTTTGCTTGCTGGCCGTTCATCAGCTGCGTTTGCCGCTGAGATTGGCACCATGACTGTCAATAGTGAAGTCGATGCATTGGTGAGTGGGGGTCTGAGCCCCATTCGCTTCTTGGTTGTGCCAAGAGTACTTGCAGGTATTTTGGTGATGCCTATCTTAACTTTATATGCCGACATCATCAGCATCATTGCCTCCATGTTTACGATGCTGGCTTACGGTATCCCGTTTATTAATTTTTATAACGGCATGTTGGCAGCGGTAGATATTGAAGACATCTCATCTGGCTTGATTAAAGCGACGCTGTTTGGCGTTGTGGTATCCGCTGTAGGTTGCTTGCGTGGCATGCAAACTGGCACAGGTGCTGCTGCAGTAGGTATTTCTGCAACGCGCGCTGTCGTTAGCAGCATCGTAATGATCGTATTGGTTGACGGTGTGTTTGCCTTCATTTCCTATAAGACAGGTTTCTGATGGATATGACCAATAACAACTCCTCCAATACGACCTACGCCATAGACGTTCAGAATCTCACGGTAGGTTATGGCTCGAACGTGTTGATGAAGGATCTCAACTTCACTGTGAACAATGGGGAGATTTTTGTGATTCTTGGCGGTTCTGGTTGCGGTAAGTCCAGCCTTCTGAAAAATCTCTTTGGTTTGTATCAGCCTCTAGCTGGCGATGTTCTGATTGAAGGGCAAAATATTACTGCTGCTCAAGGAGCAGAGCGTCAAAAGATCATGACAAGCTTTGGTGTGATGTATCAGCAGGGCGCTTTATTTGGTTCTATGAATTTACTTGAGAACGTGACACTCTTTATGGAGGAGTACACCGAGCTCACTCAGGATCAGATGGATTTATTGGCGCGCTGTAAATTGGATTTGGTCGGCTTGCTGCCATATGAAACCTATATGCCCAGTGAGATTAGTGGGGGGATGCAAAAACGTGCCGCCATTGCCCGAGCCATGGCACTTGATCCTAAAATTTTATTTCTGGATGAACCGTCAGCCGGCCTAGATCCCATTACCTCGGCAGATTTAGATAGCACGATTTTGGACTTATCGAAAAATTTGGGCATTACCTTTGTGATCGTGTCTCATGAGCTAGCTAGTATTTATGCCATTGCCGATAAAGTCATCATGTTAGATAAGGGTGCCAAGGGCATCATTGCCGAAGGCGATCCAAAAGTATTAAGAGATACCAGTACTGACCCTAGAGTGCATCAATTCTTTAATCGCATTATGAGTAAGGACGTAGCATGAGCAATAACTCAAATCCCAATTATTTCCGTCTCGGCCTATTTGTACTTGCTGCAATTGGAGTGCTTGTTGCAGTCGTCCTCATTTTTGGATCAGGCCAGCTTTTTAAAAAATCATTTGTGATTGAGACCTATATTAAGCAATCTGTGACAGGTTTGGATACAGGAGCCTCAGTAAGGTTTAGGGGTGTCAAGATTGGCCAGGTTACCTTGATTGGTTTGTCTGGAGATATTTATGAGAAGGACATTCCGTTTCAGGAAAGAGAGCAATATGTAGTGGTGCGTATGCAGATCCTTGGTGAAACAGTGAATGAAGATCTTATTCAGGAGTTTGTTAAAAATAATTTACGCGCACAAGTGAAGTCCCAGGGCATTACAGGCGTCAATTACATTGAATTTAATTTCACCCCAAATGCCAATGCCTACCCACCGTTGCCTTATGACTGGAAGCCAGCTTACCCAACCATTCCCTCTTTACCCAATCAAGCTGACCAAATTATTGGCGGTATTCAGAAGTTGATTGATGGCATGAATCAGATCAACATCGATGGCACTCAGAAAAAATTTGATGCTCTATTGAATAATTTAAATCTAGTGATGGGTGGTAATGGCAAAGACAATGACGGCATTATTCAATCTGTCAAAGATTTGAATGTTTTATTAGCTCGCATTGCTAAGGTGACCGATAAAGATGAGCTAAATGTGCTGATGCGTGAACTGGTCGGCGCCATGGTCTCTTTGCGCCAGACGATTACCAGCATTCAGGGCGATTCTGCGATTACCATCGAGAATCTCAAGCAAACTAGCGAGCAATTAAATGAGCTCACCAGAATTGCTAGTCAGTCGCCAGCGAGTTTGATCTGGAGTGAACCGCCACCTCGAATTACGCCGCCCATGAATGGAGCGCAAAAATGAGAACCCAATTGATGAATCGATCGACTCTACTGAAATTTGTTGTTTGTGGTGCATCGCTCGCCATTCTGGCGGCATGTTCTTTACCAAAGCAACCAGCAATTCAACCTACGAGCTGGATGGTTGCCCCTGAGCGTACTGGCAGCCCTTATCAGCCGCGTACTAACTTTTGGTTAAAGATTGGATCTATCTCTGTTACGCCACCCTCTGACGGCAAGTCTATGGTCTATCGACTGGGTGATCAGCGCTATGAAAAAGATTTCTACAACATTTATTCAACCATTCCGAGTGAGATGATCGGCAATGCCACACGCCAGTGGTTGAACAATGCCAATATCTTCTCTACGACGGTAGGTCAAAGCAATACCTTCTTCCCTTATTACACCCTGCAAGCTTCTGTGGAAGAGTTCTATGGGGATTACCGCGTTCGCCCTGAGGCGGTTGTAACGATAGAGTTTTTCCTAGTTGTTGCTAATGGTGGCAAAACCAGTCCCCTCATTGGTGCAAATCGTTACTCTCAGCGTGTTGCACTCAAAGACAATACCCCTGGTGCCTTAGCCATTGGTCAGCAGCAGGCTTTAGCCGAGATCCTCAAGCAGTATGAAGGGGAGTTATATAAGTATTCAGGCAATTTGCCAAAACCTTTAGGTCAGTAATTTTATGAAAAGCCTTACCCGTCGCTCAGTTGTTTCATCAGCACTGCAATTATCTCTTTTGGCCTTAGGCATGGGGTTCAGTGTTTTTGCGTCAGCACAAAGTTTTCCCACCAAGCCAATACGTTTAATTGTTCCCTTTGCGCCCGGTGGCAGCACTGACATCATTGCACGCGCTGTGGGTGATGCCTTGGGCCGCCAATTGGGTCAGCCTGTGATTGTCGAGAACAAAGCTGGTGGTGGAGGTTCTGTTGGCGCTTTGGAGGTGATGCGTGCCCCTAAAGATGGTTACACCATTGGCATGGCCACTGTTTCCACTACAGCAGCCAATCCTGCAATCAATCCTAAGATTGGTTATGACCCGATTAAAGATTTCATGCCGATTAGCAATATTGCGGCAACCCCAAACGTGATTGCGGTCAATCCTTCATTTCCGGCAAAGGATTTCAAAACCTTCATGGCGGTATTGAAGGCGAACCCTGGTAAGTATTCTTATTCAAGTTCGGGCACAGGCGGTATTGGCCATTTGCAAACAGAGTTGTTCAAAAGTCTTGCTGGTGTATTCATCGTGCATATTCCGTATCGTGGCGCTGGCCCAGCATTGGCTGACACGGTTGGCGGTCAGGTATCCATGATTTTTGATAACTTGCCATCCTCTTTGCCGTTTATTAAAGACGGTAAGTTGGTGCCGATTGTGGTCGCCGCCCCTAAACGTTTGGCGCAACTGCCAAATGTGCCCACTTTTGCAGAGGTCGGTTTAGCACCAGTCAATCGCATGGCTTACTATGGCCTTTTGGGTCCGGCTGGTATGCCTAAAGACGTTGTTGATAAGTACTATGCGGCTCTTCAAAAGGTCGTCGCAGACCCTGCAGTGTTAAAGCGTATTGAGGAGACCGGCTCTATCATTAACGTCAATGGTCCCGATGCATTCTCAAAAGAGATTAAGGCCGAGTACGCGGTTTATAAAGAAGTTGTAGCTAAACAGAAATTACAGTTAGATTAATCACTTCATCATCGGAGTGATTTGCTTATTATAAAAATAGATAGATCAAAATTATTGGGGATCACATGGATTTAGGAATAAAAGGTAAGGTTGCATTGGTGTTGGCCTCTAGTCGTGGTTTAGGTCAAGCGATGGCAGTGTCGCTGGCACGTGAGGGCGTCAAGGTGGCAGTAACCGGTCGTAACCCAGAGGGCTTAAAAAAATCTGTTGAGATGATTGAAGCTGTGGGCGGTACAGCCTTAGCCCTTTCTTGGGATCTTGCGGACTTATCCGTGATTGATGGCTTGGTTTCTAAAGTAGAAAAAGAACTTGGCCCGATTGATATTCTGATTAATAACACTGGTGGACCACCCCCAACTCCTGCAGCTGGTCAAGATCCTGCTCTGTGGCAAAAAAGTTTTAATGATATGGTTTTGTCTCTCATCAGTATCACTGATCGAGTGCTGCCTGGTATGCGCCAGCGTAAGTGGGGTCGTATTGTCACGAGCACCACTTCAGGCGCCATAGCTCCAATCAAGAACTTGGCGATTTCCAATACCTTGCGCGCAGCGTTGCTGGCCTGGTCTAAAACCTTAGCCTCTGAAGTCGCTACTGAAGGCATTACAGTCAACGTCATCATGCCGGGTCGCGTCGCCACTGATCGTCTGCGTCAATTAGATGAGGCAAGAGCAGGGCGTGAAGGTACAAGTTATGAGGCAGTAGTTCAAGCGAGTTTGCGACAAATTCCCATGGGGCGCTATGGCGATCCAACCGAGTATGGCGATACCGCCGCATTCTTATGCAGTCAAAATGCTTCTTTCATTACCGGCACTGTCACTCGAGTGGATGGCGGCCAGGTTCAGGCGGTTTGATAGGAGCGCTCTCTGACCTCTTGCGAGGTCTACGACGGGATCTCAGATCTACTGAGTTAGCTTGGCTGTTAGTGGCGCTTACCTTATCGGTAGCTGCTTTATCAAGTGTGAGTTTTTTAGCGGATAGAATGCAACGCGCATTTCAGTTTGATGCGCGTCAGCTTCTGGCGGCTGATCTATTGATTGCTGGCGATCGCCCAATACCAGAGCGCTTTCTTGTAGAGGCACAAACACGCAATCTTCAAATTGCCCAAACCGTCGTTTTCCCAAGCATGGCTACGGTGGGCTCACAAAGTAAGTTGAGCTCATTAAAGGCTGTCAGTTCAAGCTATCCGCTGCGTGGTCAGTTGCAAATTGATGCGCCAAAAGAAACTCCAATTATTAACAAGCAACAGAATGGCCCAAGTAAAGGAACAGTTTGGGTTGATCCTGCCATGCTCAATAGTTTGCATGCGAAGGTCGGCGATCAAATTATCTTAGGTGATCAGCGTTTCACAATCGATGCGCTACTGTTGCGTGAATTAGATCGTGGTGCGGGTTTTATGAACTTTGCACCCCGTGTGATGATGTCCTTAGATGATTTGCCAGCAACGGGACTTATTGGCTTTGGTAGTCGCGTGACTTATCGCTTGCTATTGGCAGGTTCCGATAAAGATGTGGCTAGCTATCAGAAGTGGGTCGAGAACTATATTCAGTCTGAGGATATTCGAGGCCTACGCATCGAGACTTTGGAGAACGCGCAACCCATTATGCGCAAAACTCTGGAAAGGGCTGAGCGCTTCCTGTCTTTGATTGCCTTGTTAACGGCAATGGTTGCTGCAGTAGCGATTGCTTTATCTGCGCGTCGCTACGTCATTAAACAAGCCGATGTGTGTGCCGTACTGAAATGCTTTGGTGCCAGTCAGGCAAACATCCTAAAACGACAAGTGCAGACTCTAGTGGCTATCGGTATTGCAGCTGCAGTCTTGGGTTCCCTGATTGGTTATGGCGTTCAACACATTCTATTGGGTTTATTGGGTAATTTGATCTTGGCTAATCTGCCAGCAATCTCACTTTGGCCGGTGTTATGGAGCGCCTTGTTTGCTTGGTTCTTATTGATTGGTTTTGCAGGCCCGCCTTTATTTAGCTTGATCAAAGTGAGCCCCATTCGTTTGGTGCGCAAAGAGTTTGAAGGTGTTTCTGTCGCGGCAGTCTGGGTGGCCATCTTTGGTATAGCTACCTGTAGTGCTTTGATTGTGATTGCCGCGCGAGATTGGAAGTTGGCCGCCTGGGTTGGTCTAAGCTTTGGTGCGGCAGTAGCGGTTTTTGCGCTGTTAGCCTGGGGAATTCTGAAACTGTTGGGGCGCATTACGCCAAAAAACTTTGCCCTGCGTTTTGCTTTAACAATGCAAACACGCCGCTCTGGCTTTGCAGTGATGCAAATTACTGCATTAGGAATTGCTTTGATGGCGCTCTTGATGATTCTGCTCTTGCGTCAAGACTTGTTAAGTACTTGGCGCGGCAATATTCCTGCGGACGCGCCCAATCGTTTCATGATTAATGTGCAAGATGATCAAAAGCAGGGCATAGCTCAAACTTTGTTAGCTGCTGGATTAACCAAGCCAGATTTTTACCCAATGGTTCGTGGGCGTTTAATTGATATCAACGGCCGCAACATCACTCCCAATGATTACGTTGAAGACAATGCCCGGCGCTTAGTGGATCGAGAATTTAATCTCTCCTATACAAACCAGTTACCTTCCGGCAACCGGATTACAGACGGTCAATGGATTGAAGGTTCCAAACCAGAAATCTCCCTTGAGACCGGAATTGCTAAAACGCTCAAACTCAAGCTAGGTGACCAACTCAGCTTTGAAGTTGCCGGTGAAAAAGTAACTGCGCCTATTACTTCATTGCGCAAATTGGATTGGGGATCCATGCGTGTGAACTTTTTTGTCATCATGCCGCCAGATTTACTCAAGGGCTTGCCGCAATCTTGGATCACCTCTTATTACCAGCCGCCGGACATTCAGAGTTTGGATTTTGAGTTAACCCAAGCCTATCCAAATTTGACAGTAGTGGATGTCGCCGTCTCATTAGCGCAGATTCAGGAAGTGCTGGATCGCCTATCGATGGCTTTGGGTGTGTTATTTGCGTTTACGATTGCAGCAGCGATCTTGGTATTGATGGCAGCAATCGCAGCAACTCAAGATGAGCGCTTTAGAAGTGCCGCTCTTTTAAAGGCAGTAGGCGCCTCCCAAACAGTATTGGGCAGTATTGCCGCAGCAGAGTTAAGCATCATTGGTTTAGTGGCCGGGAGTTTGGCAGGTCTTGCCGCAGGGATAGCGGCTTGGGCATTAGGACGTTTTGTTTTGGAGATTGAGTTCAACGCCTTTGCACAAGCTCTTGGTATGGGCATTGCTTTTGGAGTACTGGCTTGTGGTTTGGCTGGATTTCGGTTTTGCCGAAAAATACAGAGAGCCAGTGCGATTGAATGCTTACGAGAAAGCACCTAAGAGAAAGTGCTTAGGAGAGTGTTACGGCGCTCTTCGGTAATTCAACTAAGCGAGAGCCAGCAAAACGGTCTGGCAAACTTTGACGCCCAAGTGGGTTGACGCGATCTAGATAAGTACTCAGTGGCCAGATAAATAGCGCGACCGTAAAGAGCATTTCAATAATTTGCCATTTCTCTAGCTGTAATAGAGCCTGCAACAAGATGCAAGGCAAAATCCAGAGTGAGCCGTACACATAACGCCAAAAGGCTTGGCGTCTGCTTAAAGTGTAGCCACTCTGATTGATCATACGGATGCGCCAAGTTTGCATCGCGAGTGTTTGACCTGATTTAGTCCAGTACCAAACAAAGTAAAGACCCAGCACCACATAAAGATATAAAAAGGTAAGCCAGCTTGGTAATGAAACACCGAACAAAATACCTAAGGCTAAGTTAGGCACCAGGAAAGTCAATGCGACTACGCCTAGTAAAACAAGTTGTTCATAGAGTGTGCAAGAAACCCGACGCCAAAATTGGGGGGAGGGTAAAGCACTCAATTCTGCAGGCGTCATAAGCCTTATTGATTACTTGGAGCGCTAGTACTCTCGGTGCTCTCGGCAGGACTTTCTGGAGCGCTTAGTGTCAAAGCAGGTTTTTGTTTAATGGGGTGTTGCTGCAAAGTTGGTGCACTTGCAGCGGTTGGCTTCTTCTTATTTTCTTCTGCCTTGGCTAACTTTTTCTTTTCTTCATCGCTTAACTTTTGATACGCACTCCACGCCTCTGCTTTTTTCTCAGCAGGAAACTTCAGGCTAGAGAGATAGTTTTCACGAGCCACGCGACGATCTTTTTGTGACAGGCTAGACCAACCAACCATTCGGGACTGAAGCCGGGCCTGATCTTGCTCGTTCATCTTTGGATAGAGGTTAGCGACTTGCACCCACTTCTTGCGACTCTCAGGAAGCATATAGTCCCAGTCGCTTTCGAGCGGCGCCAGAATTTTTTGTTGCGCTGGCTTGAGACTTTCCCAAGTGCCATCCGGTTTTTTCTCAGGGATGCCAGTTGGTTTGCTATGACCACCATTTGCAGCGGAGCCACCAGATGATGGGCCTTGTGCGTACGCTACAGAAATACTGCCGCTAAGAACAGCAATGGCTAGCGCAGTGTAGGCGCTGGCAGCAGCTGTCTTGAGGGTCATTGCCATTCTGGGTGAGTGGCGAATTATTTGCTTTGGATCGAGCTTGAGCTATTAGAGCTAGAGTCAGCTATGCCGCCATTCTTCAGGAAGCCCATAAAGCCGCTGTCGGCATAGGCATCTGGTGGAACATCATCAGACAAGAGCGCTGCATCAACCTCAGCAATATCGTTAATGCGTGAATCTTCTTGCCACTGAGCAATGCCAATCAGTCCAAAAACCAAGACAACGAGTGGCGCAACCCAACCAAGGGTGTCCCAGGTGGAGCGTGAGCCAAATGACCAGTTTCCAGAGGAAGTCGCCAAAACTGGCTTCCGTATCCAAACTTTTTCTGCTTTTCTGACAGAAAGCGCCTTCATGCGGGCAGCGTAAAGGCGATCTTTGATGCTGGCAGGCAAGGCTTGAGAGCCTTGACTAAGCAGGGCGGCACTAGCTTGGCCAAATTGGTCAGCTTGGGTCGGGTTTAAGAGGTCTTCAGCGCGGTTCACAGGGTAATTCCTTTTAATTTCAATGCTTTAGCTAGGGCTTGAGTAGCCCTAGAACAATGCGTTTTGACGCTACCTTCGCTACAACTCATAGCTTTGGCAGTATCAGTAATGCTTAGCTCATCCCAATAACGCATCAGGAAGGCTTCTCGTTGACGAGCGGGTAATTTTGATATTTCTGACTCTAATGCCTGCAGCAGTTGGCTGCGTTCTAGTTTATGAGCCCCATCTTGGTGAATTTCACTGTCATCAGGGGCTGAAAGTGACTCTAGGGGGTCAAAATCATCGTTTTCATCCGATTTCTTTCCCATATTGGAAAAGAGGGTGACCCAAGTATTTCTGACTTTTTGCCGTCTAAACCAGTCATGAATGCGATTTTGCAAGATTCTGGTGAAAACCAGGGGTAATTCAGCTGCTGGCCTATCCCCATATTTCTCTGCCAACTTGATCATGGCATCTTGCACGATGTCCAAAGCTGCATCGTCATCTCGCACGGCGTAGACCGCTTGCTTAAAAGCTCGCTGTTCTACTCTGCTGAGAAAGTCGGATAGTTCTTGGGCTGACGCCATGCAAAGGATTAGACCTCAATCTGTAAGTGTTGAGCTATTTTAGGGGATTGCTATAGAATATAGGGCTTACTACCTAGAATCTCATTCAAGAAGTGGTTTTTTCCGGTAGCAGCGCCGTTCGAACCCGGGCCATAAGCAAGGGATAGAACAGACCAAACAATTTTTTGCCGAAAATTGCAAAGGACGAAAGAAAATGAATACAAGCAGCGCCGAATTTTTAGCTACTAAAGCTAACAAAGACACAGCAACCCCAACTCCCGTAGCGGCCCCAGAAATCATTGGTGCAGAAATGCTCGTGCGTGCCCTGCATGCCGAGGGTGTGGAATTCGTTTGGGGATACCCCGGCGGATCTGTTCTCTTTATCTATGACGAAATTTTTAAGCAGAATAAGTTTGAACACATACTTGTTCGCCACGAGCAAGCAGCAGTGCATGCGGCCGATGGTTACGCACGTGCAACTGGTAAGGTTGGCGTTGCCTTAGTAACCTCTGGTCCTGGCGTCACCAATGCGGTGACAGGTATTGCTACTGCTTACACTGATTCGATCCCCATGGTGATCATCAGCGGTAACGTGCCAACCTATGCGATTGGTGAAGATGCTTTCCAAGAGGCAGATACCGTTGGTATTACTCGCCCAGTGGTAAAGCACAACTTCCTCGTGAAGGATGTGAGAGATTTGCCTTTGGTATTGAAGAAGGCTTTTCACATTGCCCAAACAGGACGTCCTGGTCCAGTATTGATTGATATTCCGAAAGACGTTTCGGCGGCTAAGGCGCCATTCGTTTATCCAGAAACTTTGGAGATGCGTTCCTATAACCCAGTAGTGAAGGGTCATAGTGGGCAGATTCGCAAGGCGGTTTCTTTATTGCAAGAAGCAGAGCGTCCATACATCTATACCGGTGGTGGTGTGATCTTGGCTGATGCAGCACCAGAACTCAAAGAGTTTGCTGACTTACTCGGTTACCCAGTTACCAATACCTTGATGGGCTTAGGCGGTTTTCCTGGTTCTAGCCCTCAGTTCTTGGGTATGTTGGGGATGCACGGTACATACCAAGCCAACATGGCAATGCAACACAGTGATGTGTTGATTGCGATTGGTGCGCGCTTTGATGACCGCGTGATCGGCAATACCGAGCACTTTGCAAGTCATCCACGCAAGATCATTCATATCGATATCGATCCTTCCGTGATTTCTAAGCGTGTGAAGGTTGATGTTCCGATCGTTGGCAATCTGAAAGAAGTATTGCAAGAAATGACTGCGCAACTAAAAGCTGCTGGTCCACGCAAGAATGAGGCAAAAGTTGCCGCTTGGTGGGAGCAGATCAATGAGTGGCGCAAAAAAGATTGCCTTAAGTACGACGAAGCATCACAAATCGTGAAGCCTCAGTATGTGGTTCAAAAGTTGTATGAGCTCACTGGTGGCGACGCCATTATTACTTCGGACGTAGGTCAACATCAGATGTGGGCCGCGCAGTTCTACAAATTTGATAAGCCACGTCGTTGGATTAACTCTGGTGGTCTTGGCACCATGGGTGTTGGCTTGCCATACGCCATGGGAATCAAGAAGGCCTTTCCTGAGCAGGATGTTTTTGCCATTACTGGTGAAGGCTCCATTCAGATGTGTATTCAAGAGCTATCGACTTGTAAGCAGTACAACACGCCTGTAAAGATTGTGTCTTTGAACAACCGCTACTTAGGTATGGTTCGTCAGTGGCAAGAGCTTACCTATAACAAGCGTTATTCCAGTTCTTACATGGATTCTTTGCCAGACTTTGTGAAGTTGGCTGAAGCCTATGGTCACGTTGGTATGCGGATTGAGAAGAAGTCTGATGTTGAGGGCGCACTCAAAGAGGCGATTCGATTGAAAGATCGTACGGTGTTTATGGATTTCCAAACTGACCCAGAAGAAAACGTTTGGCCTATGGTCCAAGCAGGTAAGGGTATTACTGAAATGCTTTTGGGTAGTGAGGATCTCTGATGCGACATATTATTTCTGTACTCATCGAGAACGAGCCCGGCGCCTTGTCCCGCGTTGTGGGTCTTTTCTCCGCACGTGGCTACAACATTGAAACTTTGAGCGTTGCGCCAACGGAAGATCCATCGCTCTCACGTATGACGATTGTCACGATGGGTTCTGATGATGTCATCGAGCAAATCACTAAACACTTAAACCGTTTGGTTGAAGTCGTGAAGGTGTTTGATCTGAGTGAGGGCCCTCATATTGAGCGTGAGCTCATGATGATTAAGGTTCGCGCAGTGGGTAAAGAGCGTGAAGAGCTCAAGCGCACTACCGATATCTTTCGCGGTCGCATCATTGATGTGACGGATAAGAGTTACACCATTGAATTAACTGGTGATGGCACCAAATTGGATGCCTTTATTGATTCGATTGATCGTGCCTCCATTTTAGAAACTGTGCGTTCGGGCGGTTCTGGAATTGGGCGCGGCGAGCGTATCTTGAAGGTTTAATTTTTTAACTGATTACTGCATTAACTACATTTTCAAAAACAAGGAAAGAGCATGAAAGTTTTTTACGATAAAGACGCTGATTTGTCCCTCATTAAAGGCAAAAAAGTCACCATCATTGGCTACGGTTCACAAGGACATGCCCATGCCCTGAACTTGAACGACTCTGGCGTTAAAGTGACTGTCGGTTTGCGTAAAGATGGCGCTTCTTGGAGCAAGGCCGCTAATGCTGGCTTGAGCGTTAAAGAAGTTGCTGAAGCTGTTAAAGATGCTGACGTTGTGATGATGCTCTTGCCTGATGAGCAAATTGCTGATGTGTACAACAAAGAAGTTCACGCCAATATTAAGCAGGGTGCAGCTCTTGCATTCGCTCATGGCTTTAACGTTCACTATGGTCAAGTTCAGCCACGTGCTGACTTGGACGTGATCATGATTGCTCCTAAGGCCCCAGGCCACACTGTGCGCGGTACTTATGCGCAAGGTGGTGGTGTTCCTCATTTGATCGCTGTTTACCAAGATAAGTCTGGTTCAGCTCGTGATGTTGCTTTGTCATACGCTACTGCTAACGGCGGCGGTCGTGCCGGCATCATCGAAACAAACTTCCGTGAAGAAACTGAAACCGATTTGTTCGGTGAGCAGGCTGTTCTTTGCGGTGGCGCAGTGGAATTGATCAAAGCTGGTTTTGAGACTTTGGTTGAAGCAGGTTACGCTCCTGAGATGGCTTACTTTGAGTGCTTACATGAGCTCAAGTTGATTGTTGACTTGATCTACGAAGGCGGTATCGCCAACATGAACTACTCTATCTCTAACAATGCTGAGTACGGTGAGTACGTTACTGGTCCACGCGTTGTGACTGAAGATACTAAGAATGCAATGCGTCAGTGCTTGAAAGATATTCAAACTGGTGAGTACGCCAAGAGCTTCATCTTGGAAAACAAAGCAGGTGCACCTACTTTGATTTCACGTCGTCGTTTGAATGCAGAGCATGACATCGAAATAGTTGGTGCTAAGTTGCGCGCCATGATGCCTTGGATTGCTAAAAACAAATTGGTTGACCAGACTAAGAACTAAGCAATCATTTAATCAGCAGTAAGAAGTAATAAAAAGGCTCAGAATAAAGATGATGTATCCACACCCCATTATTGCGAAAGAAGGTTGGCCGTATTTAGCGTTAGTGGGAGTTGTGACTTTGCTTGCTCACTATCTCGGTGGCATTGCATGGTCATGGCCACTGTGGATTATTTTCTTCTTTGTTCTGCAGTTTTTTCGCGACCCGCAGCGCATTGCTGCTTTAGGTCGTGATTTGGTGTTATCCCCGGCAGATGGTCGTATTGTGGTTGTTGAAAAAACCAATGATCCATATGCAGGTCGTGAAGCACTCAAGATTAGCGTGTTCATGAACGTATTTAATGTTCACTCCAACCGTAGCGCAGTCAATGGTTTGGTAAAAGAGATTCAGTATTTTCCAGGCAAGTTTGTGAATGCCGATTTAGATAAAGCCTCTACTGAGAACGAGCGCAATGCCGTAGTCATTGATGCTAACGGTCAAATTGTGACTCTGGTCCAGGTTGCCGGTTTAATTGCCCGCCGTATTCTTTGTTATATCCATGTCGGCGATCGCCTCAAAGCAGGTGAGCGCTATGGCTTCATTCGCTTTGGCTCGCGGGTAGATGTATATTTACCCTTAACAGCTGAACCTTTGGTGAGTGTTGGCGATAAGGTATTTGCTACAAATACTGCTTTAGCCCGCTTACCGGGTCTTGATTAACCTTATTGGGATCATCATTGAGTACATTTCGCCGTCGTGGCCGCATCGATCGTAGTCGCTTAACTCGTCCTCCACGTAACGAAGATCAGTGGGCAGAGGATCTGGGTGATGGCATTGATTTTGAAGTAGAAGAGTTACACGAAAAGCCTCGCCCTCGCAGCAAAGGTATTTACTTGCTGCCAAACGCTTTTACTACCGCAGCTTTATTTAGTGGTTTCTTCGCCATCGTCAATGCGATGAACGACCAGTTCCAGGTTGCTGCTATCGCCATTTTTGCTTCTCTTGTTTTGGATGGCATGGATGGCCGGATTGCCCGTATGACCAATACTCAAAGTGCTTTTGGTGAGCAATATGATTCGCTTGCTGATATGGTTTCCTTTGGTGTTGCTCCTGCTTTGGTGGCTTATGAGTGGGCATTAAAAGATTTGGGTAAGTGGGGCTGGCTAGCTGCCTTTACATACTGCGCAGGTGCCGCTTTGCGTTTAGCCCGTTTTAATGTGAACACGGGCGTAGTCGACAAAAAGTTTTTCCAAGGTTTGCCAAGCCCAGCTGCCGGTGCATTAATGGCTGGATTTATTTGGTTGGCTGATGACAATAAGATTCCGGTGCGAGACACTTTGATTCCGTGGATTACCTTCTTTATTGCAGTCTATGCCGGCTTGACTATGGTTTCTAATGCGCGTTTTTATAGTGGCAAGGCCTTGGATGTGCGCTACCGCGTGCCATTTGGGGTGATGGTCTTGATGATCTTGACCTTTGTTTTGATTTCCTCAAATCCACCCTTGACCCTATTTGGCTTGTTTGTTGTCTACTCCATCTCTGGTTACGTCATTTGGGCGTGGGAGCGCTTCAGTGGACGTCGTTTTAGCTAATTTGGAATATTTAGGTTATATTTAATCCATGTTTATGAATTTCTCACCTTTAACCGGTCTCCTTCTACTAGCACTAAGCCTAAAGCTTGGGGCGGGTAAGGCCTGAGTTGATGAGATCACAGTAATTCATTAACCACCACATACCAGCCCCAGCAAATTGCTGGGGTTTTTGTTTTTAAGATTGATGTAAAAATTGAGCAACAGAATATTTAAGCAGCATTGAACCGGAGAGTAGTGATGAGCGACAAAATAATCATTTTTGATACCACCTTGCGTGATGGCGAGCAGTCTCCTGGCGCCTCGATGACCAAGGATGAAAAAGTTCGAATTGCCCGTCAATTAGAGCGACTCAAGGTTGACGTGATTGAAGCTGGATTTGCTGCCAGCTCCGAAGGCGACTTTGCGGCCATCTCTGCGGTTGCCGCAGCCATTAAAGATTCCATTGTGTGTTCATTGGCGCGCGCTAACGATAAAGACATTACACGTGCAGCTGATGCGCTCAAGCCCGCTAATGCAAAACGAATTCATGCATTTTTAGCAACCTCACCATTGCATATGGCCGTGAAATTGCGTATGTCTCCTGAAGAAGTCTTGGAGCAAGCAAAACGTTCCATTCGCTTTGCCAGAAACTTGGCCAGTGATATTGAGTTCTCGGCTGAAGATGGCTACCGCTCAGAAATGGATTTCTTGTGCAGAGTAGTGGAGGGCGTGATTAACGAAGGTGCTACCACCATCAATATTCCTGACACTGTTGGTTACGCCATTCCAGAGTTGTACGGTGACTTTATCAAGACTTTGCGCACTCGGGTACCAAACTCAGATAAAGCTGTGTGGTCCGTCCATTGTCATAACGATTTAGGTATGGCAGTTGCCAACTCCTTGGCTGGTGTCAAGATTGGTGGAGCTCGTCAGATCGAGTGCACCATTAACGGCTTGGGCGAGCGTGCTGGTAATACCGCTTTGGAAGAGATCGTGATGTCATTGCGTACCCGCAAGGATTACTTCGACATGGTTTGCGGCATTGACGCCACGCAAATTGTTCCTGCATCTAAATTGGTTTCTCAGATTACTGGTTTTGTGGTGCAGCCAAATAAAGCAGTGGTTGGCGCAAATGCCTTTGCTCATGCCTCAGGCATCCATCAAGACGGTATCTTAAAGGCCCGTGAGACCTATGAAATCATGCGTGCAGAAGATGTGGGCTGGTCTACCAATAAGATTGTGTTGGGAAAATTGTCCGGTCGCAATGCCTTCAAGCAGCGCTTGCAAGAGCTGGGCATCACCTTAGAGGCTGAAGCCGATTTGAATGATGCGTTTGTGCGCTTTAAGGCTTTAGCTGATCAGAAGTCAGAAATCTTTGATGAAGACATTATTGCCATCATGTCAGATTCTGCGGCAGCGGAAGAGGGAGAGCACTATCGCTTTATCTCCATGAGCCAGCACTCTGAAACAGGTGAGCGTCCAAAGTCACGGATTACTTTTACGGTGGGCGGGAAAGAAGTTTCTTCTGAAGCGGAAGGTAATGGCCCGGTAGATGCGAGCTTGAATGCCATTGAGGCAACCGTGAAAAGCGGTGTTGAGCAATTACTGTATTCAGTCAATGCTATTACTTCGGGCACTCAGTCACAAGGCGAGGTGACTGTGCGTTTAGCTAAAGGTGGACGCATTGTGAATGGTGTTGGTACTGATCCAGACATCATTGCCGCTTCTGCAAAAGCGTATTTATCCGCTTTGAATAAGCTGCATGACCCAAGCCAGGCTAAGCTCAATGCGCAGATGACGCCTTAAGATTATTTATTGAGGTCAGTATCTTTATAGTACTTGGTGCCTTTGCCGGTGATCTCAGCGGCAAGGCCTGAGTCTGTGAGTTGGTACATCAATACTCCAGGCGAAACTGTTACTGCATCCTGGTAAGCGTCACCATTGTTTTCATACTTTGCCGAGACGGTAGTTTGTCCGCCAAAAGTCCAGCCTGAGTTCACAAAATCATTGAGCGCTGCTTGAGTTTGGAATACAAAGATATTCTGAAATGACTTAATACCCAATCCAATTCCAGCCTGTACTTCAGCCATATCCATGTAGATGGGCTTTTTGGAATCCTTATTGATCACAACCCCAGTGCCAGTTCCGCCACCGGCGATGAGTATTTTCATGCCGAAGTTGCTAAAAGTCGCATAGCCCACGGCCTTTTCAATCGCTTCTTTGGCTTTGGGTTGTACCTTATAAAGGTTTGCCAGGATTTCTTGATTCTTTTTGAGGATATCTTCCCGTTGTTGCGCAACGGTCTTATCTGGACCAAAAATAGAAGAGAATTGGGCGGAAACGGGCTGATTAAGGCAAAAACCGAAAATAAGGAGGGGGGCTAGGGTGCGAAAAATAGAGGACATTTTTTAAGTTATTGATTTATATGGATATTTTATATTTAACTGCATAGATTAGATTTATAACATAAGGTCAGAAGCTTCGATATTCCCTATTTTTGAGGTCCTGTCTGCTACAATTCGAGGGCTTTGATTTATAAAGCTTTTTTGTTTTATTTTGTTAATAACGCACGACACAGATTGGGTGAAAGCTCAGGTGTTCGCAAGTAAGGAGTATTAAAAATGGCAGTTGCTGATATTAAAACGGCGGAAATCGTCAAAGAAAACGCGCGCAGCGCAAACGATACGGGTAGCCCTGAAGTTCAAGTTTCATTGCTAACAGCCCGCATCAATGAATTAACCCCCCATTTCAAGGCTAACGCTAAAGACCATCACAGCCGTCGTGGCTTGTTGAAGATGGTTTCACGTCGCCGTCGCCTCTTGGATTACCTCAAGGGCAAAGATTTGGATCGCTATCGCGCATTGATCGACAAATTAGGTCTCCGCAAGTAATTCTTATTGGTATGCAATGCCATCTTTCTTAGGGTTGTTTCGTAACGGAACCAGTCTTAAGCAGATGGCATGTTTTTTGGGCGCTTCAAGATTATTTGTGTAGGGGATTGTGTCATTCCAATGAGTTTCTGAAAGTTTGATTCAGAGCCTCCCTGGAATGGCATCCCTTGTAATCTTCAATCGCTCCAGTGTTGTCGTGACACTGCTTTATCCCACGACAAGCGCAGTGCTCATGTGAGTTTTGCGTGAACAATTTGGAGAAGATCAGAATGACAATGTTTAAAAAATCAGTAAAGAGTTTTCAATGGGGCAACCATCAAGTAACCATGGAAACAGGCGAGATTGCTCGTCAATCAGGTGGTGCCGTTATTGTTAACGTTGACGACACAGTAGTAATGGGAACAGTAGTTGCATCAAAGTCTGCAAAGCCAGGCCAATCGTTTTTCCCGTTGACTGTTGATTACCTAGAAAAAACGTACGCCGCAGGCAAGATTCCTGGTGGCTTCTTCCGTCGTGAAGGCCGCCCATCAGAAGGTGAGACATTGATCTCCCGTTTGATCGATCGCCCATTACGCCCATTGTTCCCAGAAGGTTTCTTGAACGAAGTTCAAGTTGTGATTCATGTGTTGTCTATCAACCCTGATGTTCCTTCTGATATTCCTGCTTTGATCGCTGCATCAGCAGCCTTGGCTATTTCAGGCATTCCATTCGCCGGCCCAGTTGGCGCCGCACGCGTTGGTTACGCAGATGGCCAATACCTCTTGAACCCAACTCGTACAGAGCAAGCCACTAGCGCACTCGATTTGATCGTTGCTGGTACACAGGCTGCGGTATTGATGGTGGAGTCAGAAGCCAATCAATTATCAGAAGAAATCATGTTGGGCGCAGTTGTTTACGGTCATGACCAAATGCAAACTGCTATCAACGCCATTAACGAATTGGTTGCTGAAGCTGGCAAGCCAGATTGGGACTGGACTGCTGCTCCTAAAGATGAGCCATTTATTGCTAAGGTCACAGCAATCGCTGAAGGCCCATTGCGCGAGGCTTATCAGATTCGTCAAAAAGGCGCTCGTTCAGACAAGCTCAAAGAAATTACAAAAACAGTAGTAGCTAAGTTGCAAGAAGATGGTGATGTTGATGCGGTAGCAGTTAACGACATCTTGTTTGAAATCGAAGCCAAGATTGTTCGTAGCCAGATTTTGAATGGCGAGCCACGGATTGATGGTCGTGATACTCGCACTGTGCGTCCGATTGAAATTCGTAATGGCGTATTGCCACGTACACACGGTTCAGCATTGTTTACCCGTGGTGAAACACAGGCTCTTGTAGTGGCTACTTTAGGCACTGCACGTGACGAGCAGATCATTGATGCGCTCGAAGGTGAGTACCGTGATCGCTTCATGTTCCACTACAACATGCCTCCGTTCGCCACTGGCGAAACTGGCCGTGTAGGTAGCCCAAAGCGTCGTGAAATTGGTCACGGTCGTTTAGCTAAGCGCGCATTGATTCCAGTATTGCCAAGTGCAGAAGATTTTGCATATAGCATTCGTGTAGTTTCAGAGATTACTGAATCCAACGGTTCTTCATCCATGGCTTCCGTTTGCGGCGGCTGTTTGGCAATGATGGACGCTGGTGTTCCAGTAAAAGCGCACGTTGCTGGTGTTGCAATGGGATTGATCCTTGATGGCAATCGTTTTGCTGTATTGACCGATATTTTGGGTGATGAAGATCACTTAGGCGATATGGACTTCAAAGTAGCTGGTACTGCTAACGGTATTACTGCTTTGCAAATGGACATTAAAGTTCAAGGTATCACTAAAGAAATTATGCAAGTTGCTTTAGCTCAAGCTAAAGAAGGTCGTTTGCACATTTTGAGCAAGATGCAAGAAGCAATGGGTTCAGTTCGTACAGAATTGTCAGCGCATGCTCCGCGTATGGTGTCTTTCAAGATCCATCCAGACAAGATTCGTGAAGTAATCGGTAAAGGCGGCGCAACAATTCAAGCCTTGACTAAAGAAACTGGTTGCAGCATTGATATTAAAGATGACGGCACTGTCACGATCGCTTCTACTAGCGCTGAAGGCATGGCTGAAGCAAAAGCACGTATCGAAGGCATTACTGCTGAAGCTGAAGTAGGCAAGATCTACGAAGGTCCAGTAGTGAAGTTGCTCGAGTTCGGTGCTTTGGTAAACATTCTGCCTGGTAAAGACGGTCTCTTGCACATCTCAGAAATTTCAACTGAGCGTGTAAAAGAAGTTAAAGATTACTTGCAAGAAGGCCAAGTGGTTCGCGTCAAGTTGTTAGCTGCTGATGAACGTGGTCGTTTACGTTTATCACTTAAAGCTGCAATGGCTGAAGAAGGCGGCACGATTGCTCCTTTAGCTGGCGCAACTGAAGCTGTTGCTGAAGCTGCTCCTGAAGTTGCTCCATCCGCTGGCGAAACTGCTTAAGTCTTTAGGCGAGCTTTTCTATGCGTGTCATTGAGATTAAAGAGTTTGGTGCACCAGAGATGTTGGTGTCCACCACTCGTCCAGACCCAGCGGTTCCGACTGCTGGTTCTGGCGAGATATTGATTCGTGTATTGGCAGCCGGTATTAATCGTCCTGATGTTTTGCAACGTAAGGGCTTTTATCCTGTGCCTGCAGGCGCATCTGATATTCCTGGACTTGAAGTCGCTGGTGAAATTATTGGTGGCGACTTGTCGCATGCTGATAATGCCTTTGGTCTCAAGCTTGGCGATAAGGTTTGCGCTTTGGTGCAAGGTGGTGGGTATGCTGATTTGTGTACAGCCCCGATTGCGCAGTGCTTGCCATATCCAAAAGGATTTACCGATCAAGAAGCTGCCGCATTACCTGAGACATTTTTCACTGTATGGAGCAATGTCTTCATGCGCGGTGAGTTGTCTGAAGGCGAAACTTTATTAGTGCAGGGCGGATCAAGTGGTATTGGTGTAACAGCCATTCTGATTGCTAAAGCCATGGGTCATAAGGTATTTGTGACTGCTGGTACAGATGAAAAATGCGCTGCTTGTGTGAAGCTAGGCGCTGACTTAGCGATCAATTACAAGACTCAAGATTTTGTTGAAGAAATCAAAAAAGCCACTGACGGCAAGGGTGTTAATGTCATCCTCGATATGGTGACTGGCGCTTACGTACAACGTGAGATTGATTGCTTAGCTGATGATGGCCGTATTGTGATTATTGCAATCCAAGGCGGATCTAAAGCAGAAGTGAGCACCAATCAAATTTTGCGTCGTCGTTTAACGATTACCGGTTCAACTTTACGTCCACGTCCTGTTTCGTTTAAGAAGCAAATTGCTCAGCAATTACACGCACATATTTGGCCCTTGCTCGATGCAGGTAAGTTAAAGCCTGTGATTTATGAAACCTTCCCAATGGATCAAGCTTCTGCTGCTCATGCTTTGATGGAATCATCAGAACATGTCGGTAAGATTGTTTTGACTGTTTAAGAGATAGATCAAAAAGTCATGCGTCCACTTATCGTCATTGGCAATTGGAAAATGAACGGCAGTCTGGCCAGTAATGAGAGCTGGATCAAAGCGGTTTGCAAGGGTATGGAGCAAGGGATGCCTGCAGGTCGTAAATTTGCTGTTTGTCCCCCAGCGCCTTATTTAGCTCAATGCGATGCCTTAATCGATCAATGCTCTTTGGCATTTCTGACTTTGGGTGCGCAAGACGTTTCAGCTCAGGTTTCTGGTGCTTACACGGGCGAGACTTCTGCCTCGATGCTTAAAGAAGTGGGTTGCACTTATGTGATTGTTGGTCACTCAGAGCGCCGTCATATGCACCATGAAACAGATGGCTTGGTCGCAGAAAAGGCTTTGCAGGTTCTCGATCATGGGATGACTCCGGTGATTTGTGTTGGCGAGTCTGCTGATGAGCGAAATTCCGGTAGGGCGGTTGAAGTAGTACGCAGTCAAATTGCTAAGCAGGTTGCTGTTTTGCAAGACCGTTTAGCAGATTGCCTGATTGCTTATGAACCCGTTTGGGCGATTGGCACTGGCAAGGTAGCTAGCGCTCAACTTGCCCAGGATATGCATCGCGCCATTCGCTTGCAGTTAGCGGAGTTTGATGAAGATGTGGCTTCCCATGTGGGAATTTTGTATGGCGGTAGTGTTAAGCCAGACAATGCCGTTGAATTGTTTGCAATGCCTGATATTGATGGTGGATTGATTGGGGGCGCTTCATTGAGTCCGCAGGATTTCTTGGCCATTTGTCAGGCATAAATATTTTTATTTGGAGATAAGTCATGGAATGGTTTAAGACTTTATTAATCGTATTGCAGGTTATTTCTGCTTTAGCGGTCATCTTGTTGGTATTGCTCCAGCAGGGTAAAGGTGCTGATATGGGCGCCGCTTTTGGTTCAGGTTCATCCGGTAGCTTATTTGGCGCCAGTGGCTCTGCCAATTTCTTGTCCCACACAACCGCCATCTTTGCGGCGGTCTTCTTTATTTGCACCTTGGGTATTACTTGGCTTGGCAATAAGAAGGAAGTAAATCCTGGCGTTTTGTCCGGAACAGTTGCGCCTGCAGCTGCACCAGTGGCAGCTCCAGTGGCTCCTACACAAGATCCAACAAAACCTGCAGTTCCTAAGTAAAAAAGTGGGTTTTTAGATATTCTTTGCCCCTATTTTTAGGGGGTTTTAGTTGTGCAATGCAGTAGAATTGACATGTTTTAAAAATGCCGACGTGGTGAAATTGGTAGACACGCCATCTTGAGGGGGTGGTGGCTTAGGCTGTGCGAGTTCGAGTCTCGCCGTCGGCACCAAAAAGATGTATTTAAAGTAGAAATTTGAGTGGTAATGAGTAGTAATTTGTTTTAGATCAATTTGTGAGCTGTAGGAATCATTGATAATTTGGTTTATTCATAAGGCGCTTCAGACAATTAACACAGGACTATTTTGAATCTCGCTAATTACTTTCCTGTTTTGCTTTTTATCCTCGTAGGTATTGGGGTTGGATTAGTCCCCATGTTCCTCGGAAAAATTTTGGCCCCTTCGCGGCCTGATGCTGAAAAACTCTCTCCGTATGAGTGCGGTTTTGAAGCTTTCGAAGATGCGCGCATGAAGTTCGACGTGCGCTATTACTTAATTGCCATTCTCTTCATTCTGTTTGACCTAGAAACTGCATTCCTATTTCCATGGGGTGTCGCTCTACGTGATATTGGTTGGTTTGGTTACGCCTCTATGGTGATTTTCCTTTTGGAATTCATTGTGGGATTTGTATATATCTGGAAAAAGGGCGCTCTCGACTGGGAGTGATAGATATGGCATTAGAAGGCGTTCTTAAAGAAGGATTTGTGACAACTACTGCGGACCAGTTAATTAACTGGACCCGTAATGGATCTTTATGGCCAATGACTTTTGGTCTGGCTTGCTGTGCTGTTGAGATGATGCATGCTGGCGCATCCCGTTACGACTTAGATCGTTTCGGAGTAGTGTTCCGCCCATCTCCACGTCAATCTGACTTAATGATTGTTGCTGGCACATTGACTAATAAGATGGCCCCAGCATTGCGTAAGGTCTATGACCAGATGCCTGAGCCACGTTGGGTTATCTCCATGGGCTCCTGCGCCAATGGCGGCGGTTATTACCATAACTCGTATTCAGTAGTGCGCGGTTGCGACCGCATTGTGCCAGTAGATATTTATGTTCCTGGCTGCCCTCCAACTGCAGAAGCGTTGATCTACGGCATTATTCAATTGCAATCGAAGATCGCTCGCACCAGCACCATTGCGCGGAAGGCTTGAGATGTCAGATCGCTTAAATCAACTTGCAGCAAACCTCGAGCGTGTTTTAGGTAAACGCGTTCAGTCTATTGAGATTGCTTTGGGTGAAGTTACCGTTACGCTCAATGCTGATACTTATTACGAAGCTGCATTGCTCTTGCGTGATGACCCTGCTTTAGCGTTTGAACAACTCATTGACCTATGTGGCGTCGATTACCAAGGTTTCCGTGATGGCGCATGGACTGGTCAACGTTTCGCTGCGGTGTCCCATTTATTGTCAATCGCCCATAACTGGCGTTTGCGCGTGCGTGCGTTTGCACCAGATGATAGCTATCCCGTAGTTGCTTCTGTGACGCCTGTTTGGAATAGTGCCAATTGGTTTGAGCGCGAAGCCTTTGACCTCTATGGCATCTTGTTTGAAGGTCATGACGATTTACGTCGCATCCTGACTGACTATGGTTTTGTTGGTCATCCATTTAGAAAAGATTTCCCAATCTCTGGCAATGTCGAAATGATTTACGACCCAGAACTCAAGCGTGTTGTATACCAACCTGTGACCATTGAAGCGCGCGAAATTACGCCACGCGTCATTAGGGAAGAGCAGTACGGAGATCCGGTATAAGCCATGGCAGATATTAAGAACTACACCCTCAACTTTGGTCCTCAGCATCCTGCTGCACATGGCGTATTACGCTTAGTGCTCGAGCTCGATGGTGAAGTGATTCAGCGTGCTGACCCACATATTGGTTTATTGCATCGCGCGACAGAAAAATTAGCAGAGACTCGTACTTGGATTCAGAACGTTCCTTATATGGATCGTTTGGATTACGTCTCGATGATGTCCAATGAGCATGCTTATGTGTTGGCCATTGAAAAGTTATTGCAAGTTGATGTACCTTTGCGTGCGCAATACATTCGTGTGATGTTTGATGAGTTGACACGTTTGCTCAATCACCTTTTGTGGATTGGCTGTCACGGCCTTGACGTTGGGGCGATGGCAGTCTTCTTGTATGCCTTCCGTGATCGTGAAGATATTTTTGACATGTATGAAGCGGTATCTGGCGCACGTATGCACGCTGCTTACTATCGTCCAGGTGGTGTTTATCGCGATTTGCCAGATCAAATGGCGCAGTACAGCAAGAATAAGATTCGTAGTGCATCCGCTATTAAGCGTTTGAATGAAAACCGCAGCGGTACATTGCTCGATTTCATTGAAGAATTCTCAAGTCGCTTTGACGGTAATGTGGATGAGTACTGCAATCTCTTAACAGATAACCGTATATGGAAGCAGCGCTTAGTTGGTATTGGTGTTGTCACTCCTGAGCGTGCTTTACAGCTTGGTTTCACTGGCCCGATGTTGCGTGGCTCTGGTATCGAGTGGGACTTGCGCAGAAAGCAACCATATGAAACTTATGACAAACTTGAGTTTGATATTCCAGTCGGTGTAAACGGTGACTCATATGATCGCTACTTGATTCGTATGGAAGAGATGTATCAATCCAATCGCATCATCAAACAGTGTATTGCTTGGTTAAAAGCTAACCCAGGCCCTGTCATGAGCGATAACCATAAAGTAGCCCCGCCGAAGCGCGTGGATATGAAGACCAATATGGAAGAGTTGATTCATCACTTCAAACTCTTTACTGAAGGCATGCACGTTCCAGATGGTGAGGCTTACTCAGCAGTTGAGCATCCAAAAGGTGAGTTTGGTATTTACCTGATTTCTGATGGCGCTAATAAGCCATACCGCATGAAGATTCGTGCTCCAGGATTTGTGCATCTCTCCGCAATGGATGAGATGTCACGCGGCCACATGTTGGCTGATGCTGTAACCATTATTGGTACCCAAGATATCGTATTCGGGGAGATTGACCGCTAATAGCGCGCCAAGGATTATTTAATGACAACAACTCTTCAACTTTCCGATAAAACGCTCGCAGACATTGCGCGCAATGTCGCGAAATATCCCCCAGAGCAAAAGCAATCTGCAGTGATGGCCGCTCTGATCGCTGCGCAATCTGAAATTGGTTGGGTTTCTCCAGAAGTCATCGAAACTGTTGCTAGCATCTTAGGTATGCCAACGATTGCTGTTGACGAAGTGGCAACCTTCTACAACATGTACAACACCAAGCCTATTGGTAAGTACAAGTTGGTGATCTGTACAAACTTGCCATGCCAGTTAACGCATGGTGAAACGGCTGCAACTTATCTTAAAGAAACACTCGGTATTGGTTTTAATGAAACTACTCCCTGCGGTACTTTTACCTTAAAAGAGGGAGAGTGCATGGGTGCCTGCGGTGATTCACCGGTGATGTTGGTGAATGACAAACGCATGTGTAGCTTTATGAGTAAAGAAAAGATTGATGCACTCTTAAATGAGTGCCGTGCAGAAGGGAAAGCATCATGACCAGCTTGCACGATCGTCATATCAAACCTTTAATCCTTGCTGGATTGAATGGCGATAACTGGCGTTTAAAAGATTACGAAAGCCGTGGTGGCTATCAACAGCTGCGCCGCATCATCAATGACAAAGTTGCTCCCGATGCCATCATCGCTGAGTTAAAGGCTTCTTCATTGCGCGGCCGTGGAGGCGCAGGCTTCCCAACGGGATTGAAGTGGAGCTTTATGCCCCGTCAATTTCCAGGCGATAAATATCTAGTCTGTAATAGCGATGAAGGTGAGCCGGGTACTTTTAAAGACCGCGACATCATGCGTTACAACCCCCATGCGTTGATCGAAGGCATGATCATTGGTGCGTACACCATGGGCATTGGTACTGGCTATAACTACATCCATGGCGAAATCTGGGAAACCTATGCTCGTTTTGAAGAGGCTTTAGAAGAGGCTCGCGCCGCTGGTTATTTAGGTAACAAAATTCTGGGTAGTGATTTCAATTTCCAACTGCATGCATCTCCTGGTTGGGGTGCATACATCTGCGGTGAAGAAACTGCTTTATTGGAGTCGCTTGAAGGTAAGAAAGGTCAGCCACGCTTTAAGCCACCTTTCCCAGCAAGCTTTGGTTTGTATGGCAAGCCAACGACGATTAACAACACCGAAACATTTGCTGCTGTGCCATTCATCATGGCCATTGGTGGGCAAGCGTATTTAGAGCTTGGTAAACCCAATAACGGTGGCACGAAGATTTTCTCGGTATCTGGCGACGTTATGTATCCAGGTAACTATGAGATTCCATTGGGCACACCCTTTGCCGAGCTTTTGAAGTTGGCTGGCGGTATGCGTGATGGGAAAGCGATTAAAGCGGTGATTCCTGGCGGATCTTCTGCGCCAGTAGTTCCTGGTGCGCAGATGATGGATCTGACTATGGATTACGACAGCATTGCTAAAGCAGGCTCGATGTTGGGTTCTGGCGCGGTAATCGTGATGAACGACACCCGCTGCATGGTGCGCGCCTTAGAGCGTCTATCTTATTTCTATCACGAAGAGTCATGCGGTCAGTGCACCCCATGTCGTGAAGGTACGGGTTGGTTGTGGCGCATTGTTCACCGTATTGAGCATGGCCAAGGCCGTCCGGAAGATTTGGATTTACTCAACGATGTAGCGGCAAATATTCAGGGTCGTACGATTTGTGCCCTGGGTGACGCAGCTGCTATGCCAGTTCGTGGCATGTTGAAGCATTACATGGATGAGTTTGCGTATCACGTAGAACATAAGCGCTGCTTAGATTCTGCGCAACCTTTATAAAAGATATTGAGCACGGGACTTCATAAAGTGAGCATGGTAGAAATCGAATTAGATGGCAAGATAGTAGATGTTCCGCAAGGTTCTACGGTGATGCACGCCGCGGCTAAGCTCGGCAGCTACATCCCTCACTTCTGCTATCACAAGAAATTGTCTATCGCTGCTAACTGCCGCATGTGTTTGGTAGAAGTAGAGAAAGCTCCAAAACCATTGCCTGCTTGTGCAACACCAGTAACGCAAGGCATGAAAGTCTTTACGCATTCCGCTAAAGCGGTAGAAGCGCAGCGCTCTGTGATGGAGTTCTTGCTCATTAACCACCCATTGGATTGCCCAATTTGCGATCAAGGTGGTGAGTGCCAATTGCAAGACTTAGCTGTGGGATACGGTAAATCTGAATCTCGCTACGACGAAGAGAAGCGCGTTGTCTTTCATAAGAATGTTGGACCGCTCATCTCGATGCAAGAGATGTCACGTTGTATTCATTGCACCCGTTGTGTACGTTTTGGCCAAGAAGTGGCCGGCGTGATGGAATTGGGTATGGTCAATCGTGGTGAGCATTCAGAAATCACCACCTTCCTTGGCCAAACGATTGATTCAGAGTTATCTGGAAACATGATTGATATATGCCCAGTAGGCGCATTGACCAGCAAGCCATTCCGCTATGCAGCCCGTACTTGGGAGTTGGGCCGTAAGCGCTCAGTCAGCCCACACGATAGTTTGGGTAGCAACACTACCGTTCAAACCAAAGCAAACAAAGTGATGCGTGTCGTTGCTTTAGAAAACGAAGCCATCAATGAGTGCTGGATTAGCGATCGTGATCGTTTTGCGTATGAAGGTTTAAATAGTGCAGATCGTGTCACAACACCAATGGTGAAACAGGGCGGTCAGTGGTTAGAAACAGATTGGGAATCTGCCATGGATTATGTGGCACATTCACTCAAAACTATTTCTGCTGAGAGCGGTCCTGAAGCAGTAGCTGCTTTAGCGCATCCAATCTCCAGCACTGAAGAGCTATACCTTCTCCAGAAATTAATTCGTGGCTTGGGTTCAAACCAAGTTGAAGCCCGTTTACGTCAAACTGATGTGAAGGGTGCGGCCGCAGCTCCATGGCTCGGCATGACAGTGGCTAAATTAAGCGAGCTTGATCGCGCCTTGGTCATTGGTAGCTTCTTACGCAAAGATCAGCCAGTGATCGCAGCGCGTTTACGCACAGCGACTAAGCGTGGTTTAGTGGTGCACCGTATTGATGCTGGCGGCGACGATTGGTTAATCCCAACTGCTGCAAGTATTTCTGCCACACCAAGCGCTTGGTTAAATGCTTTGAGCGAAGTCGCTCTAGCAGTTGCTAAAGCCAAATCGGTTGCAGCTCCAGTGGGCACTTTTAATTTGCCGATTTCTGCAGCAGCTCAATCAGTTGCAGATAGCTTGATTTCTGGTGCGACAACAGCGGTATTGCTAGGTTCTGCTGCGATTGCCCATCCTCATGCAACAGACTTACATGTATTAGCGCAGTTCATTGCTGAGCAAACTGGTGCTACCTTAGGCTTCTTGCCGGTAGGTGGTAATGCAGTCGGTGCTGGCTTGGTCGGTGCAAACGGTGCTGGCGTGGATTCAGTTCTATCTGGCGAGCGTCGTGCAGTCATCTTGATGAATCTTGAGCCTGACTCTGATTTACCTAACCCACAACAGGCCAGAGTAGCTTTAGCTAAAGCAAACACTGTGATCGCATTCAGTGCTTATAAGAGTGCTGATATCCTGGAAGTGGCCGATGTGATTCTGCCAATTGCCGCTTTCACTGAAACAGTTTCTACATTTGTGAATGCTGAAGGCAGAATCCAAACGATTCAGCCTGCAGTCAAGCCTTTGGGCGACTCTCGTCCAGCATGGAAAGTATTGCGTGTGCTTGGCGGCCTACTGAATTTAGACGGCTTCCTCTACAACATGCCTGAAGAAGTATTGGGCGATGCGCTGGGTGATAACTACTGCACCAAGTTGAGTAACCAAGCAACTGTTAATGCTTTGGCAAACGGTAATTTGGCGCCATTAAATGGCTTAGAGCGCTTGGCAGATGTGAATATCTATGCAGGCGATCAAATTGTTCGTCGCTCATCAGCATTGCACTTAACGCGCGATGCTAAACGGGGCAATCAAGTTGGCTTAGGTCAAAAACTCTTTACTGAATTGGGATTAAAAGAGGGTGATGCTGTGCGCGTAACTCAAGGATCTCAATCAGTGGATTTACCAGCAACATTGGAAGCAAGTTTGGCTGCTGGTGCGGTACGGATTTCTGCGGGCACTACAGCTAGTGCGAAATTAGGATCGATGTTTGGTCCTGTAACTGTCAGCAAGGCATAAGGGACGAGATGGATAATTTCTTGAACCTCGTTACGACCCAAGGCGAAGCCATTTTTGGCTCCCTGTGGCCCCTCGTTTGGGCTTTAGTCAGAATCGTCATCATCGTATTGCCGATGTTTGGCTGCGTTGCCTACCTCACACTGTGGGAACGTAAGCTGATTGGCTGGATGCACATTCGTCTGGGACCAAACCGCGTAGGTCCTTTAGGTTTGCTGCAGCCAATTGCTGATGCATTAAAACTGTTGCTCAAAGAGGTCATCACTCCTGCGCAAGCAAGCAAAGTGCTTTATTTCATTGCTCCAGTCATGGTGATCATGCCTGCGTTTGCAGCCTGGGCTGTTATTCCTTTCCAAGCCAAGATGGTTTTGGCTGATGTCAATGCCGGCCTCTTGTATGTCATGGCGATTTCTTCGGTTGGTGTCTACGGCGTGATTTTGGCGGGTTGGTCATCTAACTCTAAATATCCATTCCTTGGTGCAATGCGTGCCTCATCACAAATGATCTCTTATGAGATTGCGATGGGCTTTGCTCTAGTGACGGTATTGCTCACATCAGGCTCTTTGAACCTCAGCACTGTTGTGGCTTCGCAAGAGCAGGGTTATTTCGCTAGCATGGGCTTGAACTTCCTCTCTTGGAACTGGTTGCCATTGCTGCCAATGTTCTTGATTTACTTTATCTCTGGTGTAGCTGAAACCAACCGTCATCCATTTGACGTGGTGGAGGGTGAGTCTGAGATTGTTGCTGGCCACATGGTTGAGTATTCTGGAATGGCCTTTGCGATGTTCTTCTTGGCTGAATACGCCAACATGATCTTGATCGCAGCATTATCAGCAACGATGTTCTTAGGTGGCTGGTTGCCGATTGTTGATTTACCAATCTTGCGTGATATTCCAGGCTTCTTCTGGTTGTTCGGCAAGACATTCTTCCTCTTGTCTTGTGTGATCTGGTTGCGTGCCACATTGCCACGCTATCGCTATGACCAAATCATGCGCTTGGGTTGGAAGATCTTTATTCCCATCTCTGTATTTTGGGTGGTTGTCGTCGGCGCGTGGGTGGTATCCCCATGGAATATCTGGAAATAAGTTGATCAATCATGTTTAAGAAAATTTCCCAATTCCTCAATAGCTTGATGCTCAAAGAGATCTTGATCGGTATGTCTATTACCGGTCGTTACCTCTTTAAGCCAAAAATTACGATTCAATATCCAGAAGAGAAGACTCCTCTGTCACCACGCTTTCGCGGCTTGCATGCCTTGCGCCGTTACGAGAGCGGGGAAGAGCGCTGCATTGGCTGCAAACTCTGTGAAGCAGTATGTCCTGCATACGCCATCACGATTGAGACTGATGAGCGTGATGATGGTACTCGCCGTACCACTCGCTATGACATCGATTTAACCAAGTGCATTTTCTGTGGTTTCTGTGAAGAAGCTTGCCCAGTAGATGCGATTGTTGAGACCAATATCTTTGAATACTTTGGTGATAAGCGTGGCGATTTGTATTTCACAAAAGAAATGCTCTTGGCTGTGGGTGATCGCTATGAAACAGATATTGCCGCCAACCGCGCTGCTGATGCGCCTTATCGTTAATCGAATAGAGCAAACATTCATATGACATTCGATACCTCCTTCCTCTTCCCAGTCTTCTTTTATGCCTTTGCCGGTTTGCTGGTGATTTCTGCTGTGCGTGTGGTGACAGCGCGTAACCCAATTCATGCGGCCTTGTTCTTGGTTCTGGCTTTCTTCTGTGCTTCTGGCTTATGGATGCTGCTCAAGGCTGAGTTCTTGAGTTTGGCGCTGATTCTGGTTTATGTAGGCGCAGTGATGGTGCTCTTCTTGTTTGTGGTCATGATGCTTGACCTCGATATTGAGCATTTACGCAGAGACTTCAAAAAATTCCTACCTATCGCTTTCTTGATGGGCGTAGTGATTGTTCTTGAGCTGTCGATTGTGTTGATACGTAGCTTTATTGGTACCACAGCGCCAGTGCAACCCATGTTGGAAGAGGTTGGTAATAGTAATACCCATGCTTTGGGTATGTTGATCTTTGTTGATTATGTCTATGCCTTTGAGGTTGCTGGTGTGATCCTGTTGGTAGCAATTATTGCTGCAGTTGCCTTGACGCTGCGCAATCGCAAAGATGCTAAGTCACAAGACATCTCCTATCAGGTCAATGTGGTTGCTGCTGACCGCATGCGGATGGTGAAGATGGATAGCGATATGGCTGCAAAGCAAGATGCTAGAGGGGAGAAGAAATGAACATTACCCTGGCTCACTACTTAGTGCTTGGTGCAATTTTGTTTGCGACTAGCGTGATTGGTATTTTCTTAAACCGTAAGAACGTCATCGTGCTCTTAATGTGCATCGAGTTAATGCTTCTTTCGGTGAACATGAACTTCGTTGCCTTCTCCCATTACTTGGGCGATATGGCTGGTCAAGTATTCGTATTCTTTATTTTGACTGTGGCTGCTGCGGAAGCGGCGATTGGTTTGGCAATCTTGGTAGTGCTCTTCCGTAAGGTTGACACCATCAATGCTGAAGACCTTGACCACTTAAAAGGCTAGTAATGCAATTGACCTTAACTCTTCCTGTCCTCTGTGCCATTCCACTGGCGCCATTGCTTGGCTCTGCGATTGCCGGCCTTCTAGGTACTAAGCTTGGTGGTAACCGAATCGGGCATGGCGCATGCCAGTTTGTGACCATTCTGGGTGTGATGATCGCCTTTGTTTTGTCTTGCAACGTACTCGTGCAGGTCATGGATGGTTTCTACTTCAACGGTACCGTGTATCGCTGGATGCAGTTGGGTGAGCTCAATCTGGATATTGGCTTCCTGATCGATCCACTCACAGCCACGATGATGTGTGTTGTGACCTTTGTTTCCTTGATGGTTCATATCTACACCATTGGTTACATGAAGGGTGAAGAGGGTTACAACCGTTTCTTCTCCTATATCTCCTTATTTACCTTCGCCATGTTGATGTTGGTGATGAGTAATAACCTCTTGCAACTCTTCTTCGGATGGGAAGCGGTAGGCGTTGTGTCTTACCTGTTGATTGGTTTCTATTTTGAACGCCAGTCAGCTGTATTTGCCAACATGAAGGCCTTCTTGGTGAACCGCGTAGGTGACTTTGGTTTCATCTTAGGCATTGGCTTGTTATTGGCTAGCACCGGTTCGATGAACTATGACGCGATCTTTGCGCAGAACACTGCCTTGGCAGCCCAAGTATTGCCGGGCACTAGCTGGAGCTTATTGACCGTTGCCTGTATCTGCCTCTTCATCGGCGCGATGGGTAAATCAGCTCAGTTTCCATTGCACGTCTGGTTGCCAGATTCCATGGAAGGCCCAACCCCAATTTCTGCATTGATTCACGCTGCAACCATGGTTACCGCCGGCATCTTCATGGTAGCTCGCATGTCACCTCTCTTTGAGTTGTCTGACACTGCTTTGAGTTTCATTGTCATCATTGGCTCCATTACAGCCCTCTTTATGGGTTTCCTCGGTATCGTGCAAAACGATATCAAGCGCGTGGTTGCGTATTCAACCTTGTCTCAATTGGGTTACATGACTGTGGCGCTAGGCGTATCAGCTTATCCAGTCGCCATCTTCCATTTGATGACGCACGCATTCTTCAAAGCACTCTTATTCCTTGCTGCTGGTAGCGTCATTTTAGGAATGCACCATGAGCAAGATATGCGCAAGATGGGTGGCCTGTGGAAATACATGCCAATTACCTGCTTGATGATGTTGCTCGGCAACCTTGCATTGATCGGCACGCCATTCTTCTCTGGCTTTTACTCCAAAGATTCGATTATTGAAGCGGTAGCTGCAAGCCATATCGCGGGATCTGGATTTGCTTACTTCGCAGTCATGGCGAGCGTCTTTGTAACAGCTTTGTATTCATTCCGCCTGTACTTCTATGTATTCCATGGCAAAGCCCGCTGGGGACATGATTCTCATGCGCACGATCATCACCATGACCACGCAGAGCAGGGCGATGACCACGCACACCATGGTCTAGCTCCAGGTCAAAAGCCACACGAATCTCCATTAGTAGTGACCTTGCCATTGATTCTCCTGGCAATTCCATCGGTGATTATTGGCTTCTACACGATTGAGCCAATGTTATTTGGTCAGTTCTTCGGCGATTCCATATTTGTCGATATCAGCAAACACCCAGCGATGGTTGAGCTTGCAGAAGAATTTCATGGTCCAATCGCCATGGCCATTCATGCATTTACTTCACCAGTCTTGCTATTGGTTGCACTCGGTGTATTGACTGCTGCCATCGGTTACCTCTGGATGCCGAAGTTGCCTGCTAAGTTTGCAGAAACATTTGCACCCATCAAGAAGTTGTTGGACAACAAATACTATCTCGATGATTTGAACCAAGCCGTATTTGCTAAGGGCTTGCTTTGGATTGGCGGTGTCTTGTGGCATCGCGGTGACCAGAAGGTTATCGATGGTTTCTTAGTTAACGGCAGTGCGCATGTCGTTGGGCGCTTTGCTGGTGTGATTCGCCATTTGCAATCCGGTTATCTCTATCACTATGCTTTCGCGATGATTGCGGGCTTAGCGGTATTGTTAGCTTGGGTTTTGTACGCTTACCTGCCTTTTGTTCGCTAGGCCTTTGTTACTTAAGTAGCCACTATGATTCTTTCATTCGCCATCTGGATCCCGATTTTCTTCGGACTCATCATTTTGTTTTATGGGTCAGAGAAGCCGACTGCCGGTGTTCGCTGGTTAGCGCTGGTCGGCTCTGTGATTGGCTTTATCGCAACCTTGCCTTTGATCATTCAGTTTGATATTGCCAACCCTGGCATGCAGTTTGTCGAGAAAATTAGTTGGATTCCGCGTTATGACATCAACTACCACTTGGGTATTGATGGCATTTCTGTTTGGTTCATTGTGCTGACGGCATTTATCAACATTTTTGTGGTGATTGCTTCTTGGCAATCGATTACTACTAAAGTTTCCCAATACATGGCTTCATTCATGATCCTCTCTGGTCTGATGATTGGTGTATTTGCAGCATTAGATGCATTGCTGTTCTACGTATTTTTCGAAGCCACCTTGATCCCGATGTACATCATCATCGGTGTGTGGGGCGGTCATAACCGTATCTATGCGGCATTTAAGTTCTTCTTGTATACCTTGCTTGGCTCTTTGCTAACTTTGGTTGCCATGCTGTACCTGTACAACGTAACCAATACCTTTGATATTGCAGCTTGGCAAAATGCCCGCCTCGATATCGTTGAGCAAATTTTGTTGTTCTTTGCCTTCTTCATGGCGTTTGCTGTGAAGGTGCCAATGTGGCCATTGCATACTTGGTTGCCTGACGTTCACGTTGAGGCGCCAACCGGCGGCTCAGTAGTCTTGGCAGCGATTATGTTGAAACTCGGTGCTTATGGCTTCTTGCGGTTTTCATTACCCATTGCGCCAGATGCGAGCCAATACCTCGGCCCATTTGTAATCTTCTTATCTCTTGTAGCTGTGATCTATGTTGGCGCTGTTGCCCTCGTTCAGAAAGATATGAAAAAACTGGTGGCTTACTCATCAGTAGCGCACATGGGTTTTGTGACTCTTGGCTTCTTTATGTTTAGTCCGCTTGGCATTGAGGGCGGTATTGTGCAAATGATTTCACACGGCTTTGTGGCTGGTGCCATGTTCCTCTGTATCGGCGTGCTCTATGACCGTATGCATACCCGTCAAATTGCCGATTTCGGTGGCGTAGTGCATCGCATGCCTGCCTTCACAGCATTTGCTGTATTGATGGCGATGGCCAACTGCGGTTTACCAGCGACTTCCGGTTTCGTAGGTGAGTTTATGGTGATTTTGGCGGCAGTTGACTATGATTTCGTGATCGGTATCTTGGCTGCTACCGCATTGATTCTTGGTGCTGCTTATTCCTTGTGGATGGTCAAGCGCGTGTTCTTTGGCACAGTTAATAACAAGCATGTTGAGGAGCTGCAAGACCTCAATGGTCGCGAGTATTTCATGATGGCTGTATTGACGATTTGCGTGATTGGTATGGGTGTGTATCCAAAACCATTCACTGACATTATTCATCCAGCTGTAATTAATCTGCTACAGCACGTTGCTGTCAGCAAACTCTGAGTAAAAGCAAATGCAAGCATTCGACCTATACGCCATCCTGCCGGAACTTGTTTTACTCGTAGCCGCCTGCCTATTGTTGGTTGCTAGTGTTTATGTTCCCGAGAGACAGCCAGCGACTCCTGGAGTAGAGCAGGACATCTTCCACACACCGCGTGGCGTTGGTTTTGTGTATTTCTTCTCGATCATCTTGTTGGCATACATGGTGATCGCATTTTTGGGTCGCATGGGTGATGTATCTCAAGTAGCCATGAATGGCTTATTTCAGTCTGATCCATTCTCCAATCTTCTGAAGGCCTGTTCTTGCGGCGCAGTATTGGTGAGCTTGATCTACTCTAAGCAGTATTTAAAAGACCACAACATGTTCCGCCCAGACTTTATTGTTCTGAGCTTGCTCGCCTTGTTAGGTCAATTGGTATTGATCTCTGGATCGAATCTTTTAACCTTGTATCTTGGTCTAGAGTTGATGGCTTTACCTACGTATGCTTTGGTAGCGATGCGTCGCACTAGCGAGAAGAGTGTTGAGGCAGCGATTAAGTATTTCATCTTAGGTGCGTTAGCTTCTGGTTTCTTGCTCTACGGCATGTCGATGCTTTACGGCGTCACTGGCTCTTTAGATCTGATTGAGATCTTCAAAACCGTTGCCGACCCACGCATTAACCATTTAGTCATGGCTTTTGGCCTCGTATTTATCGTGGCTGGCTTGGCCTTTAAGTTGGGCGTTGTCCCATTCCACATGTGGGTACCAGATGTTTATCAAGGCGCACCAACTGCAGTGACCTTGATGATTGCTGCCGCACCAAAGTTAGCAGCATTTGCATTGTTATTCCGCTTGCTCGTAAACACACTGTTGCCGCTCTTGGGCGACTGGCAGCCGATGTTGGTTCTGCTCGCTGTTCTCTCATTGATATTGGGTAACGTTACAGCGATTGCGCAAACCAACATTAAACGCATGCTGGCTTACTCTGCGATTGCGCAGATGGGCTTTGTGTTGTTAGGTATGCTTTCAGTATTTGATGATCATGCCTTTAGCGCATCCATGTTCTATGTCATTACTTATGTCATGACTACCTTGGGCAGCTTCGGTTTATTGATGATGCTTTCTCGCAAAGGTTATGACTGCGAAACCATAGAAGGCCTGAAAGGCTTAAATAAGAAACATCCTTGGTATGCCTTTATCGGCTTGGTATTGATGTTCTCCTTGGCTGGTATTCCGCCAACAGTGGGTTTTGCTGCGAAGTTAGGCGTACTCGAAGCTTTGGTGGATGCTGAACATACATTCTTAGCCATCATTGCTGTGATCACTTCATTGATTGGTGCTTTCTACTATTTGAGAATTGTTAAGGTCATGTACTTTGATGAGCCTGACCATGAATTGACAATCACCGGCTCTACCTTTGCTCGCGGCCTATTGGGTTTAAATGCGATCTTGGTTCTGGTCATCGGCATCTTCCCATCTGGTTTGATGACGATTTGTTTGGATGCGATGCGTCGTACCTTGCTAGGCGCTTAATACAAGACAGTTAAAGATCAGAGCAAGACCCAAACTAAAGGCTCCCAAGTGCATACTTCGGAGCCTTTATTATTTTTGTGCTTTTGCACAAATGTCATCTGGGTTTTGTATGATGACCCCATACCCGTAATTGATATGAGCCTAAATACACATGACTGAAAAATCCTTTCAAGATCTCCCTAGTGGTGATGCGCATCTGCGAGAAGAGCGTATCTCTGGCGAAGATATCTATGGTGGCATCTTTTTAAACATGAAGCGCGATAAGGTGAGTCTTCCGGATGGCGGAGAAGCTGTACGCGAGTATTTAACCCATCCGGGTGCTGTGGCGGTATTGGCGATTTTGGATGATGGCAGGGTCCTGTTAGAGCGTCAGTATCGCTATCCCATTGCTAAAGCCTGTATAGAAATACCAGCAGGTAAATTGGAGATTGGCGAAGATCCATTGCTGTGCGCCAAAAGAGAGCTAGAAGAAGAGACTGGTTACACGGCAACAAAATGGAGCTATATTCGCCGCATTCATCCAGTGATCTCGTATTCAACAGAATTTATCGACATCTATTTGGCAGAGGGCTTGATGCCAGGCAAAAGTCATCTTGATGATGAAGAGTTTTTAGACGTCTTTGCAGCCCCTTTAGAGCAGTTGCTAGCTTGGGTAGAGGACGGTGAAATTACCGACGTTAAAACGACGATTTCGACTTACTGGCTGGATCGCCATCGCCGTGGCTTGGTGCAAGCAAAGCCGATTCCGGAAGCATCCAAATAAACCTATTAAAATCAAGGTATTGAATTTGCTGTTTTTGCCCCTATATAGGTCTTATGAAAGTTTATAACCTCTCTTGCCCCTTAGATCATCGCTTTGAAGGATGGTTTGCCTCTGAAGAGGATTGCCTTGCTCAGCAAGACAAGGGCATGCTCGCTTGCCCGGTTTGTGACAATACTGAAATCACGCGGATGCCTTCAGCGCCTCACATCGCCAAGTCAGGTACTGCGAAGGAATCTATCAAGCCATCCGTCTCGACAGAATTGGCGGTGAGTAATGGGAACATCAATACTGGTAGCCTAAGTGGTGATGTTGTAGCGCTTACAGGCAGCGATCATGGTCAATTGGAGGCGCAGGTTCAGGCTGCCTTTTTAAAGGGCATGCGCGACCTTATGGGTCGGTCTGAAGATGTCGGCAATTCTTTTGCTGAGGAAGCTCGCAAGATTCATTACAAAGAATCTCCTGAGCGCAGTATTCGTGGTCAGACCACCATAGACGAGGCTGAGGCCTTGCGAGAAGAGGGCATTGAGGTTTTGGCTATGCCAATGTTGCCTGCCTTCAAAAATACCCTGCAGTAAGTCTATTCTTGTATCTGCCTAGGGTTAATCATCCTAGGATAGAATTCCTGTATGTATATGTACCTGCCTTTTCTGACAGCTTTTATCGGACTTGTTTTGGTCTGGTTTGATCGGCGTTTTGCAGGCTTAGCGCTCTTGGCGGTAACCACGCTCATTTTGGTTTACTGGTTTCATTTCCACGCTACCAATCACCTCAATATCAGCCTGTGAGCAAACAATCCTTTCCTTCGCTTGCCGGACTCGGTAATCAACTCGCCTTATTGGCAGTGGTTGGTGTCCTATCCTACGCTTTTGTTGATCAACTCTACTTTGGTGAATTACCTTGCCCGCTGTGTTTAATGCAGCGCATGGGTTTTGTGATCATTGGTTTTGCGCTAGTTCTCAATATTCGTTTTGGTGCGCACTCAGCGCATTACGGTTGGGGCATTATGGGCGGCTTGGTCGGCATGATGGTGTCGTTACGTCAAGTCCTCCTGCATGTATTGCCCGGTGATAAGGGGTACGGCGCAACATTCTTAGAGCTACATTTTTATACATGGGCTTTTGTTGGTTATGTCGGCCTATTGGCAGGCCTAGCCATTTTGTTAATGCTGCCCAATCGTGAGATTCGCTCACGCTCTTGGTTTGCCAATACCTTAGTCATCCTGTTCCTGCTATTGGTCTTGGGTAATCTAGTTTCGACTTTATTAGAGTGCGGCATTGGCCCCTGTGCTGATGATCCTGTCAAATACGATGGATGGATTTGGTTACGCACGCGTTTCGGATTTTAAGTTTGCCAACATTGCATTTATCCACAGCGGTGAAGAAGCTCTTCGCTAGCTTACTGACGATGAGTTTGCTAGTTAGCGTCACAGCCAATGCCCAATCAAAACCCAATTCGTCGACTTGGCCTACACAGCCCATTCGCATCATTGTTACCTTCACCCCTGGTGGCGCCCCTGATGTCTTGGCGCGCGTCCTAGCGCAAAGTTGGCAAGAGAGCTTAGGTGTACCCGTCTTAGTCGAGAATCGCCCTGGATTTGGCGGCAACATCGGCGCAGAGATGGTAGCCAAAAGCGATCCTGATGGCTACACCTTACTCATTGGTACGGTGGGTATTCATGCGATTAATGGGGCTCTTTATGAAAAGATGTCTTACGATCCGATTAAGGATTTCACACCTATTAGTTTCTTGGCAAGCACGCCCAATGTGCTGATTGTGAATAAACGCCTCGGCGTTAATAATTTGCATGAGTTGATTGAAATGGCCAAAACAAAACCCAATCAACTCACCTTTGGCTCTTCTGGTGTTGGCACTTCTTTGCACATGTCTGGCGAGTTGTTTAAAGAGATGGCTGGTGTTGAGATTAGGCATATTCCATACAAAGGTAGGGCGCAATCTTTGCCTGATTTAATCAGTGGCCGAATCACCATGCTATTTGATAATCTATCCTCATCTTTGCCGCTAATTAAAGCCGGTGAAGTGCAGGCTTTGGGTGTGACCACCTTAAAACGCTCTCCGGCAGCTCCAGATATTCCGACGCTAGCAGAGCAGGGTCTGCATGGTTTTGAGGCGACCTCCTGGTTCTCTTTAATGGCGCCTGCTAATTTGCCCGTTGCAGTCCAAAAGCGGCTAAATGCCTTAACGCGTCAAACCCTCAATAACCCTCAAGTCCGCAATAGACTTCTAGAGGGCGGCTTAGAGCCGGCCCCTGGCAGCCCCAAAGAGCTGGCTAAATTGATTCAATCTGAGACTAGTAAATGGTCTAGGGTCGTCCATCAGTCCGGAGCTAAAGTCGAGTAAGAAATAAGTACTTTTCTTGTCAGCTTAGTATTTTCTGAGGCGTTAAATAGATAAGAATATTCACTAATAAAGCCTTGCAAGCAGTCTTACCAAAAGGGCTGACTCAGCGTAGACTTAAAAGTGTGAACTGACCAATTAGAGGGGTCAAATATGAAACAGTTTAAAAAGTACATCGTGCTGGGCTTGGCGCTTACAGGGCTAGCTGCTGTTTTTCCGGCGGCTGCCCAAGCGGGTCATGTTGGCTGGAATGTTTCTGTCGGTGGCGGCTATGGTGGCGGTGGTTGGCGTCCAGCTGCATACGGACCAGGTTGGGGTGGTCACTATGGTCCAGGTTGGCGCGGTAATTGGGCTTATGGTGGTGGCTATTACGGCGTCCCTTACGGCTATCCCTATGCTGGCTATTATTCACCTCCAGTTGTCTATGCACCACCAGTGGCTTATGCGCCACCACAGCCCATGGTTTTGGCTTCACAACCCCAACCAGCAGTTTGGTATTTTTGCCAAGCAAGTGGGCAATTTTTCCCATACGTACAAGACTGTTCCTCAGGCTGGCAGGCTCAACCGGCGATTCCACCATCGAGCGGCGTAAAACCACAAAGACCCAATAATTAATCGCCTATAACAAGTAAAAAATTGAGTAAAAAAGGATTTCTAATGAAACGTTTAATTCTGTCTGCGGCGCTGATTACTTCTTTAGTTGCTTGCGTATCTGCACCAACTGGTCCAACCATCGCGATCATGCCGCGTGAAGGTAAGCCGTTTGAAGTATTCCAGCAAGAAGATCAACAATGTCGTGTGTTTGCTGCGGATGCTGTAAAGGACACTAGCAATGCCGCCCTTAAAGAAGGTGCAACTAGCGCAGCTCTTGGCGCTGCATTGGGCGCAGCTGCTGGTGCAGTGATTGGCGGTGGCAGTCACACTAACGTCGGTACTGGTGCGGGCGTTGGTTTATTAGGTGGTGCTGCAATGGGTGCTATGAATGCTTCCGGAAAAGAAAACCAAGCGCAGGCCCAATACAACATTGCATATCAACAGTGCATGTATGCAAAAGGTAATCAAGTTCCTAGTTACGGTGCACCCAGTTCAGGCAATCGCCCACCAAGCCCGAATGGCAGCTACAACTTAGTAAAGTAAAGCAAAGAAAAACTGAAATCAGTTCTTAGACTTGAACTGGCGGATGCGTTCTTTCAAAGCGTGCCGCCGTTCTTCTAAATAGATAGAGTAAAAAGCAAGCAGCCAACCCAAGGCTCAAACTATTGCCAGCCCAAAAGCCATTGGCGCCTTGCAAAAATGTTGGGGTATTACCAAATACATTAAATCCCATGAGGTAACCGCCACCTAGGCCTACACCCCAGAGTGAGCCAGCATAAATCAGCATTGGCCAAAAAGCGATGCGATAAGCGCGCAGAATAAATGCTGCTGTCACTTGTAGTGCATCGAAGACTTGGTAAAAAGCAATAAACAAAAATAGCGGAACGGAGAATACTTTCACTTCTGCGGGCGGGTCGTACAAGTCTAAGAGTTCAAACTTAAAGACCCAAACCCCAATGCCAATGAGGATGCACAGCACTGTTGTAAAGAACACAGAAGACCAACCAATTTCTTCGGCACGCTCTTGTTTGTCCGCACCAATAGATTGCGATACCAAAGTCATGGTTGCGATCGACAATGAAAGCGGCACCATGTAAATGACCGTGCCCATATTGGCGACAATCTGATGTCCTGCTAGTGCAGTAGTGCCTAAACGCGCAATAAACAAAGACATAAACGTAAAGGAAGTCACCTCAATCAGATAGCTAAAGCCAATGGGAGTGCCAAGCTTGAGCAATGCCCAGATGCGATGCCAATCCGGCTTGCTGAAATGACTAAAGATTTTGAAGGGCCTGTAGAAGCGATCAATCAACACAAAGCTGAGTGTAATGATGAGCCAGAACCAATTGATGATGACAGTAGCAACTGCGCACCCCGGACCGCCCATACCTTCAATCCCCAAGCCACCATAAATGAAGAGTAGGTTGAGAGGCAATTTCAGACCAAGGCCGACTAATTGCACCACGGTAATGACTGCAGGACGAGAGACGGCATTGTGCAGCGCCATCAGAACGCGCATGCCCATGCTAGCTGGTAAGCCAAGCGCCAAAATGTTGAGATACAACCTGGCCTTATCCTCGATCTCCGGTTTGATTCTGGAGATGGCTAGGAGGTAGTCGGCATTCATGAGAACAAAACAGCCTAAGACTGTGAGACCTACTGCTAGCCAAGTGGCTTGGCGAACTTCTTCACCGATTTCATCAAAACGTTTGGCACCAAAAAGTTGTCCCGCAATTGGCGCGAGTGCTGAGATAACGCCAGTCAGGCCCACATAGATGCTAATGAAGATCGCTGAAGCCATAGCCAGTGCAGCAAGGTCATCTGCAGAGTAGCGCGCGGTCATCGCGGTATCTAAAACACCAAATGCGATGACTGCCAATTGACCAACCAGAAGGGGGCCAGCGAGTTTTAGTAAAGCAGGAATATCCTCGCGCAGGCGCGATAACTTAAAGTGCAACACCCATTACTCCGCGCTGACTTGATAGAGTCTGAGTCGTTCATCGCGATCAGATGCGCGGCGATCTTCCCAGAGAAGGGTTAATTTCTTATTGTTGAGGCTGGCATAAGCTCTTGCCTCAGATTGATTATGAGTCAACATCCAATGGCAGCTGGAATCATCGCGCAAAGTCAGCTTGGTAAAGTAAGAGAAGGAGGCTAATTGCGCGGGACCAATATTGGTAGTGTCAATGCAACCAGATTCTTTAGTGAGCACTTGCGAGAGACGAGCCGATACTTGGCGATAGGTCTTGGCATAGTTGATTGTAGGAAGCCATAAAGTCATCAGCAAGACCCACATCAAAGTAGTGCCTGATGCAGAAATAATCAAGCAACGCCAGATTTCTTTTGGAGCACGTGAGGTTCTCCAGCGCACTACCGACACCCACACACCCGTAATCACAATCGCCACAATAAAAGCGAGCCAATTAAATTGACCTTGAAAACCAGGAAGTAGTCGAGCAATATTGGCGGCGGTTGCTTCGGGATAGCCGGTAACCTTGGCCAGCCAAATAATCCAGATGGCCAGTGCAATCAGCGTGAAGCTAAACATCGCAAACCAGTCAATGAAACTAATGAGACTGCGTTTGAGAATCGGCAAACTAAAGGCGGCAATGATCGACAAACTCGGAATCAAAATCATCAAGTCATGTTCATTTGCTTCTTCGCGAAACAGAACATAAATGAAACAGCCAATAAACAAACTCAGCGGTATGGCAAGGTGCGGGGCACGCCAAGCACCTGCAGCTTTAGCGCGACCCCAGTGAGCCAAAGAAATAAACGCTAGTGGCCAGACAGGCCAGGCATAAGCCCAGAAGTTCACACTCAAGAAGGAGAGAGATTCAAGAGAAGGTGCTGAGCGCATCTCAGGCATATTGCGCCAGCCTTGTTCAGCGATATGACGCCACTCAGGAGTGATGTGACCTAGTTGCCACAAGATGGGCCAGATCGCAAAACCCATTAAACCTAAAACTGTACTGGTCAGCGTCCAACGAAAACGTAACTTGGCATTACTAGCAATCACCGCAATGATGGTTGAGGTGACCACGATCAGGCTGAGTGTGAGGTTGCTCGATAGGGCGACGATGATAATGCCCAGACCAGTCCAAAGACCACCTTGCCATGGCTTATCTAAGCCCCGTACAGTGCCGTAGAGAACAATGCTGATACCCATCAACTGCGCCATCATTGGCGTAGTCTCATGAGCACGCTGCGCAAGACCAACGCAGGCTAAGAAGATAAGCAATGCGCCATCGGCCAAGGTCATGCCATAGTTTTTGCGATTGGGTTGACCACCCACAGCGAGTGCCATCGGTTGCACTTCATTTCTGCGACCTAAAAGATACGTCGCATACCAAATGGCTAAGGCTGCAGCAAAGAAACAAATCGCAGAGTAGAGGCGAGCAGCATTGGCTGCGCCAATCCAAGAACCAAATAGATCAATGAGAATCGCGCCCATCCAATACGGTAGTGGTGCACCCAGAGAAAGATCGCGTCCTGCTAGATGCGGAACAATCCAATCGAGCGAGTTACCACGAAAGAGTGTCCACATACCGCCAAAACCAATTGCATCCTCGTTCTTCCAGGGATCACGGAAAAAGAGACCAGCAAAACCATAGACTAAAGTCAGCGCAAAAATAATAATGCGCGGAATCGAGTTGGTGGCGGCGGCGGTAAGTTTGACCATTAGCTAAGTAGGGGGAGCAAGTAAATTTTGAGGCAATAAAAAAGGCAGCAAACGCTGCCTTCATTATCTCGCAGGGAAGGAGTTAACACCCCAAAATCCCTGCTATGAGTAAGTCTGTGCCTAAGCCTAGATTAAGCCTTCTTTTTAGAAGTCTTTTCTGCTGCTTTAGCTTCTGCTGCTGCAGCTTTTTTCTCAGCTGTTTTAGCAACGCCATCACCGGCAGCCTTAGCAACTGCTTTAGTACCGAATTTCTGACGGAATTTCTCAACACGACCAGCGGTATCCATAATCTTCTGGGTGCCAGTGTAGAAAGGGTGTGATTCTGATGAAGTCTCGATCTTGGCCAATGGATACTCATTGCCATCTTCCCACTTGATTTTCTCTCTAGTGTTCATTGTGGAGCGAGTCTTGAAGCTGAAGTTGTTTGAAACGTCTACAAAGACGATTTCACGATATTCGGGGTGAATGCCAGGTTTCATTTTGAGTCCTATGAGCGGGTAGCCGTTTGAGCCAAATTGGCTTAAATACTTTCCCAGGTTGGTAAATCAGTAAAAGCGAAATTATGCCATGAAATCAACAACAAAGCGCGGTTTTGTAGTCTAAAAAGGGCTAAAACTGCCCCTTTTTAGCCACCTTTACGCATTAAGTCGAAGAATTCACCGTTATTTTTGGTGGATTTGAGCTTATCAACGATGAAGTTCATTGCCTCGATATCGTCCATATCGGCCAAAAGCTTGCGTAAAACCCAGATTTTTTGCAGGTTTTCAGCTTTAACCAGCAGCTCTTCACGACGTGTGCCGGACTTGTTAAGGTTAATTGATGGGTAAACACGACGCTCAGCCAAACGACGCTCAAGGTGGACTTCCATGTTGCCGGTACCTTTGAACTCTTCGTAGATGAGGTCATCCATACGGCTACCCGTTTCAATCAAGGCAGTAGCGATGATGGTGAGTGAGCCACCTTCTTCGATGTTACGAGCAGCACCAAAGAAGCGTTTAGGGCGTTGTAATGCGTTGGCATCCACACCACCAGACAACACCTTGCCTGATGAAGGAATAACCGTGTTGTATGCGCGAGCAAGGCGGGTAATGGAGTCAAGCAAGATGATCACATCTTTGCCCATCTCCACTAAGCGCTTGGCTTTTTCAATCACCATTTCGGCTACTTGAACGTGACGTACTGCTGGCTCATCAAAAGTAGAGGCAACGACTTCACCGCGAACGGAGCGCTGCATCTCGGTCACTTCTTCAGGACGTTCGTCAACGAGCAGAACGATCAAGATCGCGTCTGGGTTATTAGCAGCAATCGCGTGAGCGATGTGCTGCATCATCACTGTCTTACCGGACTTTGGTGAAGACACAATCAAGCCCCGTTGGCCAAAGCCGATCGGGGAGATCATGTCGATGATGCGACCTGTGAGGTTTTCTTCTGCCTTGATATCGCGCTCTAACAAAATCGTGCGATTTGGGTGAAGCGGCGTCAAGTTCTCAAACATGATGCGGTTCTTAAGGGCCTCAGGAGGCAAACCGTTGATCTTGTCAACTTTGACTAATGCAAAGTAACGCTCACCATCTTTAGGTGTACGAACTTCACCTTCAACGCTGTCCCCCGTGTGTAGGTTAAAGCGGCGGATCTGAGCAGGAGAGATATAGATATCGTCTGGAGAAGCCATGTAAGAGGCTTCAGGAGAGCGCAAGAAACCAAAGCCATCTGGCAACACCTCTAATGTGCCATCACCAAAAACCATTTCACCGGCTTTAGCGCGTTTCTTCAAAATGGCAAACATCAATTCTTGTTTGCGCATCCGTTGCGTATTTTCAATCTCCAAGCTAGCTGCCATTTCAAGCAGAGCGGAAACGTGGAGGACTTTGAGTTCAGTTAATTGCATGTGGTTCTCGGGTATAGATAAAGATGAATTTGTGGATATGGTTTTGGGAGATCGCTAGCCTTGATCAAGACTAGATAGAAAAACAGAATTTTGGGTATTTGCTAAAAGAAGGGGGAGTAAATTGCGGGAAATCGGAGCACTGGTAAGTGCGTTGAAATACTGAATAAAGCCATACTACACTAAATTTCCGCTAGAAACAGCTAAAAACCCAGAAAAACCACAGGCCCACCCTGTGAGCCTGTGATCTGCAACTATTTACAGATGACTATCAATAAAAGCAGTCAACTGGGACTTGGCCAGGGCGCCTACCTTTTGAGCGGCAACAGTACCGTTCTTGAACAAAATCAGGGTAGGGATGCCACGAATATTGAACTGGGCGGGAACGCCTTGGTTCTCATCCACGTTCATCTTAGCGATTTGGAGCTTGTCACCGTACTCGGTAGACAGGTCTTCCAAAATAGGGCCGATCATTTTGCAAGGACCACACCATTCAGCCCAGAAGTCGAGCAATACAGGTTTGTCAGATTTGAGGACGTCCTGCTCAAAAGAGGCGTCTGTTACATGTTTGATGCCGGCACTCATGAAAATTCCTTATTTAGGCTTATTTAGTTATATCGCTACAACGCTTATATTAGCAATAAGCCAAACTTTCTGCCCAAATTTAAAACATAAGCCCTAAAACCAAACTGAATGTCTCAGCCTTTCCCTACTATTTCTAAGCAAGAGCAACCGCACTCATGGTCGATTACGCCTGATGCCAGCGCGCTTGAGCAGTTAGCTAAAGGGATTTGGGATTGTGCAGTGCAAACAAACGAACGCCCCTTAGTGGTGCTTAGTACAGCAGGCCCGCTGATCGGAGTAAGGGCGGCATTAGAACTTTATAGACCAAAAGGCCTAGATCCAAAGATCGCGTTCTTACCGCAAGTGATGAGTTTTAATGACTGGTTAGAAGCAGCGCCTGGCGCATGGAAGTTTCCAAAAAAACAATCCGACTTAGAGCGTTGGATCTCAGTCTATGTAAATCTACGTAAACATCCCAAACTCAAAACGTGGTTCAAAGCAGAAAGTGATGCGGGCGCGTGGGGTCTTGCGCAGTCTGTGATTGATGCTTGCGATATTTTGTCTGAAGCCATCATTCCGCAATTGCATGATCAATTAAATCGTTTAATTAAAACTAATGCACTTGATTCAGAAGCATGGACTAAACAATTGCAAGCGCTACTGGATAAAACCATTGCACAAGCCTATCCAGAACTTGCGCGCAAAGTAGTTGATCAAGAATCCGAAGTCTTATTGACCTTCTGGCGTTATTTAAGTGGCGTGGGCGATGCCGTATTTCGGAAACGATTTGCGATGGCAGCCCATCTCAGTGCAGCGCAGGAACAAACGCATCAACAAACACACCAACCAGCACCAAGACCTTTTATCTGGGTGCAGACGGCCGACCCCAAGCCGATTGATCAAGAGGTGATTGGGAAGTATTTAAATGACTATGCTCAATATGCTCCAGTCGTAGAGGTCACATTAGATTGGCAAGCCGTTGCCTTGTGGTCTGAAGCGCTCGCTGGAGAAAATGCTTCAGGCGAACTCATTGAGTTAAGCGCAGAACAAGTACAACAACTCAAAAATAATATTGAAGCAGCGCATTACCAAGCTTGGAACTTGATTTCGGCAAGGCGTTTTGAAGAGTTGGCCTGGGCAGCAGCTAAATCGATTGAGTCACATCTGATTGCTGGCAAGAAAAATATCGCTTTAGTAGCGCAAGATCGTTTGGCCGCAAGAAGGGCGCGGGCCTTGTTAGCGCGTTTAGGCCCAGCCTTAAATATTCGTGATGAAACCGGTTGGAAGTTAGATACCACCAGGGCAGCAGCAGCGCTCAATAGTTGGTTAGAGCTGATCCGCGCTCCTAAGGAAGGACCAACGGCGAGCGTCTTATTAGAGTTCTTACAAAATCCGTATTTGGATATTCCGGCTTGTATCCAAAAGACCCCAGAGGTATGTATTGGCCTAGTCGCGCAGTTAGAAGATATCTTGATTGCTAGTCAAGCCAAATCTGGATGGGAAACCTTTTACATGGCGATCGAGCGGGCTAATGCGTACGCTGTAAACCACGACACTGCACCGAACGAGGCTTTATTAAAACTGCTGCAATTTGTGAGAGAGCGCCACTACGCTTGGCAAGAGATGAGTCTCAATTGCTCCAATGCTTATGCACTTTTGCAGCAGAACTTACTAGACACCGGCATTGCTAAAGCCTTAGAAAAAGATTCTGCAGGTAAGCAATTATTAGAAGTGATTCATACCTTTGATTTAAGTTCTAGCGATTACCAACGTGTTGCCATGCGTCTTGCTGAATGGATTAGTCTGATCAAGACCGTGATGGAAGAAGCGTCCTATGAAGAGGCTGGTAAAGATGCGCAAGCCACTTTAAGTATCTTGCCTTTGAGTTCTACACGCCTGAGAACATTCGATGCAGTGGTAGTCGTAGGTTGTGACGAGCAGCAATTGCCGGCATTCTCAGAGCCACCCTTGTTTTTTTCGGACACGCTCAATCGCTTACTCAAAGCATCGACGATTACTGCGCAATATATTCAGCAAGCACGGGATTTCTCGCAACTATTAATGTCTTGTGCGAATGTTGATCTGCTTTGGCAAAGTAAAAGCAAGAGTGGTGAGCCACTCAGACCATCGGCATGGATACAGCGCCTACAAACACAATTGCCAAAATGGACGGCAGTGGTTTCTCAGCCAGAATTACATGGAGGAAAGGCTAGGCCGATAGAGAGAGCGGTAACGACCTTAGATCCCGATTTACCTTTGCCGCTGTCCATGAGCCCTAGTGCTTATAAAGCGTTAAGAGACTGCCCCTATAAGTACTATGTCCGCAGTTTATTGGGACTGCGTGAAGCAAAAGCATTTGAAGACGGCTTTGATGCATCTTTAGCGGGCCAGTCTTTACATGCTCTACTGCGTAATTTTTATCAGGCACTGAAAACTGAAGAGCAAAAAGCAGATTCAAAAATCAAAGATAACACCCCAGTTCGCCGTCAGTGGATGGAACAGCAGTTATTCGCCATCTCTGAAAAAGAGTTCAAACGTCTCATTGAAGGTGATGGCCGAGTGCTAGGCACTTTACGAGATTGGCAAAAACAAATTCCAAGCTTTGTGGATTGGCAATTGCAAAGAGAGGCCGAGGGCTGGCGTTATCACAATGCAGAACATCAAGTTGGATTTGATCTGCACTTTGTCGATGCTGATGGGGTAGATAGACTCATGCGGATTGCAGGGCGCGCCGATCGTTTTGATATCAATGTAGACAGTAAGCAAGCAGCAGAGGTGATTGATTATAAGAATCAGTCAATGACCAAGATTAAAAAACGTGCCGAATATCTCTTAGATGATCCGCAGTTGCTCATTTATGCACGTGCTGCGAATGAAGACCCAGAAAGCGCCCATCTGCAGGGTCGTGAAGTTAATCAAGCTCAGTGGGTTTCACTCAAGGTGGATATCAAACGAGATAAGAAACTCACTAGATCATTGGAAGTAGAAGACGTCCCAGATTTAATGCCTGTTTTTTCTGAGCAACTGATTCAAGACATGCAAAACCTGTGGTCCAGAAAAGAGATGGCGGCATTTGCGCCTGATGGCGTATGCAAATACTGTGAGGCAAGAGGTATTTGCAGAAAGGGGATGTGGTGAAAAAGAAGTTTGATAACGCCATCGCTTGTGATCCTCGCAGATCGGTCATTGTTTCTGCTTGTGCTGGTAGTGGTAAGACTTGGCTATTGGTTGCCCGCATGATTCGGCTCTTGCTTGCTGGAGCAAAACCACAAGAAATTCTGGCGCTGACATTTACCCGCAAAGCCGCACAAGAGATGCGCGACCGACTCTATGGTTTGCTAGAGCAATTTTCAAAAATGAGTGATGCCGAGCTTGTTCATGCATTACAGGAGCGAGGCTTGGAAAAGGATGAGGCAACAGCAGTATTGCCGCAAGCCAAGGACTTATATAACAAGGTGCTCTCTAGCCCGCAGTCGATTGTGATCGATACTTTCCATGGTTGGTTTGGCAGATTATTGAACGCCGCACCCATCTCAGCTGAAGTGCAACCAGGCTTTAGTTTGCGCGAGGACAGCAAACGATTGCTAGAGGAGTGCTTAGATGACTGGTGGGGCAATTTACCTGCAGATCTGAAGGCGCACTATGACGTCCTATTAAATCAGTTGGGCGCAAGTAATACGCAAAAGTTCTTAATGGGTAACTACGGCCTAATGAAACAACGTGGTGCCTGGACTTTCTTTGCGCAAGCTTGCAAGGCAAAAGGCATTACCCCTATCGAACACCTCAAGCAATTTTTACCTAGACTCAATATCGATAATCCGCTGCTCAGGATGTGGAATGCACCCAATGCCAGAGCTGATTTAGAGTTTCTCGTGCGTTGCTTTGCTCATAGCAGTGCACAAGAGAGCGATTTCTTGCCACGTCTAGTTTCCGCTTTAGAGTGTATGCAGCGTGGTGGTGATGTTCTGGAAGTAGCCTCAAATCTCCAGCTAGTATTTTTAAATGGCGATGGCGAATCTCGCTCTAATAACAACAAAGCCCTTGGCGCTGTGAAGACCTATCTCAAGAACGAAGGCTTAAGCCATTTAGAGCCAGACCACATTGCTTATAAGCAAGCTTGGGCGCAAGCATTTATTGAGTACTTAGATTGCGAAGCTGAAAAAGAGGTTTATGCATTAAATCAAGCCTGGTTTGCGATGAGCGAGCGCATGATGGATCATGCTGCTGCCACTAAAGAAGCAATGCGGGTGCGCGATTTTGATGATTTAGAAATTGGCGTCAGTCAGTTGATGGCCGACTCAGCCAATGCAGCGTATTTACAAGCACGTCTTGATGCTAAATATAAACACATCTTGATTGATGAGTTTCAGGATACCAATCCATTGCAGTGGCAAATTTTGCGCTCGTGGCTCGAAGGTTATGGTCAAGATGAAAGTAAACCCAGCGTCTTTATTGTGGGTGACCCCAAGCAATCAATTTATCGCTTCCGCAGAGCAGATCCACGCTTATTTACTAGTGCAAGAGAGTTCTTAGAAACCCATCTGCAAGCAGTCGCGCTGGATCAAGATACAACGCGTCGCAATGCGCCCAAAATTAACTCAGCAGTGAACGCTACCTTTGCTCCTTCACAGTTGCCACCTACTTACAAATTCAACGAGCAGGACACCTTGTGGAAGCCCTTAGAAGCGGGCCTACCAAACGAACTGTATTCAAAAGAGGGTGAAGCTGCGCTATTGCCGCTAGTTCCCTATGTCAAAGAGGAGTTAGAGCCTCGTGTTGGCAATGCTTTCGATGCGCCCATTACCGATGTCAATCAAACAGTGGCAGCTACACAGCGCTATGTTGAGGGTCAAGAAATCTGCAAACTCATTCATCAAGTGATGGCAACACGCCAAGTAATGGATGAGGAAGACGGCCGCAAAATTTGGCGCGCCGCCAGAGAAAGTGATTTCTTATTACTTGTGAAGCGCCGCAAATACTTACCGCAGTTTGAGAGGGCCTTGCGTGAAGCCGAGCTTGCTTATGACAGCTCTAGGCTGGGAGGCTTACTCAATACTCTAGAGATTGATGATCTGATTGCATTGCTGACAGTATTGCTATCACCGCGCCATGATTTGCCATTGGCGCAGGTGTTGAGAAGTCCAATCTTTGGTTTTACAGATCAGCAAATGCAAAGCCTGAGCATTACTAAGGCGAATAACCAATATCAATCTTGGTGGGATGTCTTACAAGATAGCCCAGATGCAGCAGTTCAGAAGGTGGCGCGTTTCTTAGAGCATTGGCGTGTCTTAGGTGAACGCTTGCCAGTGCATGACCTACTCGATCAGATCTATCAAGAAAGTAATTTGCGTTTTGAGTATGCAATTAGCGCTCAACCGTTGGCACGTGCACAGGTGATTGCTAATTTAGATGCCTTCTTAGAGCTATCTCTGAATCAAGATGGCGGTCGTTACCCAAGCTTGAGTCGCTTTATTGATGAGATCAATGCTATGCGCCGGGGTGATGATGACGAAACCCCTGATGAAGGTGATGTAGAGCTAGAGGCCGAGACTGAACTAGCTGAAGTGGATGAAGACAGTGAGATGTCAGAAGAGGATAAGCATAAGCGTGTTCGCTTGATGACCATTCATGGAGCTAAAGGGCTGGAGTCACCCTTTGTGATTATTTTGGATGCCAACCATACGGTAGGTAATTCTGATCATTCTGGCGTGCTTCTAGAGTGGTCACCCAGTGAGAGCAGTCCATCACACTTATCGATGTATACCAAGGCCAGCTTAACTTCGCCGCGAAGCCAGATTCGGGAAGACGAAGAGCTCATTGGTCAGAATGAAAACTGGAACTTGCTCTATGTCGCGATGACACGCGCCAAACAGGGTCTTTGGATTAGCGGTGTAGCCAAAGAGTCCAGCACCAACAACCCAACAGGTTTAGATCAAAAGTCTTGGTATGCAAGAGCTTTGTTTGGACAGCTTCCTACTGTAGAGCCTATAGTGGCAATGCCCAGTGCTGGAGCTACAGAAAAAAATGCCCCACAAAAAAATATTCAAACTCCAGAGAACTTCAGCATTGAAGATTTTCAGATTTCTTGGGAAGAGGCAAAACTCAGCCATCAGCAACAACTACAAGATATTGTCAGTGGCGCTACCGTAAAAGCCATACAGGCCGAAGCAGACAAAGCCCCCGATCCAGAAATCCTCGAAGAGGGTGTGCATTTTCATAAGCTGTTGGAGTTTTTGGTTCCGCAATCCAGCAAGTCAGAAAAGTCTCCCGCTATACCAAGTGAGCAAGAAGTGATGAATTGGCTTGGCGTGAATCCAGCGGCAGCCAAAAAACTCCTCACCCATATCCAAGTCGTACTCAATACGCCAGAGCTACAGTTGTATCTCAGTCCCGGAGAATGGCTACAGGCGTGGAATGAATTGGATATCGCTAGCGAAGACGGTAAAAGCTTTCGTCTTGATCGCTTGGTAGAGATGGGCGATCACCTGGCCATCATCGATTACAAGCTGAGCATTCCAAAGCAAGATAGCGAGATGTATGGCAAATACCTCAAGCAACTACAAAACTACCAAAAAGAGCTCAAACGGATTCGTCCTGATAAAGAAAACAGGGCTTACTTGATTTCATCTGGTGGAAAGATCGAGCAAATCGGCGAAGCTCTCTAAGCTTCCTTGGCCCTTGAATAACCCTACTTAGCCCCCATATATAGGGCTAGGAGCAAAAATCCCCAAACTAGGGATAATCAGTAATCACGCTTAAAGGAGCCACGATGAAGATGCAACGTTTCTCTAATTTTTTTGTCAGTTTATTTGCTGCCAGCCTATTGCTGTGTAGCGGCCTAGCCTTAGCCGAACCTACCTTGCCTGAGGTATCTCAAGCCATTCAGTCTGGGCAATTGGGCAAAGCCGATGCCATGATGAAAGAGGTATTGCAAAACCATCCTAATAGCGCCAAAGCGCATTACATCGCTTCTGAGCTCTACCTTAAAGAGGGCAAGTTAGATGCCGCTAGAAATGCTTTTGTTCAAGCGGAAAACTTAGCACCAGGATTGCCTTTTGCTCAACCTGACTCTGTTCAGAAATTACAAGCGCAATTGCGCGCAGGTTCTGCACCAGCTGCAACAAATGCCGGGGCTGAATCCATCTTCACTAGCCCAATCTTCTGGGTATTAATTGCGATCTTAGTAGCGGGTATCGCGTTCTTCATGAGAAAGCGTCCACAGCCAGTTCAGGTCTACAACGCACCGAGCGCTGCTTATTCAAGTGCGCCAGGCACACCTGGTGGTCCTGCAGGATATCCGCCAGGTTACCCACCAGCAGCACAAGGCGGAATGGGCGGCGGCTTAATGGGCAGCTTAGCAACCGGTGCAGCACTGGGTGCCGGCATGGTTGCTGGTCAAGCATTGGCTAGTCATTTAATGGGCGGCAACAATCAGCCCAATCCAGGTAATGCCAACAGTGGTTTTAACCAAGTGGGCGGACCAGCACCGGATGCGGCGAACTTTGGTGTGAACGATGCAAGCTCTTGGGATGATGGCGGTTCGAGCTCCTGGGATGACAGCAGCGGTGGCGGCGATTTCATGAGCGATGTGTAAGCATCCCTCCATAACAAAATAAATTTATACATTCAACACACACTAGAAAGTAGTAAGTAACCATGGCAATTTCAATGTACCAAGCATCAGTTCCACAACTAAAGAAGATGCTCGTTAATCTTTCTGCAATCCTTAAAAAGGGTGAAGAGTACGCTAGCGCCAAGAAAATTGAAGGCACTGTATTGACGGGAGATCGTTTGTTTCCAGATATGCTCCCGCTTACTAGACAAGTATTCATTGCTTGTGATCAGGTAAAGAATGGCTTAAGTCGCTTGGCTAGCATTGAGCCACCGAAGTTTGAAGACAATGAAACCACTTTTCCTGAGCTGCAAGAGCGCGTTGCTAAAACCATTGCGTTTATTGACAGCATCAAGCCTGAGCAGTTAGATGGCACAGAAGCCAAAGAGATCAAGTTCTCCATTAAAGAGTGGAACTTTGAGTTTGTGGGTGAGCAATACTTGCTGACTTGGATCATTCCAAACTTCTATTTCCATGTCACGACTACCTACAATATCTTGCGTCACAACGGTGTTGAAATTGGTAAGGCAGATTTTTTGGGTTAAGCCCAGCGTCTTTAGTAAACTACCGGCATGGAGCATCTAAACGCGATTACCGAGATAGTGCAGCCCTGGATCTTTCGGGCCAGTCTTTATCTATCTAATGCATTTTTGGATGACCCGGCAATCTTAGCGTTTGCTTTTTGCTAATAAATAAACCACCCTCGGGTGGTTTATTTATTGAAGGCAAGAAGAAAAGTTCAGCAAAGTGAAAACACAGCACTGCGCCTTACTTAATCATTCCCGCATTTTTAGCATCATCCATTGCTTGAGGCGTTTTCTCTTTCATGAATGCCGGAATCTTTGCCAATGGAATATCCACAATCACAAATCCTGATTCTTCTAACTTCTTCTTCGTTTCAGGGTCTGAGTTGAGTACGCCAAAGTAGTCCGATAGTTTCTGCTGAAGCACTAATGGGGTGGCTTTAGGTACGGCAACACCACGGTAAGCGCCATCGACCCAATTCAGACCTAGTTCTTTAAAGGTAGGAACGTCTGGTAGCGCAGGGTTACGCTTCTCGGTAGCAATCGCTAAAGTGCGCACTTTAGTCTTTTGCTGAATGGCTAATGGTAAGTAACCCATTGCGCCATCAACGTGCATCCCAATTAAAGCGGTAATTAAATCACCCGTACCTTTAAAGGGAACATAAGTAATTTTGACGCCAGCCAACTTATTCAAACGCTCGACAGCCATGTGGTTGGCTGAGTATTGCGAAGATCCAGCCAATGTCATCTTGCCTGGATCTTTTTTGGCTGCTGCCACAAACTCTTGGTAGGTTTTGTAAGGACTATCAGCAGAGACCATTAAGGCATCTGGTGTGAAGTGGTAGTAGTAGATCGCATTGATGTCATCGGTCTTGTACTGAATACCTTCTTGTAGTGGTTGCAAGATGATGTGCGGAATATTGACGCCTACTACGTTGGTGCCATCAGCCGGATAGGTATTGATGGCACTCCACACTAGAGCGCCGCCAGCACCAGCACGATTAAGCACCATCATTTGTTGCTTATATTTTCTGACGGATAAATCAGATTGATAGCGAGCTACCAAGTCAGATTCACCGGCGGCAGGGAAGGGAATGATGTACTGAATGGTTTTATCCGGCAGTGGCTGCGCGCTCGCTCCAGAAAGCAAGCCAAATGATGTGAGCAAGGCAACAAGCAATACAAGCGCAACATTCATTCGTTTTAGTAGTTTCATTTAGAAATCTCCTCGATGACCGCATTGGTGACATCACTCATCATGGCGCTGCCTCCTAAATCACGGGTGTGTAACTTCGGATTGGCAGTCACTTTTTCAATCGCACTCATGAGTTTGGCTGCTATGGCTTTTTCACCTAAGAAGTCGAGCATCATGACGGCTGACCAAAAAGTACCAATGGGGTTAGCAAGACCTTTACCCATAATGTCAAAAGCAGAACCATGAATGGGTTCAAACATGGAAGGGTAGCGACGTTCTGGATCAATATTACCGGTTGGCGCAATGCCTAAACTACCTGCTAAAGCAGCGGCTAAGTCGCTGAGCACATCGGCATGTAGATTGGTAGCAACGATGGTATCTAAAGACTCAGGGCGATTGACCATGCGCGCTGTTGCGGCATCGACCAACTCTTTATCCCAAGTGACATCCGGAAACTCTTTGGCAATCTGGACGGCGATTTCATCCCACATCACCATCGCATGGCGCTGCGCATTGGATTTAGTAATGACGGTGAGATGTTTGCGGGGACGTGACTGCGCTAACTGAAAGGCATAGCGCTGCACACGTTCAACGCCAACGCGTGTCAGGATACTCATATCTGAAGCGACTTCAATGGGGTGACCTTGATGGGCTCTGCCACCTAAACCAGAGTACTCACCTTCGGAGTTCTCACGCACGATCACCCAATCGAGTTGCTCGGGTTTGCAATTACGCAAAGGCGTTTCAATACCAGGCAGGATGCGAGTAGGGCGCACGTTGGCGTACTGATCAAAGCCTTGGCAGATCTTGAGGCGTAAACCCCAGAGCGTAATGTGATCCGGAATCTTGGGATCACCAGCCGAACCAAACAAAATGGCATCTTTAGAGCGCAAAGGCTCAAGACCATCTTCAGGCATCATCACGCCGTGCTTACGGTAGTAATCGCCACCCCAATCAAAGTGCTCAAACTCAAAAGCAATTTCTGGATGTTTTTTGCTTAAGGCATTAAGAACCTTTTCGCATTCGGGAATAACCTCTTTGCCAATTCCATCGCCTGGAATTGACGCTATCTTGAACGTCTTCATTTGTCTCCTACTGTTTTTATGGATTGCTTAGTGAATTATGCCCCTATCGCACCCTCTCAAGGGTGGTCGTTTACCCCATATTTAAAGGCTTAATTCGCTATGGGATCCCAGTCGAACTAATTGGAGGGCGTGTTGGTCTGGTTTCCTGTAGATGAGCACCAAATCTGGTTTGATATGACAGTCTCTATGGTCTATCCAGTTACCCAGCATGGGGTGATCATGGTATCGATGGGGTAGGTCTAAGTCGTATATCAAAAAATCCAAGGTTTCTTGGAAATCTTTGGCTAGCGTGACCCTGTAC